>Ga0070734_10000368_pt1 | contig 101927 bp, 89 predicted proteins | sample Coa_R1_8_FD_66444 | JGI IMG/M metagenome (GOLD analysis project Ga0070734, IMG submission 66444) | Surface soil microbial communities from Centralia Pennsylvania, which are recovering from an underground coalmine fire - Coalmine... | ecosystem: Environmental > Terrestrial > Soil > Unclassified...
GAAACAACAAAAAAGAAATCAGCTGCATCAGAAAAATCATCCAAACAGTTCCAGAGAAAAAAGTATTTTATCAACTCCGAATCTTCAATTTAAACTGCTTCGGAATATGGGAGGAGGTCAACTCCCCCCAAAAATCTAATTAAGCTGCTTCGAAATATGGGAAGGGGTCAGTTGAACTTTGGTACACTGGAAATTATTTCAAATCATAAATAAAAAGTATGAAAAAATTTATTCTAATAATTTTGATAATAATTCCATTATTTCTAAAAGCTCAAAATGAGCTATTCAATACTGTAACAAAAGTTACAATAGATTCTACACTATTCAACCCCTTTTTTTCCAAGCAACACATAGTTGTCCAAATTACTGGAGGAAAAAGCAAAATTCAACAGAGAGAAAGTGGGAAATTAGATTCATCTTACGTGCCGGAAAGAGAACAAGAGATTATTATGAACTGTAAAATAAACGATCTTGAAAAAAGTCATGCAGGTTTTGACAATTGTATTTCGTACTTTCAATATGATACATTAATAATTCAATTTCAAAATAATGGCGCAAATGGGCCTATGGTTGCTGAATGGGACAAGATGATTTTACATGTTTATAAAGATGTCTTTTATGCTGAGTACGTTTATACATCCCAGTCATCTTATCGATTAACTTTGAAAGCACAGAATTTAACTCTTAATAAGTTAGGATTCAAAAGAGGTGATAGAATTTGGGGAGAAATTTCAATCCAATTCATACCCGACCGAAAAATCAACAAATCTAATTTAATAGTATTCAAAGGACCTTTTGACACCATAATTGAATAGTATTGAACGCAATGATACTTTTACATTTAATCTATTTTACTTCTGCGATTTCAGTCCAATCTTTTTGATCCATTGAATTTTCTGAAGCCTTCTCGATTTTAGGACAGTACTATTTTAGACATTCTACTATTATTATGGATACAAGCGCCCGAAGGCAATGAACACTGTGCGCCAATTTGCATAACCATAGTCTTCCGGAAGTATTCGACCATAATAGATAATTAATAACTAATGAAATCATTGAAATTAGGGTAGTGGGTCAGTTTGAAAAATTGCAACTATTTTTAATTATCCGAAAGGTTTCTTCATCAAGTGGAAGATCTTTAAGGAACGCTGGATAAAGAGTAATATCTTGTAACCTATTCTGAATAGGTAAAAAGACTATCCAATTAGCTATAATTGTATCTGCTTTGCCGTTGGTGGCGAATACTTTAATAAAAATTGAGTCGGAATTTCTTCTTGAAACATTTATTTCTTCCCAAGATTGAATTTTTGGATCTCCTCTTCTTACAAGAATTTGCAGTAATGAATCACATGATAAGTTATTTTGAACTGGTTCCTTTTGGGATGTAGTATTCCCATCGCTACTTTTTATAGGAGAGTTACAACCCCAAAAAGTTAAAACAAATAATAGGCAGGCGACATATTTCATCAGATAATTTCGAAATAATTAAAATCATCAGTCCTCAGTCTATGGTACTTCCCTAAATTCAGACCAGAGCATTAGTTAATTTTTTTCGTAATTTAACTATCTCAAAATGAAAAAGCAAACACATCGGAATTTTTCCTCAGCCTTCAAGGCCCGGGTGGCACTTGAAGCCGTAAAAAAAAATGTTGGCTCAATTATCCTGGATGAGCCGGGGACATTGACCACCAAAAGCCCAAGCGGATTGACCAGTAAGTTTATTTTTACGAAATTCAAAGAATTAAATGGGCACTAACTATTTATTGTGGTCAAATACTTCCGGCGGACTATGATCATGCAAATCGGCGCCAGGTGGTCAATGTCCTCCGGCGGTTGCACGTAAGGAATGGTAACGGATCGCAGTTCATCGCCACAGCTGTTAGAAAATACCTAAAAGAAAAAGGAGTTTACCAGGAGTTTTCTCATGTAGCAACATCTGAAGACAATGCTTATATCGAAGCGCTGCACTCAAACCTTCAAAGAGAACTAGTAGACCGGTTCGAATTCGAATCGATCTAGCATGCCAAATGATCATCGACCGCTACTACAGGTGGTATAATGAAAAAAGAAGACACGGTTCGCTGAATCGTCAGGCTCCCGACTCCGCATGGAAAAAATATAATCCGGTCCCTTTTGAAAATGAAAAAACTACTAAACTACCTTTAGAAAACTGTCCAGTTTATTAGGGGCCGATACAATAATTTGTCTTCGGTTACAGAATGATTATTCAATGGAATTTCCGAATCAAATAAAACAACGTTGTTTTCCAAGGCATATCCAGAACGAAAGTATGGCTATTCGCATATCTTAAAATTCGACAGATGGAGACTTGAATCACTGCAGTTTATAATTGCTTTTTTATTTATGACAATTCATAAATTTGGTTGAGTTTGGAAGTTGAGATAGGTTTATTTAATTTCTTTATAACGTTTTCGAACTAATTGATAAAATGATTTACTGATCATAGGTATGGTTAATTCAGGACTTGAATTTTTTACATAATCACATTTAATTTTTAATCTTTTATCCTTCAAACCCAAAATCTGTTTTAAAGCATTTTTATTATTTACTTTTTCCAAAACTTCCCATCGCAATGAAATCGGATGATGTAAATCTTGCCAAAAATACCTTTGCAAATCAAAACATTGATTAAAGATAAAATCAGGCAGTACTCCATTTATCAGATTATTAAGGCTGTCTGCATAAAGAACTATTTTTCCATCTCGTACTTTTGCATTGTTTATCTCTAAACCCACCTTAACAGTTGGTGTGTCACTTACACTTTGCCCTAACAAAAATTGCATTTTAAAAATCAATGCAATTAATAAGAATGTTTTCATGTAATTATCATTTATTTAATGCAAGACTTGATTATTGAAGACAATCGGCGTTTTTTGGTTATTATATTTTATTGTACTTGATCCAAGTTTGGCTGCAGCTCTCTTGTTAGCGTCACTTTCAATGTTTGGATTCGACATAGCATCACCAATATTTTTAGCCATTGCATTAAGCGCAGGCATACCAATATTACTATTTATGAATTTGCTTTTTTGAGTATCATCCATTCCAGAAGCTGATTTGGAATTGTTAAAAGCCGATGTGGCGTTAACTATGACTTGGTCGGTGCTTCCAGTAAATTTGGTTGACTTACCATCAATAGCTAATTTAATTGTAATAGGTTTATTGGCTCCTTCCATAATCTGGTCCTTATGACCCTCCTCATGAGCTTTGACTTCTCTTTCTAAACCAGGATTCTGTGTTTCAATATTAGTTGCGGGTGTTGATCCATGGAATGCAGCTGATAAGCTGATTGACACATCTACAGTAACATTCACGTTAGTTGAACTTGCGCTTGTGATTCTAATTCCATCGTTAACGGTACTTCCCAAATCGCTTGCATGCGAAGGAGTTGAAGTATTTTTATAATCATATTGGACGTTGGGCAAAATACTATCACCCAGAGGGTCATTATGAAGAATCGGGTCATTACCCATTGCTGAATATAAACTCTGCGCATAATTGGGTTTATTGTCCAATTGCCACCATCTACCCAACTGCGGATCAAGTTCACGAAGATTGGTTTCATACATTTCTAATCCGCTACCATCAGAAAACTCCTTATTTTGAAGCTCGCTACCTTTATTATATCTAAATTTATTCTCTGCGTAATTTGGCTTGATAGCTTTATCGCTTATCCCCTGCATCGTTAAACCAAATGGATAATAATGATTCTCTTCAAGTAGTATGCCCTGTCGGTGTTGCACGGAAAGGTTGTCAAAGAACACGTCCCAACCCTGGGTTTCATTGCTTACCCAAATATACAAATACCCGCTCTTATTTGCAATAAGCTGGGAACCTGGAGCGACAGTATTAAGTGTTGCCGCAGGATATGTGCTGCTTGCCGCAAGAACAGAGCCGCTCAAACTACTCACATAACTGAACTGGTCATCTAAAAATATCCAGTTGAGATAGGCTTTCGGATAGCCACTCGGAGCCGCAGGATCATCTGCATTTAAAAAGCTCGTTAGTCCAGTATATACATTACTATTCGATGCCGTTAAGTTAGTGACATTGCCGTGTGCGCCCCCAGTAGTATTCACTAGTCCATTGGCGAGAGAAGTGAGCACATCGTTGAATGAACTGTTAGTTGTGGTGATAGTATTGGTATTCCAATAACTCTGCACAGCGATCTTTACCGTATCCCCGCTCATTACTTTGAGTAAAAGATTTGGTCCTTGTTTTTGCCCTGATGTCCCATTGTAGTCAACTTTAGCAACACTGTCATTAGGATTTGTAATTGATGTGTTGTTAGGATATCCAGGAACTGAAGCACGGGGGTAACAGGTTTGGGTGATATTACCGAATATCTGCTTTTCCGTTGCACGATAGGCCGCCTCCATACTCGCGAGATAATTGCTGGTATCCTTTTGTTGCGTTAGTACCATTCTAGTATTTCCCAGATGATCTTTTTCAAAAAAGTCATACTCAAATTTGTAAGCAGAATACCCGGTAGTGTATTTATGATAAGCCCAGCGCGTCCTGCCTTCCTCATGGCTGATAAATTGCAATGTATCAGTTCCACCTGTTGGATTAGTGATCGTATCATTTTGCTGGTAAACGAAAGGACCAATATAGAGCGTGGTCGTTGCGTGTCTTATAGTACTGTCTACAGTTACTTTTGTTAGCTTATCTCCAGCGGCATCATAGGTATAAGCTATATTTCCTTTGGTGTTCAGATGTACTAATTGTGGTAGGTTGAGGTAATTGTAATTGATCTTATCAATAGCCTTATTGTTATCAATTGAGAGATTGCCGTTCCCGTCATACAGATAATCATATGACCCTTTGCTACCCGAATAGTGAAAATCTCCTAGTAATGTAGTTGGATTATTTGCAGCATCAGTGACCTGGGACAATTTATTGGAGTTTGATTGATAGGCATATGTGAGCTGGTCGATCGCTCCACTTCCACCGACCGTAAAACCATTCTGAGTCATAGAAAGAATATTGCCATTAAAATCATAGGAAAGATTACTGACAGAAAAATCTATTGTGGTTTTATCCCAGCTGCTGCCACTTGTGTTTTGCAGATATGCTGCACCAAGAAAGCGGCTAGCGTTATCATAAGAGAAGTCATATTTCCGGTTGATGTTTGAGCCTGCACTCTTCCATGCTATTCCTTCAATATTACCGTTGTACTCAGGTGTGATGTAGGTATTACCGTTAGCTGCCGATGTAGTCTTATCATAGCCCAGCTCCATACCAAAGAAATGATTGGTTGTGCCAGCGACATAGTTTTTATTGATACCTGTGAGCCAGCCACGAATATTGTAGTCATAAATGAGACTATCAATATTGTTGCCAAGATACTTTGCCCTTAACTGCCCAATTTCATCATATTGCATACTGTCGATTAGCTGATCACTGGAGGCATTATCAATGTTTTTATAGGTATGGCGGAGCCGGAACCAGTTATCATAATCCATTTTGGTAACTACAATATGATTCTGTACTGTGTTATTCTTTTTTACGTGCCCGAGTACCGTGCGGAGTGGCTTGCCTGAAAAATCGTATTGTGTGGTCACTGTATCTATGCCCCCAGTGTAGTTGACACTCTGTGATTGTATCACCCTTCCCCTGTCATCGTAGAAATTTACGGAATAAAGATACTGGCTTGATGTACCTATCACTTTTTTCATCAAGCCAGTTGCAAGACTACGCGTGACATAGAGCGGGGTCATCGCAACTGCATAGGTAGGCGATGAGTTAAATGTCGTGTAAAAGTAATTGCTGTTCGATGTTTCATTAGTTGCCATTGAAGAACCAACAGTTGCTCCTGTCCTGGTGATCCAGGTATAATCATCATAATAATTACTGGTTAGCAATTCAAAATTTGCACTAACGCTAGGGTAGTTCACACTGTAATAGGCATTGTTCTGATGGTATGCCTGGTTATTGGCATCAGTCAATAAGCCGGTCGTGTCTGGTCGATTAAGGCTATCATAGCGTGTCACCATCCACTTTCCTGCAACCCGGAGATTTGAGTCTTGAGTCATGACAACACGATCCCTGGAATCATATACCATCCATAGTTCTCCAGCTCCCGGAATTTTTTTGATCGACATACGTTTTCTCTGATCATATTCATATCGAAAACAAAGTTCATTGGCAATGCCAGTGGTGAGAGTCCAGTTACTATTGATAAGGAATACGGCCTGCGGCGGGATCACAAATCTGAGGTTATTTAGATCATCGTAAATGTAATATGTACATAACCATCCGGCGTGTGCAGTTCCGGGGCTTGCTGTTAGCTGCACTTTCTTTAGGACCATATGTCCTTCCTTATCGGTGTACTGAACAACCTGGTGGTTTTGCTCATCAATGGAGATATTTTTGGTCAGCATGGTTGCTGCATAAATTGACGTTGTAGTAGGCAAGCTTCCAGGAGTGGAAGCGATGGTCCATATGCGAACGCTATCTGTAGCTGCATTCAACAAGTATTGATCAGTTGTCCCACGAAGTGAGCCCACCCAACTTGAACCTTGTGGGTATGAGTTTAACACCCTGTTCAAAGAAGAGTTTTCTATATTTGATTGACTGTAGTAGCTGACTTCTCCGGGATATTGGGCAGCGTTGAAAGTGCCCTGATCTTGGAAGAAACTTGGTTTATAATTCCCGTCTGTGGTAGTTGCTACATAAGGGAGGAATTTTTCAGTTTCGCGGCTGAACTGGTCGTAGACATTAAAACTGACCATATCTTTTTGTAGTGGCGTCCCCTGCATGGTGACCGTTTGAAGAAGCTTTCCCACTCCGTCAAAATACTGGCTGCTTTGATGCACATCAGCGGTGCTGCTCAGTCCACTGGCCGTGGTGGAGTCAGCGACACCGGGTTTAAGGATTTCCCTGACCCTTATCATGTTGAGACTGGGGGTCGCTAGTCCGATTGTTACTGCGCAAACATTGGTGTACTCAATATCCGAGCCGCAGGTAACTTGTCTTCTGTACCAGGTATTGGCAGTAAGATTGCCGGGAGTATAATTCTGGGCAGTCGCGCCTGAGATATTGGAGAAAGTAGTGCCATTTGTGGAACTCTGCCATTGATAGGCAAAGGATCCACAACTGCCGCCTGAAGCAGGATTGGCGCTTAAGACTCCAGGACTTGTATTGCTGGTGATATTAATGCTGGATGGTGTCAGAACACCGGGGTATACCGCCGGTCCTACATTAACCGTTGCGACTGACGAGTTAGCCGAATAGTTATTGCTGGTAACAATTACCCTGTAATAGTTGACAAATATTTGATTGGGTGTGGTGTAAGTGGTTGAATTGGCAAAATTGATATTCTGATAATTCACCCCATCGGGAGAAATCTGCCACTGATAGCCGTAAGTACCGCTACCGCCGGATACCCCTGAGAGTGTGAGGGTTGCAGTTGCTGCATAGGCGATCGTCTGTGATGAGGGGGATATTGTTCCGGGCTGTAGTTGTGGATAGACTATAACTGTGGATGTGTTGGAATAGCCGACTGAACCTGAATTTATCTCTGTCACCATTAGTCGATAGTACATTGTTTGTGTGAGGTTCGTAGTTATTGTATATGTCAGTCCTGTCGCACCAGTGATGTTGGTAAATGTAACGTTATTGGTACTTTGCTGCCATTGATACTGATAGGAAGGAGAGCAATATCCGCCCGTCGCAGCACTGCAGGAAAGGGGGAAGGTGGGAACGGTATTGTAATTTATAGACTGGGTGGTAGTGGATATCGTACCGGCAACAAGGGTAGTTGCAAGGGTCACATTGATTGAACCACCGCTTGACGGAGGAACATTTACCTGTAAGGTGCCGGAAGATGTCCAAGTGACATGAACCTGCGGAAGAGGTGTTCCGCTTGTAGGACCCGAAATAGTCCCACCGGTAATGACCCATGACATTTGAGTGTTGTTGTTCCAATTCCCGGAAATAGTATAAGTATATTGTGTCCCCGCAACTACACAAGTTGCCCCAGTAATCGAGTATTGACCTTTAGCCAGTTGCGTTGATGACAGGATAACGATAAGGATCGATAAGACTCTGATGTTCGCTGTAGCTCTTTTCATAAGCAATTATTTTTCCTAAATCAGTTTTAAATTTTCCAAAATTTTCCGTCTGATGACAGCTGAAAGACCGGTTGAGGCATAATAGATATTTTCCATTCCAGAATGCGAAGCTTGAAATGATTCAGACATACATTGAAAGCTGGGTTTGATTAAGCTCCTGCCAGAAAATGAAAGTCCTGATGAATCTGATTGTGACCCTGAACTATCCGGGGGGACAGGTATATTTACTGTTACTACCGCAACATTTGAGTAAGCAATCGAGCCTGAGGTGGATTCAGTTACCTTTCTTCTGAAAAAGGTACTAGTAGAAATTGCGCTATCAAAGCTCAGATTCTGAGCCGTCGCGCCACTGATATCAGACCATCCGAGCATATCTTGCGACTGTTGCCATTGGTAGCTGTATGATGGCGAACATGAGCCTCCACTGTCTAATGAACAACTGATAGTCGCTGGTTGGCTGCCGTAATTGATGCTTTGATTTTGAACAGAACTATCAATTGATCCTGGAGTGAGAGGATTGACAACAGTTACGGCAAAAGTTGCGTTTCCACCGGAAGAGGTGATGGTTAAGAAGGCTGACCCCGAATTGTTCCAGTTGACAAGTATAAAGGAAATGGGATAGGCATTTGGGCTGCAGGTATTGGTGCCTAAAGAATCTGCAATGACCCCACCGTTGAGACAGACCTGCAGCGTAGAGGTCGAATCCCAATTCCCGGATATTTGGTACTGGTAGACAGTATTGGGAACAACACAGGTTGGTCCGGTTACTGTTACCTGCGCATATGCGTGCGATAGAGTAATGAACAGCAAGAGGGCTGTGAGAAGTGGTTTATAAGATCGGTATATTAACATAGTTGTTACTTGAGGTCATTTAATGTATTATTAGTATGCTGGCAATAAACCTGCATATTGGTATTGAGCCGTTTTGATGATATTGCCATCCTGATCCTTTATATACATTATCCTCCCCAAAGCATCGTAGCTGTAATAAGTGACTTTATTGTCCTGATCACAGGTCGTTGTCATGCCGATCAGGGGGGCGAATGTGTAACTGGTCATAAGAGCAGTTTTGGGATATAGCCTGAGCTCATCAATATTGCCTGTTCCGGAAATGGATAGGGAAGAAACGCCGGTTACCGAATGTTCATAATAGGTCCAACCATTAATTGTTTTACCGGAGACCACAGAAGTGCTGCCAGAAACAGTATAAGATCCATTTCTACTCCAATACGAAACGACATAAACATTACTAGACGTCAACCCACTTTTGCTTATTGCTCCATTGGCAAGTGAATAAGATTTCCAGCCTGTGATCGCAGGGGTCACACTATCCCGGCTGGCGGTAGGAATGGTCCAATTCCCAGTACCGTCAAATTCAAAGCTGGTTTGTGCAATATCGGAAGACTGGGCATTGGTGACTTCTGCAATAGGGAGAGTGCTATTATAATCCCAGATATAAGAATGTAGCAAGTCGCCGGATTTATGTTGTTGCAAGATGTTTCCAAAACCATCATATTGATCAAATGACAACAGGGATTTATAAGCACTATTCATGCTTACACCAGAAGCTCCTGTAGTTGTAGCTGTAAAGGTTGTAGAAGGACTTGATAGTTCTGTCTGGTATACAAGATTTGGAGTCGGGGTGCTCTGATTAAAAGCTGTGAGGAACGAGCCAATCGTTCGTTTATTACTTCCATCACTATTTGAGCGATTAGTGAATTTTTCTATGGGTCTACTCACAATGTGTGCAGTTTGAAGATTGGCGACACCTTTTGTAAATGCGTCTGTACCGGTGACATTGGTAAAATCAAGAGGGTACTGGGTCGTTGAAGTTATTAGTTCACCTTTGCTGTTTGTAGTGATCACTCTTGTAGGTTGCATATGGTTAGGATTATCATAATAGTAATTTGTCAGCACTTCATAATAGTTCACTGTATCGGTCTGGTTGAAAGTTTTTTCATCAGTACTGTTCAAAATTGTCCACTCGGATGGAATGGCGATATAGGTGAGGGTCATTGATAGCCCGTCGCAAAAATCTGTGGCAACAAAATTGCATTTGTCGCCAAATGAATTGCTGCTCATTTTTTGATTTTGTAATCCGTAGGCATAATTCTCATTTGAAGAAACTGTACTGTATTGGTTGCTGACATCCCTTACTTTGACAAAGAATCCTTTTTGGTTCGCATAATCCGTCTCTTCGATTAGTGAACCGTTGAGCGCGTTGGGCAGGTTAGAAGCATAAGGAGGTCTGAGTGGTAATTGTAAACCAGTAAACGGCTCAATAAAGGATGCAGCGACATCAGGCTGGTTGATATAATTGTAGACCTTCTTACCGAACTCCCCATTTTCACCCATCAACTCGGTTACCTGGTCGTATCCTACTACCGCGCCCGCAGCCGAACCGTTCAAAGGGTTGTAGCTGTCACAACTTCTAAGTACATGGAATCCAAAGTAGGTATTGTTCACGCAAGTAGACGCCTGAACAGCATAATCATTCATATCAATCATGAAATACGAATACTCAGGTTTTGACATTCTGCGGCCAAAAGAATATTCCTGAGTCGAACCGGCGCCGATCTTATCGGTCCAATAGTGATAAACATATCTTCTTACTTTATCATTTGCCGGGTTAATATTGTCATGATCGATTATCCTTTTGATCCGCAGTCCACCGCCAACAGTAAAATATGGTCCACCGGGGTTATAATAGGTCGGGGTGGTATTCTGATGCTGGTAGAAATAATAAGTGACTTTGATATTCTGCAATTGCGACCCATATCCATTTCCAGTATTATATGCTTTAAATATATATTTTCCGGGTGCCAGTACCATCGTTTGATTCACGGAGAAAACGCCTGATCCGCATGTATAGCAGCCGGTGGTATTGCTGCCCGAACAAGCGCTAAAACCCGCAAGGTCGGAATGCAAAAGAAGTACTGTGCCGGTAGAATCATACAGATCAAAATAGATAGCATTTAGCGGGGTAAGACTTAAGCTGCAATCGCCCGTACTGGAAAATCTGAAAGCGGCATTGACAAGTATTTGACCATAGCTTGTTGTTCCCCCTGAGGTCACCGCATATTCGTTACTGAGATCGAGCGTATCTGTACCGCTCAAAGTCTTACTGATCCCATCAAAGAGAAATGTTTGTGAAGTATAAACGACGGAAGGCTGATACGCAAAATAGCTGTAATCGTTTACTTCAGAAAGTTGCTCATCGAAATCATTGGACTCATATTGGAATTCAGTCGAACCTCCCGTGGGATATTTTATGGTTTGTAAAGAGAATGCCCGGGCATAATTCGAATCAGGGTCTCTTTCAGTTCCCGGAATCCCGAGCGCTCCATAAACGGGGTCAGAAGTATTGATCGGAATTACAGAAGGGATCAAGGAAGTGTTCGCCGACTTTCCGTTATAATATCCCCAATGGTCTCGTGCATAAGAAGCTTTTGAAGGCAAGTTGTAATTGGAAGAACCTTCAAAATAAGTAAATGTATATGGGTTGTTCTTAATGGTGACATTTCCATAATAGCCAATTTCCTGCACCTGGGTAAGTTTCAACCGTTGTGAATTGTTTGCATTACCCGCCCCGTAGTCGTCATCAAAATCTCCGTAATTGAAATAGCTGTAACCGAGCTGGATCGTCTTAATAGGGGTCGCCAATATATTTCCGTTGCTGGATTTAGCAAAGACGCGAATGCTGTCAAGTCTTTGCTCTCCTGCAAGATCAACGCGGGTGTTGGAATAATAAAACTGGACGTGTCCATTTGATGCATCGATGGATGAAAGAACCATGCTGTTATAATTCTTTCCTGGGCTTACTCCCTTCGGGTCGCCGTATGATTTGGTCGTTTGATAAGGGCTGGTTAAATCAACCGCGAGATCATAATCGTCCCGCGATTCTGTATAAGATCCCACCGGAGTTATATATGTACCAATTGCAGAATAATTGAAAACAACATAGCTGCCAAGCGGTGAAGTGATCTTGGTAAGATACCACGCGGAAGTATAGGTTCCACCAAGCGTTGGATCCTGATATGTTTCGGTAAGTGTGAAATCATATATAAATCCATCTTCAGATTTTACCTCAAATCCACTCCCTACAGCGCCGGTAAGGAGTATTTGAATTTTTTCCTGTTTTTCCAGAATAGCAGTCATTTTTCTATTTAGGATGAATTTGCCTGATTTCCCCTGAAAATTGTAATAGAACTGGTCAGGCTGAAAATCGATCTGCGGGCTAGATTTAATATAACTTGTAATGTCATAGTTATAAAGGGTAGGGTTACCTGGAATATTCTTGTTGAACATTTGGAGATTACAACCTACCTGAAGCGTGTGAGTGGGACCTTGACCCGAATCCATATCCATAGCCGTATTGCTGACCCCGTTAAGATAAGTTGACCCATTGAAATCGTCACCTCCAACAATATTTCGGGAAATGGTGCCCCCGGCATTTAGAACCCATCCCAGCCCGACTTGACTAGCTTCTTCGCCCACTTTAATACCAGATGCATGATAACTAAGTGAGATCGGAACGCTGATATCCCTGAACTTTAAGGTATAGAGTGGAATTGAAATATTAGGTACCCCGGTATAAGGGCTTACAGGCACGTCCCCATATTTTTGCATGGCCTGAATATTCGGGGATGGTTGAGAGACAGCGACAAGGGTTGGAGCCTGCGCGAAACTTTTGCTGATAAGTACGATGACAATCTGAAAAAATAGGAGTTTTTTTTGAATCATATGTTCAATTGATTTTTTAAAAATTATATCCAACCCTGAATTTAAAAGGCTGTGTTCTGGGAATTTGATGGTAACTCAGAAAATCCCAAAGGAATTGGACTTTTGTTTTCTTAAATACTTTCGTGTTCATAGAAACGATCTTACTGATTCCGATAAGCCCGCTCTGCTGCCAGCTATTAATGCTACCTGCATCTATTAAAGTTCCAGGAGGAATAGTAGCCGGTTGGTAATTGTATTCAAATCCACCGCTTACATAAAAACTTTTTTTTGCTTTTATGTCGATGAAACTTCGTAAGCCTGCTCCCTGACCGCTCACACTTATATGTTGAAAATCCCTGCCCCATCCAATTTTATAACTTGCTCCCACTCCGATGTCGTTATTATTACTGATTTTATATGCAACAGATAAACCCATATCGGTCGTTGTGGGAAAGTAAAAGCTCCCGGTTGATGTCTGCAGATTTGTCCCATATTCCAGTCTTTCAAAAAAAGTTTTTGTACGCTGGTTATTTGGTTTGAAGCCTGGCATTTCCATGTCCCCACTTCCACCTCCTAAAGCACTTAATTTATTTTGGAGTTTAGTAATATCTACATTTGCAGATTGCAGGCTGCTTTGGATCATCGCAGTGGCATTGGGGCCTCCACCACCTATTTGGCTTTGAATCATCGCCAGTATCTGATCACGTGATTGTAATCCTTCCATTCCTTCTGCTGTTCCATAATTACTGGGGATAGAAAATAATCCTGCGAGAAAAGAATTACTTCGCATGAAACTCGCAAACGACGGAACTTTGCTAAGTAAAGCAAGAGTTGTAGTAAGCATTTTATCAGGATCGTTGAGTATCTCTCTGTACTTTCTTACCTGATCACTGTAATAATACATCTCTTTATTGTAATCACTAAAAATACCAGAAACGCCAGGAGGAAGATGTGTGGCTTGTGAAAAGTATTGCTGTATCTGCGCCTTACGCTGTGCTATGAATTGTTTTATCGCATCAGCGTCCTGCATCTTTGCCTGTAATTGCTGTAACTGAGTTAGTGAATTTTGAATATCAGCCGGTAGAATTTTAGAAGAATTAAGCAGCTGCTGATTTGAGTTTAAGAATTTGAGCGCTCCTTGCAGAGAATCTGCATATGGAAGATACTCTGTACCCATCGAATGAAATACAGTAGCGCTGTCCGATTTTAATCTTGCAAGAAGGTCGGCATATTGTTTTTCCGGATCATTGGCATATAGCGCTGCTGCCTTTGCTGAATCCTGTTTGTATAATTTCTTTTTTAGCCGTTCTTCTTTTTTCTGCAGCCTCGCAATATATTTTGCCGTTTGTTTTTGAAGTTGCTTATTCAGATCAACTGTCTCCTCATTTACTTTTTTAAAAAACTTAGAAGGGAAATTAAATATCTTATCTGCAAAAGAAGTGCTGTCTTGAGCAAAGCAAACATTGTATGCAAACAAGCATACACATGCAATAACCAGGGTTTTAATAGTGGCTAGCACGCAGTTAAGAGTTTAGTTCTGGGTTTATTTTCTCTTCAGGGCAAAGATTTCATGTTCCAGTTAAGGTTTGTTATTAAACAAACATCAACCAGTTCATAATTATGAAGTAGCGAGCTTAAAAAAGTGTAAGGATTGTTTTCCAGGGAATTTGTGGACGAGGTATAAGCAGTAGTCTATCTAACAGTAATGTGTATATGAATGTAGAAGAAAAAACAAAACAAAAAAATTTATTAACAAAAAAAGTTTTCCACTAAGTGGTTGCACCTAGGAGAAGCACAAAAATAAAATGCGACTAACGGAGATTGATGCGTGTGTATCGTCCTGAAAGTAGTTGACCATTTCTAGTGAGTTAATTAATTTCTGTTTTTCTATTTTCAAAACAAAGATTTTCTGTTGTGATTTTTTCAGATATAAAAAGCTTAATCCTGATTTTTGTTAAGTAAAGTTGATTTGAAGAAATCTCTAACAAAAATGAAAGAGATAGCGATAATAGAATATTTCTTTGCATACATAAACGTTTTAAATAGTATGCAAAATGAAATGTTGATGATGCAAAGTCGATTTTTATTTGCCCGGTTCTTTTACGTTCATCCTAATGGAAATGCCTTTACACAGATCAGCTGGGATCCTGACTCTAGTGATTAATTCATTCTTTCTTAACTAGATGGCGCCCCGCTGAAAATTGTGGTGAACACAGGGCGAACTATTAGATGAAATAATTAGATCAATTTATTTTCTAATGATTTCAAAACAAATAGATCACAGCAAAACACTAGTGAGCTATTGACAAAATCCCCGGAAAAAAAAGTTAGACAAATTTTCCATTACTACGCCGGCGGATTCTTTCGTTAACTTAATTAGCTTTACAATCACGTACACGCATTATGCAAAGAATTAAAATCATATTATTTTTCATACTAATTCTTTCGAATAAATTAATGGGTCAAACGTCATCCATTCCTTCAGAATTAATCGATAGAATTATATTTTCACTGAGGACCGAAAACTTTGATTCATTTAAAAGCCTTCTTTTAGATACTACTGATTTTAAAGAAATGTATGGGAGGTATGGTAATAAATTTCAAGTGCTACATAGTAAAAGTTATTTAGAATTAGAAAAAGAATTGTTTGATTCTTCTTCTGGTATTTATAAGAAATTATTCGAAAGGTTACTCGCGGATGGAAAGAATTTTGACATTGATTGGGGGCAAATAAAAAACAAGAAATTAGTTGCAGCCGATCCCAACGGATTTACAAATCCAAATTTAAGGCAAAAGATCGCCAATCTTTATTTTTCATATAAAGACACATTTTATGTGGTATTTTATATTTTGGTTCTTAACCTTTCATCTGGATATAAAGTTGGGACAATCGGCTTCATCAGGAAATTAGGAATTGTTACCGATGCCCAATTGAAGCAATTAGAAAGCTTGAAACTTTTTTAAATACGATTAGGGCATCCGATTCCAATACATCAATAAAGACCAATATCTAAATATTTGCAAGCGCCGGAAGACTTTGACCACCGGGCGCCGATTTGAATTACCATAGTCCACCGGAAGTATTTGACCATAATAAATAATTAACGTACAACGAATTCAGTGAAATTGACAAAAATAAACTTACTGGTCGATCCGCTCCGGCATTTGGTGGTTAATGTCGTCGGCAAATCCACAAGTAGACTAGAATAAAAAGAAACAATTGTCAAAACAGGACAAATAAATTATTAGAAAAAACTGTACCCAACATTGGATTTGCTGCTATCCTGGCTGACGAATGAATCGACATCTTTTGTTCGCCACCAGCAGCAGTCCGGGTCGACGTTCAATGTTCAGTTTTTTGTTGTTAACTTCATCTTCATATTTTCAATCCGCAGCGGTTCGGGGCAGACGGGATACTATTTCCCAACCCGCATAAAGCCTTGCCCTTTTGCTGTTGGTTAAACAGACTTTTCAATATATGTGGAGGCGAATTTTAGCGTATACTTTATTTGGACTTGGTTTTTTGACGGTTACTTTTTTTAGAAAGTATTCGGGAGAATTAATTCCTTATCCATTTTTATTTTGGTTGTTGGGGCTTTCAATGTTTTGGGGCGGACTTTTATTTTTACGCTATACACCGACAACCTCTGACATAAATGCTCAGAAGAAAATTGCTGAAACTATAAAGGATTTAAAAACGAACGGAGAAAAAATTATAGTAGACTTAACTAAATGTGAACTCAAAGGAAATAGCTATACTGATGAAAGGGAAAAGTATGGACATCAAAATGAATTACTGACACTTGGCTTTGAGCGAGAGATACAAACTTGGAATTCTTTAGGTCGCGGCTCAATGCGAAATATAGAGCAAGTTGATGTTGCCCAAACTGTAATTATTTTTTCAAAACTAAATAGTCGAACTGGGGCAACTGAAAAATTTATTAGTCGAGTTATCAATAAAGACGAAATCACTTTGTCATTTTACATAGAAAGGCAAAAACAAACAACACTTTATGTTGACAAGACCGATAGACAGAGATATTATTTTGACCTTGATTTTTTGAATTCCTAATATTTAATCACTCTACAATGACAAACAGCAGGCGATATAGAATTGGCGTTGTGTCGGCGGACAGATTAATAAACATTGGCTTCATCTATGCATCATTTTCGGCTTTGCCTTGACGTTATGAATTTAGCTGTGTTTCTTATCTTCAACTTTTGTAAGTTTATTAAGCATTTGCAATCGGCTGACGAATTTCAAATTCCACCGGCAACACAAATGCGTCAACGTTGGCTGCTATTGTAAACGACAAACCTTACTATGTTGACAGAAAAGCAAATTCTTACACACCTTGACAATTACAAATGGGGCTATTATTGTCAATTTATTGACTTGGGGCATGCTTATTCTTTTTTAATTGACAGCAGACTAAACGTATTTCGCGGCGACAATGACAGATGGGCTATTGTAGCCGAAAGACTTGGGTATAATCCTCGTGCAGGTAGCATACTTCTTGACATTTATTATTATGGGAATTGCTTGGTCAACCTTGAACAATACAATGGTCAGGATACAAATTATTATACGGTGTACCCAATAAATTGGGACAGCTTCGCTCATTCGCTTGATGGAGAAATATTAACTCCAGAGGCTCAACATTGGATAGTCCGTGACCAAAAAGTAAAATTAAGTCAGGATAAACAAGACTATATTACTGCAGGAATTGAATTAAAGGAATATGAGCCAAATACAATTCGTGCAGAAGAAGCCGCTCGACTGGCAATAATTAAAAACAGAGAAGTATTTCGTGCTATCGATAATGAGCTCTATAAATCTTTGCCACCAGACCTAAAGAAAATTTTAGTAATAGATGAATGGTACCACAAAGACTTTAATGAAATAGTTCAGCCAAAAATAAGCGATGAGCATCTGCTGCAAGTGCCTGACATAAACAGATTAGTAAAAGAGCAATTGAAATTGAGCGAAGAAGAATTCATTTCTATGTTCAGGCAACAAGAAGCAAGAACTGACGAATGGGGTAAAAATCTATGGCAAGACAACAGACCGAGTTCTTATGAAACTTGGCAAATGATTGCAAAAGTTATCGCTACTGGGGACACTTCTTTTTACAAGCCAACATTACAAGCAAATACCGATTGGAAAAATTGGCCCGAGTCTGGCAGCCTTTAGCAATCAACAATCCATCATTTTTGGAATTATGGATTTTGTTTTGGGGCTGGGATTCAAGCGGGAGTGGGATGGATAAATCCCGCAGTTAAGAGTGGTCCAACTTCTTCAAATTTTGCAAGCGGAACAACGAATTTTATGATTGGCGGAGCGGGAATTGCTGCTGGCCAAATGACAATAAGCAACTACAATGGAAGTCCATATTGGCTAACATTTACCTTTGGTGCAGCTTATGATTTTGGAGTGGATTTGAAATTTGGAGCATGTCGCGGAACATATAATACAACGCCAAAAGGAGCTTTATATCCTTGTAAATAAAACCATTTTATTATGATTAATATTTTAGCGATTTCTTTTTTCATTATTAATGCATCAATTTGCCCAATTAAGAACGATACAGCCCAAATATTGAAGCTAATATTGTCAAAAAAATATTCGTCAACCTATATTGTCAATAGTAGTGCCTTTAATAACAATGATTCATTATTGCTTAAACACCATTCGGATGGAATGGTAAAACGTTTTGATAACTACGTTTACTCAAAAGGTGAAACCATTTTTTGCATTTACGAGGACACTAATTGCTTAATGATTGATACCGTTGGAAAACGAATCGATTTAGGTAACATATCATTATACGGAACGTTCTTAATGAGTCCATCCTATGATCCTTACCAGATTTGGAAAATGGCGAATAAGTTTCAGACTGACGTTCAAGAGTACACCGATGGAAATAATCTAGTCTACCATTTTCAATTTCCAAAAGACAATCCTTTATTCTATCAAGCAACATTTGCTCTCAATATTAAGGATGACGTTTCTAAATTGAAAGTAGAATTAAAACATAGGATGCTGGATGGATTTGTAACGGAAGAAATTGAGTATAAAATAGCTCCCCTTTTAGATAGAAAACATTTGCCATCAATAAGAGATTATATTGAAACTAAAAATGGAAGAAATTTACCCAAATCAAAATCGTATCAAAACTATGTATTTTTTGGAAGAGGTTACGCTCTATAATATCTGCTCCCCTCCCATATTTCTAAGCAGCTTAATTAGAATTTTCGGGGGAGATCAATTTCTTGGATAAGTTATCATTTTTGCTCAATTAATTTAAAAGAGTGGCTTGGCGATGTGATCTCATAATTATAGTTCTTACCAACGCTGATGGGCCGATATTTTCCTTTATATTTCTTCTTTTTTAGATTATAAATTCTAAGAATGTTAAAGTAATCTTTTAGCCATTCCTTTTTAAGTTCTATTTCATAGTTATAAATTTCTTGATTTTGATTAGAATATTCGTAATAATTAAAATTCAAGAAAATCGTTTTTATACTGTCCGATAAAAGCGTGTTATAGTCAAGACTTGAGAGAGATAAATTTCCTGGGTAATAGCTTACGGTTACTTGTTTCTTACTTTTTTCAGAATCTAATTCAATATTTAGTGACGAAATACTTCCTATTGCTATATTATCGTCAATGACGATAATGAAATCAAGGTTTTTTGTGGCGACATCTTGAGCGTTAACTTTTACTAGGAATATTAAAATGAGCCAAATTTGTACATAATATTTTTTCATTTCTCTATTTTTATTGAAGTATTTTCTCAACTGCTTTTTTCGTCAAATCGATTACCGGTTTTGCCTTATTATCGTAGATCGCTATACCTGTAGGCCGATTTGGTATATTGAGTGATCCGTCAGGATTCTTGGTAACGGAACTAAGTTGTCCTAAAGGTCCGACAATTATGTTTCGATTATATTGGCCGAAGGTTTTTTTATCTTCACCTGAAGGGAAGTCAGCAGACTGTCCGTAAGTTTTATCATCAACAACTTGAACTTTTAATGGATGTGAGTGGATACTAGCTTCAACATCATTAGTGCTGGTACCAGGTAATAATTCTGGTAGTTTATCTGATGCCGTTTGAACACCGTTTTTGATTTTTGGCTCATCTCCCGGGGAGCCCCATTGTACAAACCCTGTCTTCGTTACAATGGATGATTCTTCCTTAAGACCTCCGTTATCTTCAGCTCTTTTAAGCACAGCAAGAGATTCTTTCGATACCTGCAGATTACCCCAGCGGAGAAGGAGGGATTCGAACCCCCGTTACACTGTTTAGGCGTAAAACTGATTTCGAGTCAGTCCCGTTCAACCGCTCTGGCACTTCTCCAATACTAAAATACTTTTTAATTGCCTTCCAAAAAAAATGGAGATTAAGACATTTCTTTTTATTAAAGAGAGCTTATGAAACCGCTTTATTAACTAATGCAGCAGCTTCACTCAGCAAAATAGCCGACTGAACTTTTAATCCGCTTTCTTCAATCAGTTTTTTTGCTTCAGTTGCATTAGTTCCCTGCAAGCGAACGATAATTGGTACTGAAATATCCCCGATAGAATTGTAAGCATCAATCACTCCTTGGGCAACACGGTCGCATCGAACAATGCCGCCGAATATATTAATAAGAATAGCCTTCACTTTGGGGTCCTTTAAAATAATCCGAAATCCCGCTTCAACAGTTTGCGCATTTGCAGTTCCCCCCACATCCAAAAAATTTGCTGGCTCGCCACCACTGAGCTTTATCATATCCATCGTAGCCATCGCAAGTCCCGCCCCATTTACCATGCAACCCACATTACCATCAAGTTTTACAAAATTCAAATTGTATTTTCCTGCTTCCACTTCTGTTGGATCTTCTTCGCTAATATCGCGCATCGCTTCAAGATCGGGATGACGCATTAATGAATTATCATCAAGATTCATTTTGCAATCAACAGCGATAATCTTTTCATCACTTGTCTTGAACAAAGGGTTGATCTCAAGCATGCTGCAATCCAATCCCACATAAGCATTATACAAATTGGTCACAAACTTTACGCAATTCTTAAACGCCTCTCCATTCAATCCTAAATTGAACGCGATTTTTCTTGCCTGGAATGGCTGTAATCCGCCGCCCGGGTAAACCCATTCTTTAAAAATCTTCTCCGGCGTCTTGTGCGCCACTTCTTCAATATCGATCCCGCCTTCTGTGCTGTACATGATCACATTTTGTCCTTTTGCCCGATCCAGTAATAAAGAGAGGTAAAATTCTTTCACCGGAATCGGACCAGGATAATAAACATCCTGCGCTACCAAAATCTTATTCACTTTTTTTCCTGCAGGCCCGGTTTGAATGGTTACCAATGTTCCCCCTAAAATATTGGATGCAATCTGTTTGATTTCTTCAGCGCTTTTACCAACGGCAACACCGCGTTGTTCTGTACCGATAATTTTTCCTTTTCCACGACCACCCGCATGTATCTGCGCCTTTACCACGGCAAAACTATTTCCGGTTTGTACTTTTATCTGTTTGTAAGCTTCTTCAGCCGCGCCTGCTGAATCAACCGGAATTCCTTCCTGAACGGGAACATTATATTTTTTTAAGAGCTCTTTTGCCTGATATTCGTGAAGATTCATAATAAATATTTTAACGAAAATAATGAAGAACAAAAGAATACACAAAAACTGTTGCCGTAGCGCTTTTCTTATATTTGCAGCCATTTCCATTTTTATTGAAGAAGATCTTCAACATTTTAAATTATTACAGCGCTAATGGGCATTGATATTATTGAGCAATTGCAGGAGGCAACCGCATTCATCAAAAAAAGATATCCGCATCGGCCGCAGGCTGGTATTGTGTTGGGAAGCGGGCTTGGTAATCTGGCCAATGAAATTATTGTTGAAAAAGAGATCCCTTACAACATTATTCCGCATTTTCCGGTGGCTACGGTTGAAGGCCACCAGGGTAAATTGATACTGGGGAAACTAAACGGAAAAATCGTGGTAGCCATGTCCGGCAGATTTCATTATTACGAAGGGTATACTGCGCAGCAGGTCGTATTCCCGATCCGGGTGATGAAATTCTTGGGAATTGATACCTTGTTAATATCGAATGCGGCGGGTGGTATAAATCCCTCTTTCCAGGTTGGGGATTTAATGATCATCAGAGATCATATCAGTTTGTTAACGGTGAACCCGCTGCTCGGAAAAAACCACGGTGAATTGGGATTACGTTTCCCGGATATGAGCGAGCCTTACAGCAAACATCTTATCACTAAAGTAAAGACAATTGCTGCCGAATTGAACATTCCGTTAAAGGAAGGGGTATATGCAGGCGTTACCGGGCCAACCTTTGAAACGCGCGCAGAATATAAATTTTTACATATTGCCGGCGGTGATGCAGTGGGTATGAGCACGGTGCAGGAAGTGATCGCCGCGGTGCACATGGGTTTGCGTGTGGTGGCCATGAGTGTTATAACGGACATGGGTATACGCGAAGAGGAAAATACAATCACACATGAAGAAGTGTTAAAAGCCGCTGCTGATGCAGAACCTAAGCTAGCAGCAATTTTTAAACAAATTATCGCTGAATTGTAATATTAACTTTCTTATAACCGGCAACAACAGGTTATTAATTAATTTGTCGGGAATATTTTTTCATAGTGAATAAAAAAAGCCGCATTATAATACTTGTTTTGGGATGCATACTGGTAGCAGCTTTGCAACTGCATGCCCAGGTGCAGAACGATGTCATTTCACGACTCAAAACCCAAAATGGTAAAAGCAAAAGCGATTCTACTTTACAACATCGCTCGGGGCTTGAAGATTCCATAACCATTAATTATCGTTTTTTAGATTCAAGCAGGTTAAGAAAATTGGATTCTTCTATCTATGATTTCACAAAAAAATATCCTTTACCATGGAACTACGTCGATCTCGGTAATTATGGAACGCCATCTCATAATCTGATTTTCTCTCCCCTTATGAAATCAGGCTGGGATCCGGGCTTTCACGCTTATGATCCTTTTCTGCTGACCATTGATGAGACAAGATTTTATAACACTACACGCCCTTTTACTGAATTGGGTTATTTGATGGGAAGCAAAAAAGATCAGTTCATTAATATCATTCACACCCAAAATATAAAACCAAATTGGAACGCAGCCTTTCAATATCGCCTCACCAGTTCGGCAGGGACTTATCAAAGTCAAAATACCAATAATAGCAGTTATCGCTTTAATTCCTGGTATCAATCCACAAACAAACGATACCAGGCATTTTTGATTTTTGTAGGGAACAAAATAAATGCAGCGGACAATGGAGGCTTACAAAGTTTGAGTGATCTGAATGCCAATACGTTTACCGACAGGACAACTGTTCCTACCAATCTTGGTAACGGAAGCGCTTATTCTTCGGGATTATTTGGTTCCACCGGCAATCTTACCGGCACCATTTATTCAACATCGTCATACATGTTGAGGCAGACCTATGATATCATTGGTAAAAAAGATTCAATAGTAACAGATAGCACGGTTACACCATTGTTTTATCCGCAGTTCAGGGCAGAACACACATTTCAATACAGCACATACAAATATAAATTTGCAGATAATGCAGTTGATTCTGCCTATTATGCTTTGCATTACAATTATATTACCTCCAACTCCCCGTACGTTATTAATTCTTTCAGCGATTCTTTTCACCGCCAGGATTATTGGAAACAGATCCTAAACGATTTTTCCTTATATCAATTTCCTGATCCAAAAAATCCGCAACAGTTTATTAAGGTCGGGGCAACACTTGAATACCTCGGTGGGATATTTGACAGCAGCAGCACCTCTTTTTATAATTTCTATATTCATGGTGAATACAGGAATAAAACGCGCAATCAAAAATGGGATATCGAGGCCAATGGAAAATTTTATGTAAATGGATCCTATGCTGCAGATTATAACGCCTTTATTACCCTGAGGCGATACATTAGCAAAGAGATCGGTTATTTACAGGTAGGATTTCAAAACGCCAATCAGTCGCCCTCCTTTGTATACAATCAGAAAAGCAGTTTTAATTTTGGAGTGCCACAAAATTTCGGGAAAGAAAATCTCACAAATTTATTTGCTGTACTTGATCAGCCATTATACCATTTTAAGTTATACGGTAATTATTATCTCATTAATAATTATCATTATTTCACAGATTATTATAAAGAAAATCAACAGTCATCGCCTTTTAATGTTCTACAAATAACGGCAGAAAAAAAATTTGTGTGGCATCGCCACTTGGTTTGGAGAACCTCATTAACGCTGCAACAACAGGCTGGCGCAACTCCAGTGCATCTTCCAACATTGGTAACACACAATCAATTTGCTTACGAAGGAAATTTTGGATTTAGAAATCTCGATCTCACTTTTGGACTAGAGCTAAGATATTACACGGGCTACAAGGCAGATAATTACTCAGCCCCCAACGGACAATTCTTTGTTCAAAACGACACCACGATCCATCAGCATTTACCGGATGTTACCGGCTATGTAAATTTTCGCATCCGTGGTTTTACTGCCTATGTACGTGTAGAGAATCTGAACACCCTTCAGCTCGGTGGCGCTAATGGCTTTGGTTTTTCCAATTATAATTACCTCGCACCCAATTATCCGGACAAAGGTTTACAAATAAGAATCGGAATTTTCTGGTCATTCGTGAATTAAGTTGCTATGCCCTTTCAAAAAGATCATTAACTTTGCAGCGTAACTGATGAAAAGAATTCTTGCAATCATATTATCTTTTGCTTATTTACTCCTTGCGTCCGGTGTAGCAATGAATATTCATTATTGCATGGGTCATGTAATCAATATTGATTACCGTTACAAAGACAGCAAAGTTTGTGATCGCTGTGGCATGGAAAATAAAAAAGGATGCTGCCATAACGAATTTAAAATAGTAAGGCTCACTGATGATCAGCAAACTACAAAAGCAAACATTCAGCTGGCGCAAGTTCAGGCGCTGATCCAGGTTTTTGATATCAACCTCACCCAACCCACACAGGGACTGGAAAAAATAAAAACGCTTCAGTATCATTCTCCCCCTGATAAACGACTTACTGCCGTTTATCTCCATGATTGTGTTTTCAGAATTTGATCTTATCTGATTAGTATGGGTATCATTTCGTTTCCAGTAGAACAACTGAGAACAATTTTATTTTTTTCACTAAAAGATTTTTATGAAAACACGATTAATAAAAAGCAGCTTGCTTTTCCTAATTATATTCTTTCCATCCTTAACGCATGCGCAATTGGAAAAAGCAGAATTCCAGGCGAGTGGTTTAACCTGCTCTTTGTGCAGTAATGCCATAAATAAAGCGCTGAAGACAATTCCGTTTATTGAAGCAGTTAACACGGACCTGAATAAGAATATTTTTCAGATCACTTTCAAAAAAAATGTAATCATTGATATTGATCTGATCAAGAAAAAAGTGGAAGATGCTGGCTTTTCAATTGCAAAATTCTGGATTATAGAAAATCTACACGATCTTAAAATTGAAAACGACCAGCACGCTCTTATCGATGGAACATATTTTCATTTTATGCATGTCAAATCGCAAACACTCAATGGTGAAAATCGATTGCAGATAATTGACAAGGATTTTGTTGCAGCAAAAGAATTTAAAAAATACAGCGCCTATACTTCGATGCCATGTTATCAGACAGGCATGATGAGCGATTGCTGTAAATCGCACGGCAGCAGAGTTTCCCCGGCAAGAATATACCATGTAACTATTTAATCATTTCATAGCAGGCAGTGATTGCTGCCTGCTTAAATTTTTTTATGAATAAGATTCTTAGCTTCATGATCATTATTTACTTTTCCTGTCCTGCCACCGCCCAGGAACTATATGTTGCAACCGAGCCAGCCAGTAATATGGCTACAGGAAGTATTGGATTACGGTTAAATTCAAAATTATTTCACATGCAGCATAACAACCGTTATTCATTGCGCATTGATCCGGAAATAATGTTTGGGCTGAGCAAGAAGGTCATGTTGCATGTAAATGCATATGGATCCGACATGTATCAGTCCAATGTCCGTTTTGAAGGAGCAAGTGTCTATGGAAAATATCGATTCTTTTCTATCGATGATGTGCACTCACATCTCAGGATGGCGGCATTTGGAAAAATTTCTTTTATCAATAATCCTGCTCAAATGCAGGTTGGCAATAAATATTTTACCAGTGATGAGGTTGATCTTGATGGAAATAATTCTGGATATTATACAGGAATCGTTGTCACTCAACTATTACACAAACTCGCCATATCATCTTCGGTTTACTATCTTGAGCGTTTTGATAATTTGAATGAGTCGAAAATTCCCGGGCAATCCTTACAAGCCATGAATTATACTTTGTCTGCAGGTTATCTTTTCCTACCTACTGTGTACAAGGATTTCCGCCAAACGAATGTTAATTTGTACTGCGAGTTCCTGGCCTCCACTGCCCTGGACAAAAAGAAATACTACGTGGATGCGGCCCCTGCAGTTCAATTTATTTTTAACAGCATCAGCCGGTTAGATTTTTCGTATCGCTGGCAATTAAGCGGCAATATAGAACGTTTAAGTGAAAATTATTTTTTCTTGCGTTTTGAGTATAACTTGCTTAACGTTTTTAAAAACAGATAATGCAAACTGTAACAACCATATTAAGATCGGTGTTGAAATTCATTCAATCATTATTCATTAAAAAAGATTGTTGCAGATGAAATATTTTATTTGTGTTCTATTATTAAGCGGTGTAAGCATTGCCACATTTTCGCAACAAGCAAAAAAAAATCAGTTGGCACCAGAACTATCATTACCTGCACTTGATAATAAACCGATTCAACTTTCAGGGTTAAAAGGCAAAGTGGTGTTGGTAGATTTTTGGGCCAGCTGGTGCGAACCTTGCAGAATGAATAATCCACACTTATCAAAGCTTTACAAAAAATATCATGAAAAAGGTCTTGAGATTCTAAGTGTTTCGCTTGACAGTAATGAAAACAACTGGAAGCAAGCTGTCCAACAAGATAAATTAGAATGGCTGCAGGTTAATGATAATAAAGGGTGGAACGCCCCGTCGGCAAGTTTGTTTAATGTTGAAGCCATTCCTTCCCTGTATTTGATAGATAAGCAGGGAATAATCCGTGAAATAAATTTATTTGGCTGGCAACTCGAATCAGCAATAAGATCCTTACTGAAGAAAAAATAGGATGGGTATTGACAGCCGCTATTCGCTAATGGCTAATCGCCCCTGGTTAATCAACGCAGTCGGGCTCTTTGCAAGGTGAATTTTCCATCTCCACTTCAAGGGTCGCGTGATTGATCTTAAGATGCTCCAGCTCATGTTTTACATTGTGCTTGATGTTTTCGATACTATTCATGTCCGTATCTTTTGCAACAACCAAATGACCTGTTAAGGCATTTTCAGTTGTGCTCAATGCCCAGATATGAATGTGATGAAAATCCTGCACCCCATTAATTTTGGCAACATTGGTCTTCACTTTGTGGATGTCAATTCCTTCAGGCACACCGTCAAGCGATAATCGCAAACTGTCTTTTAATAATTGCCAGGTGCTTATCAAAATAATTATTCCGACAATCAAACTCAAAATGGCATCAATTCTGAAAAATCCGGTATAAAAAATAATAATTCCGCCAATCACTAATCCTGCCGATACAACCGCATCAGAAAGCAAATGGAGAAAAGCGCTTTTAACATTCAGATCTTTATCTTTATTACTGAAAAATAATAATGCGGTAGTGGCATTGATCAAAATACCGATTGCTGCAACAATGGAAATGATCTTTCCCGGCAATGGTTGCGGATTTATTAATCGCTGCACTGCTTCATAACCTATCGCACCGATCGATACCAATAAAATGGCTGCGTTAAAAAGCGCCACGAGTATGGTTGTCTTTTTGTAACCATATGTATATTTCTCCGTTGGCTTCACTTTAAGCAACCGAATGGCGATCAGTGACATGGAAAGGCTGGCAACATCTGCAAGGTTATGACCCGCATCCGACAATAATGAAAGTGAGTGGATCCAAAGACCGATCACCACTTCAATAATTACAAATAAAAGATTGAGAATAATGCCAACGACAAAAGCACGATTGACTTCTTTTAAATCAATTGGGTGATGATGATGACCGTGATGATGACCGTCCCCGTGAGAATGAACATGCGCCATGAAAAAAATATAATGCGCGAAGTTAATATTTATTGTTCGCAAGAAATGTTATGAAACCATAGAAATCAATATTTCAGAACATATTTGATTCGTTGTTGCAAAAATCATTTCTCGAAATAACAAACATTTCCGCCAACCCACTCTTTGTCTTTATTGTAACGAACGCCAATCATTTTCCCTTTGCTCATGCGCGAAAGATTAATGGCAAGTCTTGGTCTTGTGTCTGCATCTTTCCAGATATACATCATTCTTATTTCCACTTTTGCAGGAATATCAGGTGTTTCAATAATGTCGGCATATTTTACCTTTTGCTGCAATATCCAATTCTGCGGATCTTTTATTGAATCGAGATCGGATTGTTTTACATCAATCACCACACCCTGACCAGCAAAAGAAAAAAGAGGTTTCAGTACATAATTCTCTAAGTCGGGAGGAATTTGTTTTATTTCATTAAGAAAAAAAGTCTTGGGAACAAAAGGATGATGAATGAATGGCATCGTGTATTTGCTGATCCGGTAAAACCAGTTGGGATGCGGAATCCATTCAACATCCAGATCCTGCGTTATGTCTACAAAATTTCCAAGTTTTTCTTTTTGTGCATACAGATCATCAAAAATAATACGGTTATAAATTCTTTTCACTTCGGTTTTCTTCCCCGTTTGTTCATTAATGTAAAATAATTTTTTCCCTTCCTGTATCAAATCAGTAATACAAACAGGTTGAATATCCAAATAGTCCTGTGTGCAGTAAAAATCAATTCTTGTTTTTTGTTCATGCGGTTTTATTTCGAGCAATATCACATTTTCTGCCGGCAGGTTTCCAACAATCACATCTTTCAGATCTTTCAAATAAGTTTCTTTGGTATATCCGTTCAGGTACTGACTATAATTATCCGGAACAGAAAAATAATTTCGCAACAGGTCAGGATAATAGACCTGGAATGCGAACAAGGTGGGAAATCCCTGCATTTCTATCAATTGCGGTTCGACCGACCCTTGTTCATTGATACATACGCCAAAATCCAAAGCGATAAAATGCGTATGTGCATTCTCGTTAGGAACATTGTCTGATTTCGGGATAGCGCGATCCGTTAGTTTTTTAAAATCCGGATCAACGATCACATCAACGATCGCCTCACAGGCATCAATGACTTTCTTACCAAAATCTTTCGGCACAAAAACCGGCGTTTCCGCAATCCTGAATTCTATTGCACCCGGATGCAGGCTGTTCAGGTCTTTTAAGAAAGCCTCGTATTGTTGTTTTGTGAATGCCTCATTAAAAGCTTTACGCAAAGCAGGAACCATAATTTGCTTGTTTATAAATGAAGTTACAGAATGAAAAAATCTGCGCCAAAATATCGGGGCTATGCAATTTTTATGTTTGTGGACATTGTGTTAATGCAAACACGCCCTAATCTGTAAAATTCGTTATTTTTGCAGCTATGTTCCACGAAAAAAAAATACGTGTTGCAATATTGGATTTGAATGAAGGTTTACCAAACCAGGGGATGCGTTGTATAAGACAATTATTGCGTGATTTCAGCAAGGCAAACAGTGTTCAAATAAGTGTCGATGAATTTGAAGTTCGTCTGCAAGAGCAGATCCCGGATCTAAGTTATGATATCTATATTTCGAGCGGCGGTCCCGGTAGTCCGCTTGAAAGCGAAGGAAGCGAATGGGATAATAAATATTTTGAGTGGCTGCAAAAAGTGGAGACATTTAATAAGAATCCGCTTAATCAATTTAAAAAACAAGTTCTCTTTATTTGTCATTCTTATCAGCTGGCCTGCCGTCATTTTAAAGTGGCGCATATTACCAAAAGAAGATCAACCGCATTTGGGGTTTTTCCTGTGCATTTATTGCAGGCGGGAAAAGACGAACCAGTTTTTAATGGATTGACCGATCCGTTTTATGCAGTTGATAGCCGCGATTATCAGGTAATCCAACCCAATAAAAGAATATTACATCAAATGGGGGCAACGGTCCTGTGTATTGAAAAAGAAAGACCGCACGTTCCTTTAGAAAGAGCCATTATGGCCATCCGCTTCAACGAATCTATGATCGGCACACAATTTCATCCTGAAGCCGATGCAGAAGGGATGACAATGTACCTGCAACGCGATGATAAAAAGAAAACAGTGATAGAAAATCATGGTGAAGCAAAATGGAAAAGCATGATTGAACATTTAAACGATCCCGACAAGATCGTGCTGACATACTCTCACGTTATTCCAAACTTTTTGCGTATTGCCATTGAGCATTTGCAGAGTGTGGAAGTATAAAATCATAACATTAATTTTTCTTCTATTTATTTTTTTTAAATTGTAATGTCAAAATTCAATGCAATGAAAAAAACTGCTTTTGCATTTGCCATACTCGCAATAACGACCATTCTTAATAGCTGCTCTCAAACAGAAAACAAATCTTCATCATCTGCGTGCTGCGATTATCTTAAAACCACCGATTCAGGTGTGCAGGTCGCTGGCATTAAAATGATACCAATAGAAACGCCTGTGGGAAAATTTAAAGTGTGGACGAAAAGATTTGGTAACAATCCATCGATAAAAGTTTTGTTACTGCATGGGGGACCAGCAATGACCCACGAATACATGGAGTGTTTTGAAAGTTTTTTTCCCAGGGAAAGTATCGAGTTTTATGAATATGATCAATTGGGGTCTTTTTATTCTGATCAGCCCAAAGACAGCAGTTTATGGACAACTGAAAGATTCGTTGAAGAAGTGGAACAAGTTCGTAAAGCGCTCGGATTGAATAAAGATAATTTTTTTCTCCTTGGAAATTCCTGGGGAGGAATTTTAGCGATGGAATATGCATTGAAATACCAGGAAAATTTGAAAGGATTAATAGTCTGCGATATGCAGGCCAGTATTCCGCGTTACGAAGCGTATAATAAAGTATTAAGAAGCCAAATGCGAAAATCATTTATTGATTCTGTTGATGCTTTTGAATCAAAAGGAGACTATGAGAACCCGGTCTACCAAAATATGGTATACAATGAATACTACACCCAGCATTTATGCCGCTTTCCCTGGGGCGAATGGCCCGATCCGGTAATGCGCGCGTTGAAACATGTCAATGGAGAAATTTATGTCATGATGCAGGGACCAAGCGAATTTAAAGTCGGTGGAAGACTATTGCATTGGGACAGATGGAATGATTTGAAAAATATTCGCGTACCTACATTAATGGTAGGTGCAAAGTTTGATACGATGGATCCGGAAGATATGAAAAGGCAAAGTGAAATGGTGCAGAACGGTCGTTATTTATTTTGCCCTGAAGGAAGCCATTTGTGTATGTGGGATGACCAATCGCATTTTTTTCCGGGTGTGATCGGCTTTATCAAAGATGTCGCTAATGGCGAATTCAAAAAATAAATTCAGGCAAGGGCATCATGAATTGTGTTCAATGATCTTATAAAACTCATCTTTATAGCTGTCACCAACAGGAATTATCTTCTTGCCAATATAGATTTCATTCCTGGTGATCGAATCTATTTGACTTAACGAAATGATGTAAGAACGATGAACCCGTATAAATTCATCCACTGGTAATTTAGAGAGAAATGATTTTAAATTATGCAAGGTAATAATGGGATCTGCTTTGCCTTTCAAATGCACTTGTGTGTAATCTTTCATCCCTTCGCAAAAAAGAATGTCCTCAAATTTTACTTTGATGATTTTATATTCAGACTTAATAAAAACAAATCGTTTGCTTTTTACCAATTTGCGCGAACCAGTTGTATATGTATTCTCTTGCGAAGACATAAAATTAATTGCATGTGTAGCCGAACAATAAAACCAATGATTAATAAAACTTTCTTCCCTGGCTTAATAACACTTCCCCAAATGAAATCGTCAGCGTAATATTTGCGTAACGTTCCTGGATCAACTGCGGAGTGTTCTTCCCTTTAATTCCATATTGCAATGAAAGGCAATAAGCAAGCAATGATCTCTTTGAATTTACTCCTAACCCAATCGTTCCGCCAATATCGGTAAGTTGCTGGCCGAAGGCGTTGATGTATGTGTTGCTGTAATAGAAGCCTGCCTGCAGATATTTTGTTTCAATCAACGTATTATAAACATTTTTCTTTTTTGAAATTTCAAAACCCAATGAAAAGCGGCTGCTGTTTTGCAGAAAATAATTTCCTGCCGTATAATTTAATGCAGACCAGTTTTGATATTTGTAATCTGCTAGCAAGGTAAATTTATGATCGCGTGTGATAGCGACCCCCAACCCAAAGGATCTCGGTAACTGCGTAAGTGTGGAAGGCTGTAATGATCCCTGATTTAACAATTGCGTTGAATCACTTGCCAGCACAACAACGGTACTTACCGGATTAAGATTTGTTTTGTTGGCAAAGGTTGCCCCAAGAGAAAAGTTCCATCTCTTTCCAACGTTAGTATAATATTGAAGTCCGTAATCAGCATAAAAATTAGTGACGGCAACCGTATTCGTTTGCGATACCAATTCGTTTTGATTGGCGTCCTGGTATATTATTTTTTGTTGAAGGGAACCGAATAAATAGGAAACACTGACACCCAAAGAAAGATGATGAAAAAACTCGTAGGAGTTAGCAAAGTATGCTTTATTAATTCCGCCATTACCCTGGAAATATTGATTAATGGTCTCCCCGTAAGTTCCCTGGATCACCAGCGGACTATTGAATTCATAATTTTGTGAACTATAGGGGATCAATCCTGCACTCGTTCCCCAGTGTTTGGCAATTTTTGCAGCGATCGCTAACCTCCTGAAAGTTAGGTCGGAGGATTGATTGTTGGCTGTGTTTACACCAGCGCCATAATAATTTACAATGGATGCTTTGCCCCCAATCTCTCCAAATAATACCTGGTTGCTGAGCCCGCTAAATGAAGCTGGGTTATTGCCAATAAGAAATCTGTCAGAGCGATAAGCAATACCGGTATTTGCCAATCCTGAAGTGCGGTTGTAAAAATTATCTTCAATATCACCGATCCCTAAAATGGAATAAGGAGAATTATTTGATTGCGCAACAAGATGAAGCGATGAAACAGTTAGTAAAATTATTAATCCGGTTATTTTCATGTACAAAAAATTACCTGTTTTTATTCATCATTGATGAACAAGAGAAATATAATATATTTTTAAAGACACATTATAGTTGCTGGTTGTGTAACGTTTATTTTGAAATACAGCCCTGTCAAAAATTGTTGTGCTTGCCGGTGCAGGCATATTGAACATCAATGCATCCTGGCTAAGCATCGGATCGACTATTATTTGCTTGATATAGGATGTAACATCATAGGAGTAAAAGGTGTTTTGCCCATAAATATAATCTATGTTCAAATTGCCGGTTTCTGTTGCACCGTTAGAGGTTAATGCTCCTCCCACCGTGTTAGCAGGACCGGATTGAGAAAGAATTACCTGCGGCGGAAGCGTCAATTCGGGTGTGTAAGTGCCCAATTTAGGTTGAAATATAAGCTGTGCCCTTAAAATTCCAACATAATCCGGCAACTGTAATAAATTACTCAGGTAAGGGAATCTTATCTTGATCATCAGCCCGGTACCACCCTGCAAATAAACAGAACTGTCGGTCGTAGCCTTAGCTGGCAACTCGTGCGTGTTGGTATAGGGAACAGCATAAACGGGATTATTTATAGACGCGAGTTGTGTTCCTGTTCTATCAAAACTGATATTATTGAACTGGTGCCCTTTTGCATTAAAGGGAAAAATAATAAACGTACTGTTGGTGATCACTCCGGGTTCGTGATAATATAATTTAACAAATGAAGTATCTCTGAAACCATAAACTACCCCTGAGCTGCCCGCATCAGGATAAACACATAACCCTTTAAAATAAGAAAGAAAGGTATTCAAACTGGTAACCGAATCAGATTTATACTGCAGCAAATTGAGCAATTTAGCGCCTAATGAATCAGGCAATCGGATCTTTACAGAATCCTGAAAATTTTGCGTAGTATGTAATGCAGTGGGGCTGATGGTGACCGTACTTGATCCCCATGGTATCGGATTAAAAGGAATCGAAGAATTATTATAGAATGTATTTTGAACAAAAGGTTGCGGCAAATAGATCAATGTATCAAGCTGGCTTACATTAATCTTTATTGGAAGTGTTGAATCCCCATAATAAGTTTTATTCAAACGCATAATATATGAGATTGAATCAAGAACTGCCTGGTTGCTGATCTCCGGATAACTCGACGGGGGACCGATTTGAAGAAATGATTGTGAAGAGATCGTTCCGAAATAATTATCCTGGTATCGTCCTATTAATTGAGTACCTGTTGCTGTGGTAGGAAAAGAATCAAGAGAAACAGTTGATAAAATAGTAGTGGCTGTATCAACGACCACAACATTGGTGTTATTGTTGGTAATGAAAGTAGTTCCGAAATCAATAGTGGGTTTATCGCACGATGCTAAAAAAAATATCACTGCAACCGACACAAAAACAATAAACCTGTATTTTTTTATTTCATTTTTTCTGCTCATGCTGATGGTAAAGCTTGTTTCAGTTTATTATTATCACCCCATTACAATTTTTAAAAAAATTATTTTACTGCATGTGCAATAATACGGGTCGTTATTGTTACTAATTTGTTAGTATGTACCAATTGTTAAAATCAGGCGGCAAATATATGGCTTTTATCTACCAATAATCCGTTAACAAAAGGCTAATTTGCATTTCAAATTCATTAATATAAATTGTTAAAGTAGAGAACTTCACTCAAAATAATTTAGTGCTGCAGAATATCTGATAATGAAACTTTATTACATTTGCGCACTTTTATCTATTTCAAACAACGACTTGTAGATATAAAATAAAAGAAAATACATTTTAACTATTTTACCACAACTGCATACAATACTTTAGCGGAAAATAATAAAAACTATGAAGCAAGTTCACTTTTCATTATTATTGATCATCACTGTTGCAATATCATTAAGTGCGTGTAATAAAAGCACACTACCTTATACGCAGGATGGCAACTGGGTCTATCGCGGCGACTTTGATACTACTGCGCGCAGTGAATCCATTTCATTTGTGATCGGCGATTCTGCCTATGTAGGCATGGGCGTTGACGCAAATTTTATCCGTTATAATGATCTGTGGAGCTTTGATCCGGTAACTTATAACTGGAGCCAGTTAGCGACATGTCCGGGCGCAGCGAGAAGTTCTGCAGTCGGATTTGCTGTCAACGGCGAAGGATATATTGCTACAGGATATGATGGCTATAATATGTTGGGGGATTGCTGGCAATATGACCCAACATCCAATTCCTGGACACAAAAAGCTTCTTTTGGAGGCTCATCTCGTTATGACGCAGTGGCCTTCAGCGTTGGAGCCTACGGTTATGTTGGCACTGGTTACGATGGAAGTTACAGGAAAGATTTTTTCAAATATGACCCCTCAAGCGATACATGGACTCCTTCTGTAACCTATGCCGGTCATACCAGAACAGCGGCAATTGCATTTGTATATAATGATTCGGCATATATTGTAACAGGGAACAGCAGCGGTTCTCCGGTAACCGACTTCTGGAGATTTGATCCAAATCTTGACGCTGCCGACCAGTGGAGACAATTAAGACAGATCACCAATTTCAGCCCCGATACATACGATGATAACTACACAACCATCGCGCGCAGCAATGGAGTTGGATTTGTCATGCTGAATACAAAAAGTGATGGCGGTGGCGACAGAGCCTATATCACCACAGGTATCAATGGTTCATTATACACGTGGACATGGGCATACAATTTTGCCACTGATCTTTGGGTTCCCAAGACTCCGATGGAGCGCGGAGGAAGACAAGGTTCTGTAGGCTTTAGTGTTCAAAACAGAGGCTTTGTTTCCTTAGGTTTAAGCGGAACTACCACCGTTTCTGAAACCGATGAATGGCACCCCGATGAAGTTTACAACCAGCAGGACTAAGCGAAAGTTTATTCTCTTTATAATTGCGGGATTGGTATTACTCGGCGCCGTTGCCTATTCTGTTTATTTTACCAACAAAAGAAAGCACGATTATATCTTTGTCCAGGTGCAGGCTTTCCAAACTGCAAATGGTTGGGGTTATCAGGTGCTGACTGACGGAAAGGTATACATCAAACAAGACTTTATTCCCGCAATTCCAGGCAGGCACGGGTTTCACACAAAAGAGCAGGCCTTGCTGGTAGGGAATAAAGTTGTTGAGAAAATAGAACATAAACAGCTTCCCGTCATTTCTCTTGCAGAACTAAAAGCCATGAAGATCATCGATGATTCATTGCGCGTAAACTAACATGTCCGCAAATCCTGCTATCCTAAAATCTTTTGCAGGTTATGGAAACTTTCGGTGATGCTTGCAAATGCATCTTTGGGCATATCGTGCTCGACAAAAAAATGCTGCATTCCTGACGTCGACGCATAACCGAAAATTCGTTTAAAATCAATAACACCCTTTCCTACCGGTTCAAGTGTTTGCATGTCTTTATCAATATCTTTTACATGCCATAAGGGGAAACGCCCCGGATGTTTTTGAAACAATTCAACGGGATCAACACCTGCTTTTGTCGCCCATGCCAGGTCAAGTTCCATCTTTACCAGATCAGCATTTGTTTCTGATAATAATAAATGATAAGGAATTTTTCCATCAACCGTTTTAAATTCAAAATCGTGATTGTGATAGGCAAAAGTGATCCCCGCTTTCTTACATATTTCTCCGGTTTTATTCAAGGTTTCGATGGAGCTCTTGATCTCATCCAAAGTTTCTGTCGGCGTATAGGCGCAAACAAGATATGGCAATCCGACTTCCGCAACGCTGTCAACAATTTCCTGTGCATTATCACGCAGATTTTTCATCGGCGGAATGGTCATTGGCTTTCCATCAGGGCCATTTGGCATCTTTGTGCCTGCCGGCATTTTGAACGGCGCACCCAAGGTGTGATGCGATTGCCAGGATAATCCAAGACCTTTTGTCAAGGCTGAAAATTCCTTTGCCTTCATTCCATAAAAGCCCCCTTTTTTGCTGAAGGCACTTTCCAGTTCTTTATAACCGACATCAGCCACTTTCTTTAATGTGCCCGCAACATCATCATCAATGATATTAAACAGGGTGAAGAGCTGCAAGCCTACGGGTTTTGCAAATGGCGCACCTGAAAAAAAACGGCTCACTGGCTTGGGCAATACCAATCCACCCAAAGCAATCGCGCCTGAATTCTTAATGAAATTTCTTCTTATCATAAATTAGAATTTTGAAGTGCCGGAAATGATATGCCCTATTGTGTCACAATAACGCAATACCAAGTTTAAGCAATTAATATTAAAGCGTAAAAATATTTTTAAGAATTACTGTAATTTGTACGATCATTCATCAAGAAATCTCAAACAATGATCCATTCAAAAAACATAATCGCAGTGAAGCAGCTTCATTTTCATTCCATCATCTTTTTTGCGGTGTTAATCTTTTTTTCTTCCTGCAAGGAGGCAAAAAAAAATAATGAAATGCAAATTCACCGGGGGATCACAAAAATCAATTGGGGAACCGCCGACGACAAACCAGTGTATTTATATACGCTAACCAATAAAGATGGCATGCAGGTAAAAATTTCGAATTACGGAGGAACAATTACCTCCATCATCGTTGCTGATAAAAATGATAGCATGGGAAATATTGTTTTAGGATTTGATAGTTTATCGGGATATCTCGCAAAACCGCCCTATTTCGGCGCCACGATCGGTCGTTATGGCAATCGCATTGCCGATGGAAAATTCAAGATCGGTGATAGCCTTTACAGACTTGCAACAAACAATGGAAAAAATCATTTGCATGGAGGCATAAAGGGTTTTGACAAGGTGGTATGGGATGCTGCTGCAACTGTCGATTCTGTGCCCGAACTATCGTTGCATTATTTAAGCAAAGATGGTGAAGAAGGTTACCCGGGGAATTTGCAGGTGACTGTAAAATTTTGGTTGAATGATGACAACGAATTATCAATTGAATATGCCGCCCAAACAGATAAGCCAACGCCGGTTAATCTCACCAACCACAGTTATTTTAATTTAAAAGGCGATGTCACCAGCACCATCCTGGAACACACATTAATGATCGATGGTGATTATTACACACCGGTTGACAGTAGCCTTATTCCAACGGGAGAAATAAAATCAGTGAAAAAAACTCCATTTGATTTTACGCAGGCAAAAAAAATAGGCGAAAGAATCAATGAGGTAAAAGGCGGTTATGATCATAATTTTGTGCTGAATAAAAAGAATGATTCGTTGCAATTAGCCGCTGTATTGACAGATTCATCCAGTGGTCGGCAACTGACTATCTATACCACTGAACCCGGCATTCAATTTTACTCAGGAAATTTTTTGGATGGAAGTATTAAGAGCAGCGACGGAAAACCAATCGATCAACATAGTGGTTTGTGTTTGGAAACACAACATTTTCCAGATTCACCCAATGAGCCTGGTTTCCCTTCAACATTACTAAAACCGGGAACAAAATATCATAGCATTACAAAATGGAAATTTTCTGTAGTGAAATAGTTCTCCAGATACATTCTCATTAAACCTTACCATGAGATTTTGCACCCGGATCGCAGCAATCACCAATTAGTGCTGTATGTAAAAACGCTTCCAAAATAAAAGGAGAATCTTTTAGCAGAATGCCAGGGGCTTGAAAGAATGGTCCACGTTAATGAATTCTTTTATCTGCTGACCTTCTTCATAAATTGCGATGACCGATCTTTTTTGTTCGTCGGTCAATTGGCGCAGATGCAGGATCTTTTCAATAATATATTTGCGGTCAACCCAGTCGAAACGCTCTTCAAATTTCATGTAGTCCTGCACATTGGAAATGATCTCTCCCGTATTTAAAATATGGACGGTGTAAACGGTGCCGGGGTGCTGGGGACTGGAGTAATACTGCATACCTGCAATGTAATAAAACTATCAATATGAGTTCCGAAAACTTTTCACCATGAAGTAAACATACAAGTGTATATCCGTTTTACCTGATGAGCTCCAGAGCGCCTTTTAATGAACGACTAATGTTTTTGCGGTCTTTGAACTCAATTATATAAACATAGGTACCTGCAGGTTGTGGACTGCCTTTAAAACTACCATCCCATGCTGCCGAAAAATCAGAAGTGGAAAAAACTTTTTGTCCATAGCGTGTGTAAATATTCATTTTGAATTTTGAAGGGGGGATCATGAATCTTACGCGAAAAAAATCATTCCGTCCATCCCCATTGGGAGTGAAGGCATTGGGGACATACGCATTGAGATCACATTTTTGAAAACTAATATTTTTATGAACCTGAATGGTTTCGCATGCACTTGAAATGGCCACAGAATAGTTCCCGTTTTGTGATGCAAAAAAATAAGGTGCCGTTGAACCATCTTGCCATACATAGGTAAATGAAGGATCTGTAAATGCATTGAGCATTACCGTATCGCCCACACAGGCAACGGTATCGGAAGCGCCAAGCACCTGGGCATCGGGAATAGAAATCAGTTGGGCACGGACCGTGTCTGAAGTCAGACAGATACTGTCATTTTGAATACGGCATTGATACAATCCCGCACCGTAATTCTCTCTTGTGACGATCAAGGTGTCATTATTCTCATTATCAATAACAACATTATTTTTTAACCATTGAACGATAAAGCCTGAAGTATACACTGCGGGCTGAACCTGAAGAACTACAGTATCTGAGCACAATGTGCGGGAAACAATTTGCAGTTCTGGCGCCGGTACCTTCGACTTTTTTAGTTCCAGTTTATCCAAAAAATAGGAATACTTGTCTTCTGCAATGGTTTGGCCATTATATTGGGTAACGTCAGGACTTAACACAAGATTTGTATCGCAACCAGGTCCTAATGAAATTCCCAGAAAATTGTCAGGAGATTTGAATTTGATACTTGCTTTTACCCATGTTCCGCCATCACCGTAAACCAGACAACTACCTAATGGAGTCCATCCGCTAATCGCCGGGCACCCGATGATCGGGATCCTGTTGTTGGAACAATTTGTATAGCCGAATAAGGTAAATTTTTCGGGTGATATTGATTTTTCCGGAACCAAAACAATGTTGTTCACCGATGTAATGGTTGGTCCTTTTACTCCAAATCCAACATAGAAATCCAATTCATACAAAGAGTCCTTTTCCAAAAAATCGCTAAGGCATGTGCTCACATACGACTTGTGAAAGGGATAAATATGTACGGCGCCCTGTGAACCAAAGTCAGCAACAGCCGCCACGCCATTGCCATCCGGTATGGGCTGAGGAACTAACGGAAACGTATACATGTAAACGTTATTGTACGCCTCATTGACAATTATATTTTGTGGAACAAGGAACCCGGTACATGCGTTTAAATAACCAGTCAGCATCTCATCAGTGGGTGTTGTCCAGTAGGGGATCATCAATCCCTGTTCATCAAAATAACCGGAAGTGCAGGCAGCCGCGGGATCGACCTCGAATGAAGGATTATTAATGATATTAATGAACCTAGATGGGAATTGGAAACAGTTGTCCTGGCTTCTCATACAAAAAGATAGCAAAACAAACCATAAGAGCAAGACTCCCTTTTTCATGTAAACCTGCATTGCATTAATAAACGTAATTTACTGCTTAAAGTAAGTGTTTAAACTATTTTTATCAAGATTCTTATTGATAAAAATTTATATCCCCCACACAGGATTCGTTCCTGGAAAGAACACGACAGACAAGGAGAAATCATTTACAAGACCGCTCGTTTTTAGCAGAAATATTCCGCTTTCATTTGTAAACAATTACAAGCAAGCTCTTATATTCATTCCCATTCAACAAAGTTTATTTAACTTTCAGAATACATCAATAAACCACATTTTATGAAGCAGAAAAAAAACACTTCGAGACCTCATTTCGGAATGGGATGGATTCCTGACCTTCCCGATCAACGCGATTATTTATATGCAACACCACCTTCCGTTTCAAAACAACTGCCTGACCTGACAGATCTGAGAAAAAAATGCCCGCCGGTTTATAACCAGGAATGTTTAGGAAGTTGCACAGCAAATGCCATTGCCGCTGCAGTTGAGTTTGAGCAGATCAGGCAAAATAAAAAAGACGCTTTTATGCCATCGCGTTTATTCATTTATTATAACGAAAGGGCAAAAGAAGGAACGGTTAATTCCGATAGCGGTGCACAGGTTCGTGACGGAATCAAATCTCTTGGAAAGCAAGGTGTCTGTCCCGAAAAGGAATGGCCGTATGCAGTAGGAACATGCAAAGTGCTTAGTTATGATTCCAGCGGGAACCCGGTTTATGATACCGGAACAAAATTCAAACAAAAACCATCCGCATCCTGCTATAAAGACGCATTAAAATATGAAGCCACGCAATACCAGCGCGTCACCAACGTACTCCCCCAGCTGAAAGGTTGTCTGGCTGAAGGTTATCCCATCGTCTTTGGTTTTACCGTCTATGAAAGCTTTTATAATATTGGCAGCAACGGAATCATGCCTTTACCGGCATCTGGAGAACAGGTTGTTGGCGGTCATGCTGTGTTGGCTGTCGGTTATAATGAAGCCAAACAGCTTTTTATTGTCAGAAATTCCTGGGGCACCGCCTGGGGAGCCAATGGATATTTCTATATGCCTTACGCCTTTATTACCAGTAATAATTGCAACGACTTCTGGACAATAAGAATTGTAAAAATTTGAGCAATCAGTTTTGCACATTTATATTTGGGTAACAGTTTTATCATGAACTCAACATTGTCGCTTCGTTTCGCAGACATCGAAGACATCAATACCATTGGTTTTCTTGCCCAACAAATATGGCCTTCCACTTACAAAAATATTTTATCCGCAGACCAGATAAATTATATGATGGATCTCTTTTACAGCCCCGCTTCCCTAAAAAAACAAATGAAGGAAGAAAAGCATCAATTTATTTTAATTGAAGATGGAGAAGGCACATTGGGATTTGCTTCCTATTCAAAAACGAAAAATACTTCCATCTATAAACTGCATAAAATATACGTGCTGCCTACATTACAGGGTAAAGGTATCGGCAAGGCCATTATTGATTTTATTGTGGAAAATATAAAACCACTCGGGGCAAAGGCATTACAGTTAAACGTAAACAAATTCAATAAAGCCCGAAATTTTTATGAGCGACTAGGCTTCACCGTTATACATGAAGAAGATATCGACATCGGCAATAATTATTTCATGAACGATTTTGTTATGGAGAAAGAGATAGTCTAGGGTCTTCTGTGCATGGTTCTTTAACCATGAGTTTCGTTATTTATCATTGAGCCATTTCAGGAAACAGTAATCATTCATGCAAAAGCTCGTTCTCTTTTCCCATCGCCGCGAGCTTCATTTTATGCGCGGTGTCATGACCTACATATTTTTCAATCCTTCCCTCCACAAGATAAATTAGTGGCGTAAGGACAATGGCAACCGTGAATTTGTAAATATAATTCATCATGCCAATGGCAAGAATCTGTTGCCAGGTAAAATAAGAGCTGAACGCAATAAATAAAACAATGTAGCTGTCTACCAACTGTGATACCAATGTTGATCCGGTCGCACGCAACCACAAATATTTGTTGCCGGTTCTTTTCTTTATTTGATGAAAGATGGTGACATCCACTATCTGGCTGACCAAAAAAGCCACAAGGCTTCCGAGGATGATGCGCATGTTTTGCCCGAAAATTGCGCTGAACGCAGTTTGAATATTATCAACTCCCTGTTTACTGCTACTCGCTATCCACACATCTGCCGGCGGGATGCCGATGGCAAGAAAATACATGAGGAATGCATATGAGATCAGGATAACTGCAGTGATGGAAATTCTTCTCACTGCTTTTGGTCCGTAAAATTCATTGACGATGTCGGTGATGACAAATTCAAGCGGCCAAAGCAGAACACCGCAAGTAAGCGTGAATGATAATCCGCTTTGTCCAAACATGGAAAAATTGGCGGGATGTAATCCAAACAATTTTTCCAGCGAAAAAAGTTTTGTGCCGATGGCTTCAGCGATCAACGCATTGCAACAAAAAAAAGCCGTGAAGCCTAGGAAAAGTTTGGTAGGTCTGTCTTTGAGAATACTGTGAATCATTTTAAAAAAAATATTATTTCAGCAGTTAAAAAAAGTAAATTAATAATTATCAGCCAAACGGGAACAACAGGTGATAATGATTTGTGCATGATCAGCAAAACAAGCAAACATAAATTCACTATTCCGTTAATGATCAGCGCAGCAATATATCCCAAAACAATTATTATAGAACCAATTTCAGTTTGCGGAAAATTTGGCAGGACCTTAATAATGATGGTAATTAAAAAACAAAGATTGCAGATGAACGCTACTCTGGCTAAAAAACGAATATTATTCATTAAAAAAATATTGCATCAAAATTACCCGCGCATTTTTTAGATTATAACATTCCCACGTGGTTATTTCTGCTCAAAATAGCATTATTTTGCCTGATTAATTATCACTTCTTTTTATGAATTCATCTTTATTAAAAAAGGCTCTGCCACACCTTATAGCTGTCGGCGTCTTTTTGATGGTAGCCATATTATATTGTAAACCTGCGCTCGATGGAAAAGTGGCCGCGCAATCTGATGTGCAAAACTGGAAGGCCATGGCCCAGCAGTCTGCCGAGTTTAAAGAAAAATACGGACATTTTCCGCTGTGGACAGAGAGTGCTTTCAGTGGTATGCCAACTTACACCATCGATATGGATGCCACATCCAAGATCAGCACGGGATATTTGAGCTACCTGGTCACCCTTGGCTTGCCTAAGCCCATCAATTATTTGTTTCTGGTTTGTATTTGTTTTTATATTTTGACCCAGGTATTGCGCATTAATCCATATATCGGCATTTTATCTTCATTGGCTTATGGATATGCAACCTTCAATCCGGTTATCATTGCTGTTGGGCATGACACGCAGATGCTTGCCATCGCCTACGCTCCTGCTGTTATCGCCAGCGTTCTGCTAATCTATCAACGAAAATATTTATTAGGCGCTGCATTGCTGGCTATCTTCTTTGGCTTCCAGGTAAGTACCCAACATTTGCAGATCATCTATTACACGGTCATCATCATCGCCTTTATTTCTATTGCTTTTTTGATCTATAACTGGCAACAAAAGCAATTAAAAGACACCTTCATTTCTTTTGCAGTGGCAGCCATTGCCGCCCTCGTTGGTTTTGGAACGTATGCCATCAGCATTTTGCCCTTGCAGGAATATGCAAAAGAAACCAAGCGCGGGGGAAAATCTGAACTCACCCTTAATAGCAACGATAAAAATAAAACCAAGGGGGGGTTGGATAAAGATTATGCATTTCAATGGAGTTACGGGATTGGGGAGACTTTTACCTTGGTTGTTCCCAGTATCTACGGGGGTGGAAACGAAGGAAGGTTAATCACCGGCAATTCAAAATTTGCCGATAAAGCAACTGAGATCGGCATGCCGGAAGACTATGCACTGCAGAACGCCAATAACTTGGCCTATTGGGGAGCACAGCCCAATACCGCCGGGCCTGTTTACCTTGGCGCAGTGATTTGCTTTTTATTTATTTTCGGGTTGATCTATGTAAAAAGCTGGCACAAATGGTGGATCATTCCGGCGGCTATTTTGGGAATAATGCTGGCCTGGGGGAAGAACTTTTCCTCCTTTAATTATTTTCTATTCGATCATTTTCCTTTTTACAATAAATTCCGTGCACCAACACAGGCGTTGTTCTTCCCGCAGTTGGTTTTTCCCTTGCTCGCTGCCTTAGGATTAACTCAATTATTAAATAGCACAGAATCAAGAGAACTCATCTGGAAAAAATTTGAAAAAGCAGTCTATGCTGCGCTGGGTTTGCTGATAATTCTTGCTGTATTTTATTTTTCTGCAGATTTTAAGAGTCCCAAGGACACACAGATCAGAGATAGCTTCGCCAATCAGATATTACAAACCTCTGCGCGCGGAAAACAGCCTACTGCAGAAATGCAGCAACAGGCATTATCCGTAAGCAATGGGTTAATGAAAGGAATTCAGGATGACAGACAATCTCTTTTTGGCGCAGATCTGATAAGGACCGTTTTATTAATGGCGGCCGCCATTGTGCTGATGGGGTTATATTTAAAAAATAAAATAAAACCGGTTGTGCTGATCGCCGGATTGTTTGTTATCAGCTCATTTGATTTGCTCGCGGAAGGGAGAATTTATTTGAATGAAGATAATTTTGTAGAGCCCGCCGATTTTGAATCTGCATTTAGTCCGACCCCCGCAGATTTGCAGATCAGTAAAGATCCGGATAAAAATTTCCGGGTACTGGATCAGTCAACAGACTGGTATCAAAATTCGCACGCATCCTATCATCATAATTCTTTGGGAGGGTATTCTCCCGCAAAACTTGGCTTATACCAGGATATCATGGACAGCCAGCTTTTGAAAGGAAATTCCATGGTGTATAACATGCTCAACACAAAATATATTATTCGCCGCAATCCCGCAACAGGACAGGAACAGGCGCAATTGAATTCGGCTGCCTTCGGAACCTGCTGGTTGGTGAAAGCCATCCATTTTGTAAAAGATGGTAACGAAGAAATGAAAGCGCTCGACAGCATCAATGTGAAAGATACAGCGATCGTGCAAGAGAAATTCCAAAACATTATTAAATCAATGCCGGTTCCCGACTCAAGTGCATCAATAACCTTAATTGAGAATCTGAACGATAAAATAACCTATAAGTTTTCCGGCAAAACAAATCAGTTCGCTGTCTTCAGCGAAGTGTATTACGATAAAGGCTGGAACGCTTATCTTGATGGAAACAAAACAGATTATTGTCGCGTGGATTATATTTTACGGGGAATGCCCGTTCCTGCAGGCGATCACACCATTGAATTTCGTTTTGAACCTGCAGTGTATAAATTGGGAAATACCCTTTCGGTTTGGTCTTCAATAGTCGCGTATCTGCTATTGATCGCTGCAATTGCTGTGGCATGGAAAAATAAAAATAAAACCGCTTGATGATTCACCGCTAAATTTGTAACCGCTGAAACCTCAGCGGTTTTTTGTTAATATTTGATGATGGCAACAATAATCAGCATCGTTTCTTATCCATTTCTTCCGGCAAAAAATGGCGGACAAAAAAGTGTTGCCTTGTTCAACAAATATTTTTCCAAGTACCATACTCTCATTGGTGTATCAACAAAGAAAAACATCCTTAGTGGCGATGAGGGATATGAAGTGATGCGCATTTTTTCCAACTCATCGTTGAGATACATAAATATTTTTTATTTTTTTTCACTCAGAAGAATAATCAGAGAAAAAAAAGCGACGCATGTTTTGATCGAACACCCCTATTATGGATGGCTGGGCATTCTGTTAAAATCGTTTTGCAACATAAAATTGATCGTCCGCTCTCAAAATATAGAAGGATTAAGATGGAAAACATTAGGGAAGTGGTGGTGGATGGTCTTGTGGCGGTATGAAAAAATGACACACAGGCGAGCCGACTATAATTTTTTCATCACTTATGAAGATAAGAGATATGCCATAGAAAATTTCAGACTCGATCCTGCCAAATGCATGACGATGACCTATGGAATTGAATGGAATTCCGCTCCCCCAGAAGAAGAGCTTCAAAAGGCAAGATCTTTCCTCCGAGAGAAATACAAAATTGCGCAAGATGAAACCATTTTGCTCTTTAACGGCGATTTTGATTATGAGCCAAATGCGGCCGCGTTAAAAACAATAATTCAAACCATTGATCCGGCACTAGAGCAAAAAAATGGTTTCAAATATAAGATCATCATCTGCGGAATAAATATTCCCGAAGAAATCAGATCCGCTGCGTATTCCAATATCATCATTGCAGGTTTTGTTGAGGATGTGGGCCTCTATTTTAGAGGAGCCGGCGTTTTTATCAATCCCGTTAATGAAGGCGGCGGCATTAAGACAAAACTGGTTGAAGCCTTAGGGTATAATTGTAATGCCGTATCCACTGCAAATGGCGCAGTCGGTGTTAACGCAGAGTGGTGCAATAATAAATTATTGATCAGCGACAATAACGACTGGAATGGTTTTGCAGACCTGATCATAAAAGCATCCCAGACGGATGCAGATATTCCAGAAATTTATTTTGAACATTTTTATTGGGGCTACACCACAAAAAAAGCCGCGCTGTTCATCGAACAAAACATGGTTTAACAATCTTCATCTCTACTGATTATCTTTGGACTTCATCAACGGCAATTTTTTTTGAATATGGTAATAGGAAATGGACTGATCGCAAAAAGTTTTCATCACTATAAAACAAAAGATGAATTTGTGGTATTCGCCTCGGGTGTTTCCGATTCAAAATCGAGCACAGAAAATGACTTTAAAAGAGAACAGGATCTACTCATCACTACAATAAAAAATAATCTTTTTAAAAGAATAGTTTATTTCAGCACTTGCAGTATTACTGATGACGATTTGAAACAAACGGACTATGTAAAACACAAAATAAATATTGAAAACCTGATAAAGGCAGCTGCGCCACGTTTTCAAATATTCAGGTTATCAAATCTCGCCGGCATAACCCATAATCCACATACCGTCCTTAATTTTTTTTATTTTCATATTACCGAAGGCAGACATTTTGATCTTTGGAAGAATTCGGAAAGAAATATTATTGATGTCGAAGACGTATATAAGATTGCTGATCATATTTTACAAAATAATTTATTTCCAAACCAGGTGATCAATATTGCAAACGATAAAAATTACTCCGTCAAATATATCGTCAATTGCATTGAAAATGTTTGCCATAAGAAAGCGAATTTTACAGAAAAAGAAAAGGGGGCAAAATTGGTCATTGACATTGGGGAGATACAACCCATCCTGCGCTCATTGGAAATAAAATTCGATGATGATTATTTGCCAAAATTGTTATTAAAATATTACCAGAAGCATGACCTATAAAAATGCAGTGATAAAAAGGAAGATAGAATTTATCGGGATGCTTCCGTTTGTTTTGGTGGGAAAATTATATGGCAGATTATTTCCCCTGAAACATAAAACTTCGGTCTTCTTATTTTTTTCTTCTGCAGATTTGGGAGGCGCAATAAAAGTGAATGCAGATATTTCCAACTGCATCGCCGGCAAAAATCCGTTGATCATCTTTTCCAAAAAGCCAAAGAATAATGGTTATATCAGTCTGTTCAAAAACTTTTCCGTTATTGATCTCCACCATAAAATCGATAATAAATTATACCACTTTGTAAATTTCTTCTATCGTGGGGTTTTAGCCACATGGATCAATCAAACCCAGGATCCCATCGTCTTTGGCGGTGAATGTCTTTTCTTTTACAAAATGTTACCGCATTTAAAAAAGGAGGTTAGGCGGATTGAGCTTTGTCATCTTCCGACATGGCTTCCCTATAGCATTGCGTTTATTGACCTGATCACCTGCAGGATTTTCAGCACCATAAAACTTAAAGAGGTCGTGGTTGCCCAATATCGACAAAATAATATTGACCAAAAATTTTATACACGTTTGCACTTCATCGAAAACAAGATTGATATCCCGGTTTACATCACAACGAATAACCCAAAGCTTGAAGTGATCTTTGTCGGAAGAGGGGCGCCGCAAAAAAGGGTTTATCTTATCGCTGCCATTGCAAAAAAATTATTTGAGCTAAATGCGCAAATTCATTTTTCTTTTATCGGCGATGTTGAAAATATAATTGATCCCAATGAATTTTCTTTTTGCAAATTCTATGGCAATATCCATGATGAAAAAAAGTTGCATTCCATTTATGCGCAATCAGATGTCTTGATTCTGACTTCTGCTTATGAAGGTTTACCGCTCGTCGTAATGCATATGATGGCTTATGGCAAAGTAGTCGTTTCAACAGCAGTAAACAGTATTCCCGATTATATCAAGCACCTGCAAAACGGTTTATTGATTTCAGCGACCGAAGAAGAGAAAATTGTTGATGAAGGCGTGAGTTTATTACAATTGCTCCAAAAAGATACCGTATTAAAAGAATCGTTGGGGAAAAAGAGCAGGGAGATGGCAATTGAAAAATTTAGCGGTGAATTGTTCTGCAGGGAATTCAATCATATTTTTTTTCAGGAAAAAACATAACTGATCGTCATAAATAATTTGGAAAAAAATCCTGCCCGCAGAACAGATAATGGGATTTTATTCTGAAAATTGATCATGGAGATAATTGCTGAAGATATCTCGCCGCTGTAACCTGAGTCCATGATATCCTGCTTATTTCTTATTTTCAAATTTCTCAGCATCCGCCAGAAAGCATCATAAACAAAAATATTCTTCAAACATTTTTCTCCGATCTTATTGAGCAAATAAAAATATTCCGGGATCTCCACTTCTTTATTCTTAAAAGCAAATTTGGTTACCTGTTGTTCGTTCACTCCAATCGTTATCAGAGGTTCATTGATGTATACCGGTTTCTTGCTGCCAAGAACCCGCATATAAAAATCAATATCAACAAGCCATTTTAAATTTTTATCATAAAGAACATTATCCTTACGATGAATCACCGCACTCGGCGGACCTATTATGTTTTTAGAAAATAAAGTGGCGGCATTTTTTTGAAATTGCTTATATCGATATTCATCAACAAAAACATTTTCTTCTTTACCCGTCTCTGAATAATTGTTTTTATAAGCCGAGAAGATAAACGATGCATCAGGGTTTTTATTGATTGCATCCACAAACCGCTGCAAACTGTTCCCGTTACTAAACCAGTCATCATCATGCATTAATTTTATCCATTGTCCTTTCGCTTTTCTGATCGCTTCATTCCAGTTTTCGGGTGTGCCTGACCGATAGGCGTTGCGATAATACACTAAGGGGACCTTATCCTGATACAAATTGCACAAATGCTGTACCTCGTCACTGTCGCTGTCGTCAGTGATGATGACTTCAAAATCGGTAAAATTTTGCGCGCAAATTGAATCAAGCAATCGCTTAATAAAATCGGTCCTTTTATATGCTGGTATGCAAATGCTGATAAGCGGCTCCATACTTAAAATTATGTTTCACTCCATTTCAAACATAATTATATTATTCCAGTCGGAAAAAAATGGAGTGCCCGGTACAGTTATTGAGCAAGCGAAATGCGAATCTGCAAACCTCCGCGCACAGTGGTAATGGGTGGTGAACTTGATATTGCCGGAATTACCCTTCGTTCATCATAATACAATTTCAAATTGATCCTGTTGGTGAGTACATAATCAATGGACGGAGAAATGGTGATTGTTTTTTGTCCGCCTGTGGGTAATGCATCGCCCTGGTCAATAATGCTATTGACTGTCGCATCCGTGCGCAAACTCAAATCGAGTTTGAGGGTAAGATCATTATCCAATCGTTTTGAAGCTTCTTTTTTGCCAGGCATTCTGATATTAAATGGTAATGGGAATCCCCGCTTCTTCCAACCAAAACCGATGGTGATATCTGTTGAGCGCATTTCGGTCATCTGGTAATCGATCAGACTCAAACTTAACTGTCGCGATTTGCTGTAAATAAATTTCAACTGCAGTTTATTTACAAATTGCATATCTATTCCAATGAGCGGTGAGAACTGTTCGGTAATCGTAATGTTGGGGACGGTAAAATAGGGAACAAAATTCCCTGACGTGGTATCAATAAAACCTGCGTAACCGATGCCCAGCGGATCCTGGTATAATAACGATGAATTAAAACTTCCCATACTGAGTGTACCAGTGTAAGCGCTACTGACATTAAGGTTGGTGAAAATATTTTCGAGTCCGGAAATATGATTCAGTCCGCCATAGGTGATGCGCCAGTTTGGTTTTGGAATGTAGCCCGAGAAAGGATTGCTGCGAATGCTTGAATTGCTTTCATTGATCAAAGAAATTGTTTTCGGATCCTTTCCTGTATAAGCTGCAATGAATGCCGGAATAAGCACATCCTGGGCATACTGCGTATATCCCTTATAATAAGGGCTTCCCGGAGAGGCTCCGGAATAAGGATTTTTTGAACCCAGTCTCGCAGAAATGACCGAACGGTAATTCTCAAATTGCAAGAACGTCTCAGACAGTTGGTTCGGATTGAATTTTTTGAACAATGTCTGAAAAGAAATAAAACTAACACTGAAAGTTCCGGTTGTGTACGGATTCAGATGGACAAAGCCGCTGCTTGAGGTTGTGTCTTTAAATAATTCTGTATAATTTTTCCCGAATGTTTTATTGAGCATCAGATCAATATTCAAATTGCGTATCGGTTGCAATTGCGCAGTAATGTTCAATACCTGGTTAAATGCCTGCTGATTTTGAAAATTAAAGGTCGTGTCCGTCGTAATTAACCCACGTTTGGCAAGGTTCTCCATAAATGTTTGATTGGGCTGCTTACCAAAGACATATCCCAATCCGGGTTCGCCGTTCCTTAAATTCATACCAAAAGCCTGCGTGCTGTCAACATATCCATAAATTGTTGAAGAAGAATTTTCCGAATACGTGATATGGATATGTTTGACTGCAATTAAAATTCTACCGATCGCTTTTACAAAAGCATTTAATTGCGGCAATTGGTTTTGAATATTGACCTGTGGTTTTTTATTTTTTGAAGTATCGGTCTTATTGTTGGGTTGTATATTGGGTTTATTGCTTGTGTTTTGTGTTTGCAGGGGTTCTAAAGCCCGAAGAAATTTTGATTTGGAATATAACCTGGTGAAATCAAATTCCCCATCCGCCAATTTTTGTTGGGAGTTCTGCAAAGTATTTCCCAGAGATTGCGCCAGTAATGATGCTGCCGTCCAACTATAAGTAGTTCCATAAGTAACACGGAAAATGGTCCAGTCCAGCAAAGGAATTTTACTGGTGGGGAAGGTGTAAGAAACATTGGCGACCTGGGTATACAAAAGATTTCTGCCACCTCTGAAAAAGTTGTTCCACATTTGCTTTTTACCGTAAGAATTTAGACGACCACTGTCTTCATCTACCGAAGCGCGATCTATCGCATTAAAATCCACAACCAGCGATCTTGTCAAATCCCAATGGATAGTATAGGTCCTGTTGAAATTAAAAAACTTATTATATGTTTCGGGTAATAATCCTGGTGGCCCACCAATATTTCGGGAACGATAAGCGCCGAATTGCCGGTTCGCATCAGCACGAATACTTATGGTAGTGGGCAAGGGATTAAAGTTGAAATCTCTCAACAGGGAAAGCCATCTTGATCTTCCCTTTATTTTTCTGAATGGCAGCCAATATTTGGCCAGGCGATTATAATTGTAACCCAAACTACCCTTGTAGGTGATGAGTTCATCTTCCTCAGCGATTGAATTATGATGTTCTGATTTTGTGACCGAATAACTCAAATCGAAATTTTCAATGCTCCACAATTTCAGTTGCTTTCCGCTTGTATTGGTCTTTCTTACATTGGTAAAATTGAGCGTTCTTATGGTGAGTTCATCAATCGCCTGTTGTTTGATCGAGTCTCGTTCACTTGCCGGTGCCGCTTTTAGTTTATCTTTTAGTTTTATGTCAAGATCGAAAGGATCATATTCGGGCATGTCGACAGTTTGTGAAATGCTTGCATACATGGGAATAGAAAGACCCGTTTTCTTTGGTAATAATTTTCCTAACTGCAAACTTAATGCTCCATCGAGTTGCCGGATATTGTCGAGGGATCGCTCATTTATGTGCTGATCTATCGAACCAAATCCCGCAGATTTATAACTTCCGGAAACGTACATGGTTCCCAGATCGGCCAAATTAATATCCACTCTTCCAAGCGCAGCCCACCCCCCCTGGTCACTAATCTCCGATAATCGCAATTCATCAAACCAGACCTCCGTACAGGCAGAACCGACAGCATTGAGATTTTGCACACCAAGAAAGAAAGCCTGAATGGCGCCAAGATTTGGATTACCCAGAATTGCATAGGTTCGCCCACTTGCATCCTTTTGAGAATAATAGACATTCGAGCCAACCGCATTATTCCTGCTTTCCTTTAATTGCACCAAGCGATTCAGGGCGAGGTTCAGATTATTGGTATCTGGCCACACAATATCGGCGGTGTATGGGCCGATCGGCGGAGTAATCTTTAATGGAATTCTTATTTCATAATAATTGCTGATGAAATCACTTCCTAATCTTATTACCGCAACCAGATCACCATCCTGCAAATTTTGACCGCCTGCAGATTCCGCATGCATGAACATATCGAGATGCCCGTATTTACGAAGATCCAGATTCACTGTTTTGTAAACGCCGCGCGCGTCGCCTTGCGCAAGGTGACAAATTTGTAAACTCATTGATTGCTCATTCAATAACACATTGACATCGTTCGTGCTCAATTGTTGCTGGCGTTGAATTCCCGGCGGAATTACATAAGGGATGGGCGTACGTGAACTGTTTTGTTCGATATTGACTGCTGTTACGTTAAATGTTGTTGGGCTGTTCACCGGCAACAAAGTATAATTTCCGGTAGTGTCCAGAACATAAGAAAATGAACGCCATGAATCGCGGATGAACTGCAGTTCTGCAAAACGCAAGACCATTGAATCCGCAAAGCCATGAAGAAACATACGGATAAACCCAATTGATCTGAAATCAGGAGTATTACCCACATTTTGAGTATAGGCATTCAAAGGAATTCTGAACTGAAACCATTTTTGTTGAATCCCTCCATAATTGAAACTGGCGCTATCGGTCACATAATTATGACCAACTTTGAAGCTGTCCGGATTAAGACTCACTGCGTATTCAAAATATTGTTCAAGCTGATTTAATGTGTTATCATGATTCAGATCTTCCTGGTCGGGATATAAGGTGGATGCATTTACATATTGCTGACCCGGGGTGGCGATGGGAGAATTGCCCTGCGTATTGTTATAGTTCTTATAACGGCCAAGTATATCCGTTTGCGTTTGATCATAAGCGGCATCACGATAATTCAAGAAATCATCATTCGACGGATCGCCAAATGCTTTTTGATATGTCGCCGAACCCGTTCCCACCCTTGCAGCAAGATTGGCCAGGTAGCTGCTGAATTGAATTCTTTCTGTATCATCATTCAAACCATCTAATCCGACATCCTGATAGGGACGGTCGGCAGGATTATTACTGAATGCATTGGTAACCTGTATGGGGTTAAGCGGCACCCTTCCCCATGCAGAAGTGTCCACCGCTGCCGGTGCTGTTGGTGTAGGTAACCCATTTTCATATTGTCTTTTCCCATCGCGCAAGATATCTTCAGAAACATTTCCGATATCGAAATACAAATGACCGGTATCAAGGCTACCTGGATTGGTGACAAGCCATGGACTTTGCATCCAGAATTCTATGTATTGAATATTATTGGTTTCAAAATCGGTCTGGTCAATGGAGCGCATGATCCCACCCCAGCGGGTTTCAGGATTATTTAATTTTCCGGTGCCCGCATTTATCCCTTTTGAATATGCGGTTGGTCCAACTTCAAAATTATATGACCCCTTATCCGAAGGATAATAGGCAACATCAAAAGTTATTGACTGCGATTGCCCAAGCTGCGGCGTCTCCTGCGGAAAAAGCTGTTGCGTATTGATGGGTGAGATGCGGGGATCATTAAAATTCTGATATGCTCTTACCGGATTATTCGCGTTGGTATTATCCTGTAATGTGGGTTCAATATTGTACCAGGCAATTTTTGCCCGGTTAAATCCATAGGCAAGGGAATCATTGACTGTGGCTTCAGGGAAAAGTCCGTCGCCTTGCGGTGTAGACGCCATTGCCCAGGCCGTCAACGGAAAGCGCATATCAATAACACTGGTCGAGCCCTCAAAGTCATCGATATAAATTGTTCCGCTGCTGCCTTTACCAATCTGTGGCGGATGACCCGGCTGTAAAAATGCACTTTCGCCCGAAGCAGTCACCGTACTCATTACCTTGGTAGAATAGAAAGGAAGCTTATTCAATAATCGAGTGATGCCGGGAGCATTTGTACGATAATTAAAATCCAGTCCATACATGGTATTGCGGATCGGATCTTCGCCGTAATTGGTAATTGTAAAAAATGGGCGTTCACTTAATCGCTCAATCGTTCCGCCAAAAGAGAATGATTCCGTTGGTGTGCTTTTGGCGAGATAATCAAATCGCAACCCCATAAAACTTCGTTGCTGTGTGCCAAATGCCGCATTATTTTCATAACTCACGTTAACCGGAACCCCTGAATTCAAAATTGCCTGATTGATAACTTTAACCGTTCCCAAATTATAATCCACAACATAATCTATATTTTCTTTCAATGTTTGTCCGCCGGCAGTAACAATAACTGAACCTGGCGGCACATTGATCGCGCCAAGAGAAATATCAGAAGTCGACTGCCCTTTTGCAATGCCGCTGATGATGTAGCGATCGACATTTGCATAGGTTTGCGCCACAGATTTTATGGTATCATACAATTGATAAAAAACATAGTTTGGCGCGATTGCCGGCGAGTTCTTAAACGCCACCGAGTCCAGATCATGTCCAAAGGGTTCCAGGAATGGAAATATTATTTTTCCCTGCGTTGATATAATGGTGTATCCTTCAAGATAATCGAAGATTCCATCTGGCTGCGGATCATTATGGCTATTCAGCCTGTCAAGATTCAGAACAGTCAACAAGGGAATTCCAACTTTATCCCCTTCAGGTAAATATCTTTTATCTCCCTTGCTCGGCTGATCGTACAAAATATTTAATTGAAATCCCGCGGGCTGGACATTCACAATCGGACTACCCGTCGCTGTTTTCAACGTATAAATATTTTTCATCATTAAATTCCAGATCGGCAAATTGGTTCTTTGAGAAGTCGCCTTCAGCAATTTCAAATACAAAACTTTTTGAACGCCTGCATAATTTCCGGATGTCGTATCCGGGGGAACATCCGTAGAAAATTCTCCTACCTGATAAATGCGGCCGTTATAACTATACTGGTATGCTACCGCCAGCACATCGTTGGGTTGCAGTTGTTGGGTTAATGAAATAAACCCGAGCTGTGGATAGAATTTGTATGCCGACGAATCTAATTTTTTTGCATAAACCTGTTCAAAATCCTGAACCTGTGTTAAGCCTATTGAATTTAATTTATTGATCGCAAGCGATGCATTGCGACTATTGGGATCATTGATGATATTTCGATATTCATCGTTGGCATTATTATCAGGATAGGGTACTGTTGTCTGGGGATGAACGCGATTACTATAGGGAGAACTTTCACCAAGATCCATCAAACCTACGATTTCCCTTGCCTGTGTTGTTGTGCTGTTGCGGTTTGTAACCCAAACTTCCACACGCAAGATCTGCACCTCTGAATTGACAATTGGCAGATTTTTCATTGCGTTGTTGAAATTGTTGCGGAAATATTGCGCCATCAAAAAGTTTCGGTTCTCATCATAATCATCTGCCTTGAACTGGAAATTTGTTGTGGCGGCGCCGCCCTGTGTTCCTAAAGATTGCTGTTGTGAACGCTGATTGGCTAAAACTCCCGTAATCAACAATTTTCCAAATTGTAATTGTGTCTTGATCCCAAACAATGATTGAACGTTGGACATCAATACACTTTTGGTAGAAAAAGAGACATTACCCGCTTCGATTTTTTTGATGATCTCATCCGGACCGCCTGTATAATCCAATTTTAACTGGTTCTCAAAATCGAAATTGGCAAGTGTGTTATAATGGATGGGCAGTTTTAGTTTATTCCCGATATTCCCGAGCACGTTCACATCGGCATTCATATTAAAATCAAGCCCCCCTGTTTTTCGCGCACTCTCCGGCAAGGTAGGATTGTCTACAGTTTGCCCCTGGTAACCAGCAAGAATATCAACATTGCCCTGCGGACGAATATCCACTTTTCCGGTACCAAAAATTCTGTTGAATAAATTATCCGTCACCGAGAGTTTTGGTTGCAGGTTTTTTTTATTCAAAGCGCTTAACATATCTGCGCGCTCACGCCAGTAGGCATCTTCATCCTGCTGGGCTTTAATACGCAACATCTCATCGTATGTCAAGTAAGTAGGTTTTCGATAATAATTATTGCCCACTTTTTCTACGATAAAATATTGCTTTGTCGCCGGATCATATTCAATGGAATCAAGCACATTTGCCGGATCCCTTAAATTGAAAGTATTTTTATTGGGATAGGTAAGAAAATCACTGCGCCGGTCATAAATGGGAAAACGAAGTGTATCGCCCTTAATTTTTAAACTATCTTTTCTTAGGGAATCGGCAATTTTCTGAGGGGCAATCGTAGTGTCTGTTTTTTGCTGGAAAGGCAAAGCAAATGCCTTTGCTGAAAAAGCAACAACAAGTGCAACGGTTAGGGTAGCCGTTAAAAAAAATATCTGGAAAAAACGAGTCAACCTTTCCTCAAGAATTAGTTAGGTAGAAATTGCTTACAATAGGCTTACAAGATTTTTAATGCTTTCTTAATGATCTCTTCAACTTTGCCCGAACCTTCGTTGCCCATAAGCGCCTTTTTTAGGGCTTGTTCAGCAGCCGGTTTTGCGATGCCAAGAGACACTAAAGCATTTAACGCATCTTGTTCCAATGTATTGTTTTTCAACGTAGAAATATTTGTTTCCGGTAAGGATTTGGAAACTTTATCGCGAAGCTCTAAAATGATTCTTTCAGCAGATTTTTTTCCTATGCCTTTTATACTTTCCAATTGCTTTGCATTCCCATGAAAAATGGCGCTTGCAATTTCTTCGGGTTTCATGGAAGAAAGCATCATTCTTGCCGTGGAAGCACCCACCCCCGACACACTGATCAATTGAATAAACATCTCTTTTTCGGCCACGTCAAAAAAACCATAAAGCAATTGCGCATCTTCACGAACGTGAAAATAGGTTTGCAAAATGCCTCTGTCGAGGTGTTGAATTTTAGAGAACGTGTTTAGACTTATCTGCAATTCATAACCTACTCCATTAACATCTACCTGCACCAATGCCGGCGTTTTATGAACGAATTCGCCCCGTATAAAAGCAATCATATTTGCGAAAATAGGCAAAAAGAGAGGAGATAGACGGCAGAACTTGGAATTTATACCCGCACGATATCGAGTTTATCTGATCTGCTATCTGCTATCACTTAACTTCAAATTCTCACATTTTCATATTTTTGCCCGATGAACAAAAAAATTACCGCTGCTATAACTGCAATTGGAGGATATGTTCCCGAAGAGAAATTGACCAATGCAGACCTTGAAAAAATGGTTGACACAAATGATGAATGGATACGCACCAGAACCGGTATCGAAGAAAGAAGAATTTTGAGAGGACCAGGAAAAGGTACATCCGATCTATGTGCACCGGCTATTTTGGAATTATGCAAAAAAAGAGGGATCAGCCCGGAAGAAATTGATGTATTGATCATAGGCACAGTAACGCCTGACATGTTTTTTCCATCCACAGCAAATATTGTCTGCGATAAAATAGGTGCAAAAAATGCCTGGGGCTTTGATCTCGCCGCTGCATGCTCAGGTTTTTTGTATAGTCTTACGACCGGCGCCATGATGATTGAAAGCGGTCGGTATAAGAAAGTGGTTGTTGTCGGTGCCGATAAAATGAGTGCCATTGTAGATTATGCTGACAGAACGACTTGCATTCTTTTTGGCGACGGCGCCGGTGCTGTCCTTTTGGAACCTAACTATGAAGGCTACGGAATATTGGACAGTATCTTGAGAAGCGATGGAAGTGGTGGCGCTCATCTACACATGAAAGCAGGCGGTTCTTTACGGCCATCTACCTACGAAACAGTTGCCAATAAGGAACATTATATCTACCAGGAAGGTCAGTCCGTTTTTAAATTCGCGGTTAAAGGAATGGCAGATGTAAGTGCAGAATTATTGGAGCGAAACAATCTCACCGGCGAAGACATTGCCTGGCTTGTACCACACCAGGCAAACAAACGCATTATTGATGCTACCGCTAATCGCATGGGGCTGACCAAAGAAAAGGTCATGATCAACATTCAGCGATACGGTAATACAACCTCCGGCACCATTCCATTGTGTTTGTGGGATTGGGAAAAACAATTAAAAAGAGGCGATAATCTGGTATTTGCCGCATTTGGCGGAGGTTTTACCTGGGGCGCAACCCTGGTAAAGTGGGGTTGTTAAGAGAGAAAATAGTAAGGGCAAACCTAGATACTTAATTCTCAAAATGATATCTTCACAGTCCTTGCCATTTTATCCACTAAACTGATCTTATGAGAAGAATTTTGATTCCTGTTTGCCTGGCTGCGATTTTCATCTTTGTTATCAGTTCCTGTAAAAAAAGCAGTCCTGCCAGCAAATATTATATCAGCTTCAAAGTGAATGATACGCTCATCACCTGGAAGGGGCATATTTTTGTATTGGTCGGACCGGATCTGACAGATACCTCGCAAGTAAGCTTCAGTTTGAATTCTACCAGCAGCAATTCAGACACTGCCTATTTCATAGACCTCACGATACGGGGTAAATCAATTCCCGCGATCACCTATGATTATTCATATACTTATAATGACACGACTTTATACACTGATTATAATCTGGGGAACAATGATCCCAATAAACCCGATTATGATATTGAATCGGTGAGCGGTCTGCCCTCTCCAGCCTTTTCAATGACCATTACATCGCTAAGTAAAACGGAAGTCAAAGGAACATTTACCGGAAATTATCTGGCGAGCTATGCCAGTGGGCCGCCGGTCATCGTATCCATAACAAACGGCGAATTCTATGCGCCGGTCACCGGTTTCTAATAAGCTGACCTTATTTTTTTAGCCGCGCCCAAACAATAAAATCTGTGCTGGGAATTTTTTCAGTACCTGTCTGTCGCAGCATCGTTACCAATTGTCCCCGATGATATGAGCTGTGATTGAAAACATGCTGCAATATCAAATAAGCCGGTTCGCCAAATTTTTCACCACGCAAATTTTCATAGCTTAATATTTTTTGTAATGATTCATCGGTTGATCGACTGATAAAATCCATCCAATTTTTATCGCGCTCAAATAAAGCATCACTGATATTTTTTATTGAACCATTAAAATTATCCTTTGGTTCACCATCATTTTTGCCATGTTGAAATCGCTCCCACCACATATATCCCGAACGCCAAACATGAAATGATGTTTTATAAATGCTGTTAAAGCTGCTGATTATTTCTTTATGCTGTTGTTCGTAATTCAATCCATTGATAACAACAAACATTCTTTCATTAGACCATAAATTATATTCGGCATATTGAACTAATAGATCTTTCATAAAAAATTATCGTTTACTTTTGATTTCTTTTTCAAAAATAATCATTCAATGATCACATGGCGCATGAAAAATTTGAATTAACCGGAATCAGTTCTGTTGCTTTGCACGCGGCGGGCAACGAACATGCGGAGTATTCTCATATTCCGCCAATATACGCAACCTCGACTTTTACTTTCGACACTGCAGAGCAAGGTATGGAACGCTTTGCCGGTAAGGATAAAGAGCATATATACAGTCGCTGGGGGAACCCAACTTTTAAAGTTGCAGAACAAACCATCAGTGCACTGGAGGCATTTGGGTTGAAAGATGAGAGCGGTAATCAACTGCAGCTAAAATCATTATTGCATGCCAGCGGGCAAGCCGCGATGACAACGATGTTCATGAGTAATTTGAAAAGCGGGGACACCATATTATCGCATTACTCTTTGTATGGCGGAACTTATGAATTAATGCACAAAGTACTTCTGGAAAATGGTATCAATACATTGATCATTGATATGCGCGATCTGAATCTGGTCGAAGACACCATCAAGAAAAATAAAATAAAACTGATCCATATTGAAACTCCTGCAAACCCGACTATTCAGTGTGTAGATATTGAAGCGGTGACAAAACTCGCGAAACAGCAAAATATCATTGTAACGGTAGACAACACTTTTGCAACACCTTACTTACAACAACCATTCAAGTATGGGGTTGATTTTGTTTTTCATTCCACTACAAAATTCTTAAATGGACATGGCTCTGCCATTGGTGGTGTGCTCGTCGGAAAAGATATTGAATTCATGAAAACCAAAGCATGGAAATGGCATGTCCTGATCGGCGGCAATGCAAATCCTTTTGACGCCTATCTCCTGATACAAGGTATAAAAACGCTGGAGGTGAGAATGGACAGGCATTGCAGCAATGCTGAAAGAATTGCGGATTTTTTATCCGGACATAAAGGTGTGGCACAGGTGAACTATACAGGATTAAGATCCCACCCCGATTATGCAACGGCAAAAAAACAAATGAGTCATTATGGTCCGATGATGAGTTTTGAATTGAATGGTGGATTAGAGGCAGGAAAAAAATTCATAAACAATTTAAAAATGTGCGTTCGTGCGGTATCGTTGGGAACGGTTGATACCTTATTATCGCATCCCGCGAGCATGACGCATTACAGTGTTCCCCGCGAAGAAAGAATCCGCTTTGGCATCACTGACGGTTTGATAAGAATGAGTGTGGGGATCGAAAACATTAATGACATTTTAAATGATCTTGATCAAGCGATAAGCTGATCGAAAATTGACAGTTGACCGAAGAACGGAATGACAAAAATGACAGAGAATTCAATTTGTGAATCGCTGAATAGCATTACCAAAGCCAACTAAACAAAAAATATGAGAAAAATTTTGACCCTGCTCTTTATTGTTGCTACCATGACTGCGAACGCGCAAAGAAACCAGGAAGACAAACGCTTTATCGGACTTGACACCGCATTTGCGCGCGTGCTGAAAACCTGGCATGCTGCAGGTTTTGCCGTTGCTGTTGTTGAAAAAAACAAAGTGGTTTATGCAAAAGGATTCGGATATCGCGATTATGAAAATAAGATTGCCGTTACACCAAACACTTTATTTGCCATCGGTTCATGCACAAAAGCGTTCACTGCCTCCTTGATTGGCATCCTGCGAAAGGACGGAAAACTGAGCTATGATAAACCTGTTCGCGATTATTTGCCTGAGTTGAAATTTTTCAACGATGAGATGAATAATAAAATTACGTTGCGCGATATGATGAGCCATAGAACGGGTTTACCGCGCCATGATTATGCCTGGTACTTATTCTCTACAGCCTCTCGCGATACATTGCTACAACGTATTCAATATATGGAACCATCTGCGGGGCTGCGCGAAAAATGGCAGTACAATAATTTTATGTTTTTTGCGCAAGGTGTTGTTGTTGAAAAATTATCCGGGAAGAAATGGGAGGATAATGTGCGTGAGAAAATTTTTGATCCCCTTGGCATGAAGAAATCCAATTTTTCGATCGAAGATCTCATAAAAAACAACGACGCCGCACTCGGGTATGAGGTGAAGAACGACAGCATCATTAAGAAAATGGACTATTATCATATTGATGCGATTGGTCCCGCGGGCTGTATCAACAGCAATGTGAATGAAATGGCAAATTGGGTCATTACCTGGATCAATAATGGAAAATTTGAAGGAAAAGAAATCATTCCTGAAGATCACAGAAACGAAGCCATTAGCTCTGAAATGATTATTGGCGGCGGTTTACCCGCAAAAGAGAAGCCGGACATTTATTTTTCGGATTATGGATTTGGCTGGTTCCTTGCTTCCTATCGCGGGCATTATCGTGTTGAACACGGCGGTAATATCGATGGCTTTTCAGCAAGCACCAGTTTTTTCCCGAGCGACAGTATCGGCATTATTGTTTTAAGCAATCAGAATAGTTCCTCTGTTCCTTCAATTGTTAGAAATCTAATTGCAGACAGAATGTTGAAAATAAAATATTTTGACTGGAATACCGATCTGAAAAATAACGTCGAGAAGGCAAAAAAAGAAGAAAAAGATGCAAAAAAATCTGCTGTCAAAACTGAAAAGCCTCTCACAAAACCTTCGCATGATCTAAAAGATTACGAAGGATTGTATAGCAATGCCGGTTATGGTACATTGGAAGTTCAATTGCAGAGAGATTCGCTTTTTGCAATCACGGGCACCCATGTCTTGTGGCTGAAGCACAAACAATACGACATATTTGAAACGATCGAAAAAGACAGCAAAGAAGGAATTGATACCACTGAAAATGGTGCGGTATTGCAATTCCTGATGAATACAAGTGGTGATATTACCAGCATTGAGGTAAATCTTGAACCAGCTGTAAAACCAATCTCATTTGCGAGGACGCCGAAAGCAAAAGATATTTCTCCTGACAGTTTGAAGAAATATGCCGGCAATTATGAATTGAGTGGGTTGGAGATAAAAGTTCTTATTAAAGATGGAAAAACATTGACACTTTCTGTTCCCGGCCAACCAGAATATGAACTGGTGCCGGTTGACACAAATAAATTCAGTATTAAAACCTTGACGGGTTTTACCATCAAGTTTACGGTGAATGATAAGAACGAAGTGACTGAATTATTTTCTGTGCAACCAAACGGAACCTTTAAAGCGACGAGAAAAAAATAAATTTCGATGGAAATAAAAATAAGAAGAGCCGCAAAAGAAGATTGTCCGCGATTGTTGGAATTGATCAATGAACTGGCGCTTTTTGAAAAAGCCCCCCAGGAAGTCACCGTTACATTAGCGCATTTTACCGAAAGCGGGTTCGGCAAGAACCCCGTTTGGTGGGCATTTGCAGCAGAAGTGAATGATGTGATCATCGGGTTTGCTTTATATTATGTTCGCTACTCCACTTGGAAAGGACAGAGAATGTATCTGGAAGATATTATTGTTACCGACAAAATGCGGGGCAAGGGAGTGGGTAAATTATTATTGGACAGGTTGATCATAGAAGCGAAAGAAAAAAAATTCTCCGGGATCGTTTGGCAGGTTTTAGAATGGAATGAATCAGCAATTAATTTCTATAAAAAATATAACGCTTCATTTGATAATGAGTGGATCAACTGTGCGATCGATGTTTGAGCCGGCTGGGGACCTCCCCAACTAAAAGTGACCCAGCGACCATTTTGTTGGAGCTTGCGGGAAAAAAATGTCAGTGCTTTTTCTATTGAATGGCTCATCCAAGAATTACCAGCCATAATCATGTCAATCATTCGTGCTTAATGGGTCTCACTCCACCCCCTCTGTCAGCACATCTTTATTTATTTTTCCGATCAGTCCGCGCAATACTTTTCCCGGACCCACTTCCGTAAATTTTGATGCGCCATTGCCGATCATGGCCTGCACACTTTGCGTCCAGCGGACAGCGCTGGTAAGTTGATCAATGAGGTTAATTTTTATTTCTTCTTTACTCATCACTGCTTTTGCCACAACGTTTTGATAAACCGGGCAGGTTGGATTATAAAAAGTTGTCTTTTCAATTGCATCGCTCAATTCCTTTTTTGCAGGCTCCATCAATGGCGAATGAAACGCACCGCCAACAGCGATGATCATCGCTCTTTTTGCCCCGGCTGCCTTTAATCTTTCACAGGCGATTTCTATTCCTTTTAATGAACCGCTTATCACCAATTGACCCGGACAATTATAATTAGCAGGAACAACTACTTCCTTTGTTTCGTTTTGAACCTCATTACATATATGCTCCACTTTTGCATCGTCCAAAGCCAGCACAGCTGCCATCGTTGAAGGATTGATCTCGCAGGCTTTTTGCATTGCCTGGGCGCGAATGGAAACCAACTGCAAAGCACTTTCAAAACTCAATACCCCGTTTGCAACCAAGGCAGAAAACTCGCCAAGGGAATGACCGGCGACCATATCCGGTTTTGCACTATCAATACTTTTGTATGAAATAATGGAATGAAGAAAAACAGCAGGCTGCGTTACTTTTGTTTGTTTCAGATCTTCTTCCGTTCCATTGAACATGATATCGGAAATACGAAAGCCGAGAATTTCATTTGCCTGCTCAAATAATTTTTTCGCAAAAATGCTGTTTTCATAATGCTGTTTACCCATTCCCGGGAATTGCGAACCCTGACCGGGAAAAACGAAGGCATGCTTCATGTAGGTTGTTTATTTATTTAGGTTTATTCACCATCCACCCGGCACAGAAAGCAAATTTCTGTTTTTCAGTTTTCTTGACCAATTCTTTATTATAAACCCCTCAATGTAATTTTGCAGAAATGAGTTTCACAAACTCGCTGCGGGTCTCATTCTTTTCAAACTCCCCAAAAAAAGCAGAGGTAGTGGTAACTGAATTTTGTTTTTGCACTCCGCGCATCATCATGCATAAATGTGAAGCCTCGATGACAACAGCGACGCCCAAAGGATTCAGCGTTTCCTGGATGGCATGTAATATTTGCGTGGTCAGTCTTTCCTGAACCTGTAGCCTGCGTGAATATACATCAACAATGCGCGCAATTTTGCTAAGCCCCGTGATCCATCCGTTGGGAATATAAGCGATATGGGCTTTACCAAAAAACGGAAGCATGTGATGTTCGCACATACTGTATAGCTCAATATCTTTTACCAGGATCATCTCACTTACATCTTCATGAAATTTCGCGGAATTCAGGATCGCATGCGCATCAAGGTTGTATCCTTGCGTCATGAACTGCATCGCTTTTGCAACGCGCTCCGGTGTTTTTAACAGCCCCTCGCGGTTAGAATCTTCACCAAGCAAATCAATGGTATGCTTATAATTCCCCATTAATTCAGCAGTAACGCTATCGTCGAACTGTTCTATTTTCTTATAGCCCATAACTTTGCTTTAGGATTTTAGAATTACAAATTGTCTACCATATTCTTTCATCTTTCTGACTAAAATTTATTCATTCGTGAAGATCGATTATCATTTGACAGGATATTCTACAAAGTTCCTATCGGTTTCGTATAACCGAATGCCCAGGTCAAAACTTACATCAATCTTCTTTCGCAGGATTTCGTAAATAACAATAACAATATTCTCCGCAGTTGGATTAATGTTTGTAAAATATTTTGTATCGAGATTCAGGTTCTTATGATCAAATTCGTTCAGCACATTTTCCTTAACAAGGTCAGATAATTTTTTCAGATCCATCACATAGCCGGTTTCCGGATCGGTCTCGCCGGTGACCTTAATTTCAAGTTCATAATTATGACCGTGATAGTGCGGGTTAGCACATTTTCCAAATATCTCGAAATTCTTTTCATCGCTCCAGCCCGGATTGAATAACCGGTGTGCTGCGTTAAAATGCTCCCTTCTGAATACAGAAACTTTACTCATAATGATGATCTAATCTAAAAATAAAGAAAACCCATAAATGTCATATGCAAGACAGCCTAATTAATCCTGCATCACTTACCAAAATACTCTACATAAATACGCGGGGTCTCACATAATTTGATGCAATGCAATTGAATTTCTTTTGGCAAATGCAAACTCAATTGCTCCCAGATTCCCACAATCAAATTTTCTGTCGAGCACATTTTTCCCTGCATAAAATCAACGTCAACATTAAGATTTTTATGATCTAATTTTTCGATCACTGAATCTTTAACAATAATACTCAGCTTTTTGGCATCAAAAATAAAACCGGTATCCCGGTTTGGATCACCTTTGATCGTAACATACAATTCATAATTATGACCATGCCAGTTCTCATTCGCACATTTGCCAAAAACTTCCTCATTTTTTTCCTTCGTCCAATCGGGATTATATAATTTATGCGCAGCATTGAAATGTTCGACACGTGTCAGATATACCATTACCAAAAAATTTTTGCAAAGTTACTACAGTAAAGTCAATCATTATTCAAATACACAGATATTTGCACCATGCGAATCCTTATTGTTGCAGCAACGCAAACAGAGATCAAATCATCTGATCTGTTTATTAATAAGATCATCAACAACAAAATTGACACCTTAATAACCGGTATTGGCGGCGTTGCCACAACTTATGCATTAACTGATTACCTGAATGGTAATAAGGTGGATATTATCATTCAAGCCGGCATTGCAGGTTGTTTTACTAAAAATATTTTAGGGGAAGTTTTCGCGGTCAAAACAGAAACCTTTGCGGATCTTGGCGTTTGGGAAAATAAAAAATTCAACTCTGTTTTTGATCTGAATCTTGAACATAAAAACAATTTCCCCTTCAAGAGAGGTTTGCTGCAAAATCCAAATAAAAAATTACTTGCATTATCGCATGTGAAAAAAGTAAGTGGGATCAGTGTAAATGAAATTACTACTGACAAAAAAAGAATTGACTGGCTTAAACAAAATTTATCTCCCTTTGTTGAGAGCATGGAAGGAGCTGCATTTCATTATGTGTGCCTGCAAAAACAAATTCCCTTTATCCAATTACGGGCCATATCAAATTTCGTAGGCCAAAGAAATAAAGCAAAATGGAAAATAAAAGAAGCGGTCACTAATTTGAATGAAAAACTGATTGCATTGTTGAACGAATTATCCAACTACGATGAAACTTACTTTAGGATTTAGTCCTTGTCCGAACGACACTTTTATTTTTGATGCGCTTGTCAACAAAAAAATTGATACCGGGGACTTCGATTTCGAGCTGTTTTTAGAAGATGTTCAAACGCTCAATCAATGGGCGTTGGAAGGGAAACTGGATATATCCAAGATCAGTTACGGTGTTTTCCCATTGATCACGCATCAATACGATTTGCTCGATTCCGGCGGTGCGCTTGGCAAAGGAGTTGGTCCTTTGTTAATATCAAAAAAGGAGATTTCTATCGCTGATATCAATGGTTGCTCGATCGCCATTCCGGGGATAAACACGACCGCGCACTTGCTTTTTTCTCTCGCTTTTCCCGACGCAGAAAAAAAAGAATTCATGATCTTTTCTTCAATAGAAGATGCTGTTTTGAATGAAAAGGTTGATTGTGGCGTGATCATTCATGAAAACCGTTTTACCTATCAAAAAAAAGGTCTGAGAAAAATTGTTGATCTCGGAGAATATTGGGAATTGAAAACCGGTTGCCCGATACCATTAGGCGGAATTGTGATCAATAATAGATCCGATAAAAGTATTCAAAAAAAGATCAATGATCTGATCCGCAAAAGTGTTGAGTATGCTTTCAGCCATTATCCTTTGCTTACCGATTTTGTAAAACAACATTCGCAAGAAATGGATGAAAAGGTGATGCGACAGCACATTGATTTGTATGTCAACAATTATTCAATTAGTCTTGGGAGCGATGGAGAGCGGGCTGTTCATCTTTTGCTTGACACTTATGGCGCTATTAATAAAAAGAGATCATAGCCATAAATTATTGTCGTGGAACGACTATTTCTTCAGTGCCTCCGCGTAAATTTTCAATGCCCTGTTTCTCGCAAACTCATGATCAACGATGGGTTGAGGGTAGGTAAGCTGTTCAAATTCGGGAACCCAGTTTCTTATATATTTTAATTCCGGATCAAATTTTTGCGTTTGTAATTTCGGGTTAAACACCCGAAAATAAGGAGCAGCATCACAACCACTTCCTGCAGCCCATTGCCAGCCGCCGTTATTGGCAGCCAGATCAAAGTCCAATAATTTTTTTGCGAAATATGCTTCGCCCCAACGCCAGTCGATCAACAAATGCTTGGTCAAAAAAGAAGCAACGATCATCCGAACGCGGTTATGCATAAAACCCGTTTCATTCAACTCACGCATTCCTGCATCAACAATAGGATAACCGGTCTTACCATCACACCATTTTTCAAATTCAATTTCATTATTTCTCCATTTAATAAGATCGTATTCACGCTTAAAACTTTTTCCTTCACCGACTTTTGGAAAATGCCATAAGATCATATGATAAAAATCGCGCCATATCAACTCATTCAAATAGGTCTCATTTAATTTGGATCCCAGGGTGGCGAGTTTACGAATACTCACCGTGCCAAAACGCAAATGAACACTCAATCGGGAAGTGCCATGAAGCGCCGGATAATCCCGTGTTTGCGAATAATGTTTAACAATTTCAGTTTGAATATTTTTGGCTGGAAATCTCCGATCTGTTCCTTTAAATCCGATTTTCTTTAGTGAAGGAATTATCGCCGGTAATTGTTTGAAAAAATGATGAAAGTATTTTTGGGTAGGATAACTTTTCAAATAAAAATCGTTCAACTTGATCTTCCAGCGTTTACTGTAGGGAGTAAAGATCGTGTAAGGCCTGCCGTCATCTTTTAAAACCTCTTCTTTTTCAAAGACGACCTGGTCTTTGTAAGAATGAAAAGAAGCGCCGGATTGCTGCATCAAATTTTTCACTTCATCATCCCTCTTTTTTGCATAAGGTTCGTAATCACTATTGCTATAAACTGCTTTGATTTTATATTTTGCCAGCAGTTTTCTAAAAACTTCATCCGGGTAACCATAATAAACTTCGAGTGAGGCGTTTAATTCTTTTAATATATTTTGAATTTGCACAAGCGCATCATGAATAAATTCAACGCGGCGATCTTGTTTATCTTCCAGCTGATCAAGAATATTCTTATCGAATATAAAAACCGGAACAACCGGGTTATTACCCCGCAATGCATGATACAATCCGGCATTATCATCCAAACGCAGATCGCGACGAAACCAAAAAATACTGACTGCCTGTTTCATTTTGTAATAAAGCTGGAAAGTAAATTTGCTTTTGATCAGTCTTTAAAGACATCATTAAAAATTTCTGAAGTCATTGTATTTTCGAAATCAATTTTGCCAAATCGTTTTACCCAGCGAATTCCGAAAATAGAATTTGTAAGAAAGACCTCGTCAGCTTGTTTAATATTTTCAACAGAAAGAATTGTTTCCTTCAACAAGAAATTGCTCCTCCCGAGCTTTTCCAGAAGGAACCTGCGCATTATTCCTGCGATACAACCTTCAGACAACGGGGGCGTATGAATGATCTTGTCCTTGATACAAAAAATATTGGCGATCGTGCTTTCACAAACCCGATCATAGGAATTGATGATCATGCAGTCGTTCAGATTATTTTTTTTTGCATGAATCGAGGCCAGCGCGTAGATAAGAAAATTATTGGTTTTGATATTGCTGAAATTGTCGCATGATTTTCTTCCATCATAAAATACGTCCGTCATTAACCCGTTTTTATTCAATTCAAATTTTTTATTTGACAATGCCCAGCTTTGAATAATATAATTGGGCAGGTCATTTTCAGTATCGTACAAACCGCCATCACCACGAAATACGACCAGTCGGACGCGCGCAGCATTGTGGTGACCATTTTTTTTACATAGTGATAATATTTGTTCACTTAAATTTTCTGCAGAAGGAAAATGGGCGACTTCAAATTGCAATTTTTTCATGGACGAGATCAACCGCTCAAAATGATGATCCGCCAATAAAATGGTATCATCAACTATTCTGATGGTCTCAAATAATCCGTCACCAAATTTAAAGCCGCGATTATCGGCATTAATGATCATTCTATCTGCGCTGATCAGCGCTCCGTTAAAATTGATGAATGCATGCAAACTGTTAATATTATCGATCAAAAATAAAAAGAAAAGCCCCGACTAACGGAGCTTTTCACAATTAATAATCTAGTATTTTATTGGGCGATGATCTTGTTTTTGATGGCGTACATTACCAAACCCGCCATTGATTTTGCCCCCACCTTGCTTTTCAGTTTATCCCGAATTGCTTCCACAGTCCGAGGGCTGATGTCAACAATGTCTGCAATTTCTTTGGTCGTTTTTTCTTCGCACATCAATTTAAGCACCGTCAATTCTTTTTCCGAAAGATTTACTTCTTGTTGTCCCGGGCCAAAATCGGAGCGCTTTGTTCTCAATCCCGTAAGGAGCGCTTTATTCGTCAACTCATTAAAAAAGAATTCCTGCTCGTAACAGGTTTTAATTGCCTGGTAAATGGTTTCTGAATCTGAATTTTTTGTGAGATAGGAATTGGCGCCGATTTCCATCAATTTAGAAATCATGGAATGATCATTATGCATGGAAAGAATAATAACTTTTGCATGGGGATACAATTTGCGGATTTCCGGCAGGGTTTGAATACCATCCATTATGGGCATTTGAATGTCCAGTAAAATAACATCGGGTTCAATATGCCTCAGCATATTTAATAAGTGCATGCCATTATCAGCTTCGGCAACCAGTTGAATATCTTTTTTTACAGACAAGGCGGTTTTTACGCCAGCCCTGAATAAGGTATGATCATCCGCAATCGCCACTTTAATAACATAGTCGGGTTCAGTTTTCTTCATACTCGTGATTTTTGCAACAGTTTGGTTTTTACATTATAAATAACTGCAAAAAGACAGAAAAATTGCGTAATACGCTTTAGGATATTTACGAAATTATTACGTTTCGGAATATACGAAAAATACATTTTGGGGCAGTTATTTATTTACAAAATATGGGGGATTTTCGATAAAAGCAATAGGTAAACTACGAATTTCTGTGTAAAAGCCGAATACACAAAAAAGGGCAGTTCCGCTCTTGTTCACCTAAGTGTGTGCATCTATTTTTGCTGAGAAGTTGATTGATGACGGATTAGCTACCTTGACCATCCAATGTCCATAGTAACCGTCCAGAAAGTTTTTCCAATTTCTATGTAAAAACCAGGCAAAGTCCAATGTCAGTCAACTTTCTTTTGATTGTTTCGCATCCGCAGCCTTATAAACCCGTAACCGTTAATAATCCAGTCCCGGAAAACTTATTGTTTCATTTCCTTTGAAAACCATTTCGTATCCAAACCCTATGAAAAGTATCGCTTAGGCGATATGAAAGATCTAACCCTTGATAAACTGAGCTTACTTTTAACTCGTACCACAACAAAACATTCAACCTGCTTTGTGTTACATTGCACAAGAAAAGAGAATGCAACAAAAAAGCGCATACTTCGAGATGCGCTTTTTTAATTTTAGGAATATATATTTCAAGGAGTGGAGATTTGTGCAGAATAATGTTGGCATTAGTACCTTACTGATATTAGGAAAAATTGTTTTTGAAAAAAGGAAGCGATTGTCCGGCTATTTCATTTTTTTCAAAGCTTTGGTAGCTTTCTTCTGAGCGTATAAAGCTTTTGATTTATCGCCCGCACGCCAATACCACAGTGCCATTTTGTTATAATACTTAAAGAGGTCATACTGCTCTAAGAGTTCCGGATATGAAAATACATTAATTTTCCCCTGGTAAGCATCGGCGCCTAACTCATAAATTTCATGGGGAAGAGTCATTTTATCTAGATACCATTCTATAACACTAATAATGGAATTATTTGCAGGGGGCCCATATGTCGATGTTTCCAGTACTTTTCTGCCATATTCATAAGCCTTGTGCGGTTCCGTTGCAAGTAATGCATAAAAGGTATAATAGGCGATCGAAGGTGCATACTTGAGCTGAGGTTCTTTACTCACAGCACCATCAATCAAAAAAAGGATTGAATCCGGTTCTCCATATGGGTTTTTATTATTACCGCTATACTTACTTAAGTCTATGTCTAATGAATCATCAAGTTTTTCAAGATGCTTATTTGAATTTCGCTCGGCAGATGCTTCATTTATGTTCCACTTATTATTAAGGATATGGCGCAAAACTTCATGAAGAAGGGGGGGATGCCCGATGAAGGCTACTCTTCCATCTGTATTAATCACAAAAGCAGTAGGGATATATTTTTCCCAGGATGCATCCAACCAACCGGTCTCCATAAAATTGCTATCTTCAAATGCCACCCGATAATTCATCCGATGTCCCATGCTGTCTACAAACTTTTTTATTTCTTCTATAGAGGTGGTTTTCTTTTCATATGCATCAATTCCAATAACAACTACTTTATTTTTGTATTTACGGGCTAACTTAGAGAGTCGTGGTATTGCTGCTCTGCATGGTCCGCACCATGTTGCCCAAAACTCCACTAAATATACTTTGCCCTTTTCAAATTTTTCAACCGGCTCGCCTTTTAACCATTCGCGCACATGCAGTGACGGAGCGGGGTCACCGATGTTTAATAAAAGCGTTTGATTATTTTGTCCAAATGCGGTAGTTGTGATGAAAACAGGTAAGAATATTAAAAACCGAAAATTTGAGGATATAGTATTTAGTATTTTAGTAATTGACATCATAGTACAAGCGCCGATTGACATTAAGTATGGTCCTAAAATAGTATTACAGAGCAAACCATTTAGGATGATAATAATTAAAGGTAAAAAAGTTGAGTTGGATTAGCGATGTATGCCATTAAAAACGGAACCATTACTCACCAGGAATAATTCAATTGATCAATTTATTCCTCATCCCGTACATTATAAGGCCGGCAATAGTCTTGGCGCCCACTTTTGTTTTCATATTCTGACGAATGGTTTCAATAGTGCGTGGACTTAAAAAAACTTCTTTCGAGATTTCTTCTGTGGTCTTATCTTCAGCGAGTAACTTTAAGATGCGAACTTCTTTTTCGGAGAATTTGATCGGATTAGGATAAAACTGGCGCACCTGTCTTTTGGTTTGTAATTTTGAAAGCACGGCTTTATTCACCAGGTCATTAAAATAAAAATCATCATTCATGCAGGTCAGAATAGCCTGATAAATTTCTTCCGGATCCGTCGTTTTTGTAAGATATGCATTGGCGCCCATTTCCATCATTTTGGAAATCATTTCCTGATCATCATACATTGTAAGCACGATAATTTTTAATTCCTCATATTCTTTGCGAAGCAATCCAATAGCATTAATGCCGTCAATTTCCGGCATACGAATGTCCATCAGTAAAACATCCGGCTGTTTTAATTTCATTTTGTGCATGAGATCTTTTCCATCCTCGGCTTCCCAAAGAATTTTGAGATATTCTTTATTCTTCAAAGCCATCTTAATTCCATCACGGAATATTTTATGGTCATCGGCAATGCATACTTTTATTATTAATTCTTCAGCCATGTTCGGTTGCATTGATTAAGGGTTAGTAAAATTGGTGTCAGGTTATCGTATTTTTTAAATTAATCGATTATTATTACTACGAATTATTCCTGGCTGCAATGGTATAATTTTTTTCATAATACCGTAAATACATCATTCGAAATTCGCAGATATACTTGCAAAAAAGTAATTAATGAATTGCAGGAAAAGGGCAATTGTGCTCTTGTTTGGAATGCCATTCACTAATATTTTTGTACCGAAAGTTGATTGATTGGATAGTATCCTAAAACCATTTTGTCCATAACGTCCAAAGAATTCCGTAACCTTTAAAACATGCTACAAAATCTAAGTCAATCAACTTTCTTCTTCTTCCTATTTCAAAAAGCTCCTTTAAAAATTAAAATCAAAATAGCTTAGCAATTAAAACGCAATAGTCCACTATTAAATTGCAATAAAATCGTTTCATCAGCACATTGTGTAGCAAAAACACAGTAATCTTCCTTAACACTTATGCACATTTTATTCAACAATGTGCATATTTTTCTACAAATCGTACATTTTCATAGTTATTTTACTTGTAATATGGATAGTAAAAATACTAATTAAAACTAGTGTGTTTACTTTATTTTTTAACGTAATTATCCTAACTTTGAAATCGTAAAACACCTAGTAAATAATTAGTTACAGGCAATTTACCACATTTTATCATACTAAGGCACAGTTTGTAAATATTTTTTTGGGGTGTTATTTACACGCTTGAAACAATATTGTAAACAATCAAAAGCTTATTGTCATGACAACTAAAAGAAACTCTTCAACACGGAATGGATTTTTACCTTGGAGTTTTTAGGTAATTGAATTGGGCAAAAATAATTCAGCCTTTGTTCTACTTGAGAAATTGAGGACGAATGCTCTCATTAAAATTGATTGTTTTATATTTGAGTTAATATTAAACATCAATTGAAACTCTTAATCAGAATTATAGCATTGGCGGCCCAAGCAGCACCTTTAATTTTATTTTTCGTTTATTATAAAAAAATAAATAAACTGATAGAGTTAAAGGTGATTTTTTTTTATGCTCTATTATCCTTAATATCCATATTCGCATTAACATTTAGCAGTTCTGCAAAAACTTACGGGGCATCAATTCTTAGCATCTCTGCAATACTTGAATTCATCTTTTTCGCTATCATTCTTATTTGTAGTGTCCAAAACAAGAAATATAAGAATCTCATTACAATTGTTTCTTTTCTCAATCTACTTTTCGAATTAAGTATTTTCTTTTTCCACAGTAATAATTTTGATTTTTGGGCGACGCTGAACAATACGATCCTAATTCTCATTTTTTCGATCTTTTATTTCTTTGAGCAAGTCAATTCTCCCGAAACCTTATTGATTTATCAGTCTTATAAATTCTGGATAATCGTTGGCTGCATCGTTTACCTGTCTGGAACTCTGTTCGTCTTTCTTTATACCTCCAATATGGAAGATAAAGTCCATAATATCTTATGGGACATAAATATTGCATTTGAAATCATTAAAAACATTTGCTTTTCTATAGCCTTCATTGTAGCCCAGAACAATAAACAAAATATAATCACCAGCGATCTTGATGATACGAATATGTTCGAAAAACCGTTTTAAATATATTCAACCCTAACCCTTGAAGAAATTTACATGATATTCTTACAAATAGCTGCTACGGATAGAGTCTCTACTGTGCTTTTTTTTGGCACTATTGGCATGCTTGCGCTTACAATAGGGTTAATTGTTTTTATCATTTTTCACCAAAGAAAGGTCATTCGTTACCAAACCAGACTGCAAAAGCTGGAACAAAACCAGCAGAAGATGCTGTTAAACGCTTCTATCCGCATGCAGGAAGAAGAGCGCCAGCGCATTGCTGCCGACTTGCACGATGATGCAGGTCCGCTTCTGGCAACCGCCCGTCTGTATCTTAATGAGAACCTGGTCAACCTGGATAAGACCACGCAACTCCAAAGTATCTATAGTGCCAAGCAAATTATTGATGACACCATTCAACTTATCCGTAATATATCTCACAGCCTCTTACCGCCCACATTAAAAAATTTCGGTCTTGAATCAGCAGTGAATGATCTTTTTCAGAAAATTAGTGGCTCCGGAAGTATGAATGCCAGTTCCCGATTCCATGATTATCGCGAACGCTTGCAAACAGAAACAGAATTGATTATTTTCAGGGTGATACAGGAATTGGTAAATAATATTCTTAAACACAGTAATTCAAGCTTTATTCATTTAACACAAAATACCAGCGGTAATAAATTTTTTATTCGCCTGCATCATGATGGAAGAGGGCTGACCCAGGCTGATTTTGAAAAGCTGAACAAGAGCAATGTGGGATTGGGACTAAAGAATATTCAAAGCCGCCTGAAAGTTTTGCATGGAAAAATATTTTTCGAAAAAGATATGTCGCAGACCTATTATAAAGTAACCATCGAAATTCCTAAAGAAGAAGATGCAGCGGCATAGACAGAGTAGTAAATTTAATGTGTATCTTTAAACTGTTATCGCACATTAACCCATGAGTGCTATTAAAGTTGCCATCGCTGACGACCACAAAATATTCCGGAAAGGAGTGATCCTGTCTTTGCGTCCCTACTCGAACATAAAATTTGTGCAGGAGGCGGAAAATGGACAGGAATTACTGGACGGTTTGGCTGCTTCAGAGCCCGATGTCATATTGATGGATCTAAGAATGCCCACGAAGGATGGCATCGAAACCACCAAGATCGTCGCCAAGCAATTTCCGCATATCCATATCATTGCATTGACCATGTACGAAGATGAGCGTTTTGTAAGTCATATGATGGAAATTGGCGCCAATGGCTATTTGCTCAAGAGTGCGGATCCGGCTGAAATAAAAAAAGCAATAGTTGAAGTCGCAACAAAAGGTTATTACCTGAATAATTTTGTGAACCGCATCCTGCTTAAAAAATCGCATGCACGCACAAAAGTTATTCCTAATCTTAATACAGAAATTACCTTGAATGATCGTGAAAGAGATGTGGTAAAATATATTTGCATGGAATTTACTGCACAGGAAATTGCGCAAAAATTAGATTTAAGTCCCAGAACAGTCGAAGCCATTAAAGATCGGCTGATGGAACGCTTTGGCGCGAAGAATACAGCAGGACTTGTATTTTTCGCTGTAAAAAATAATCTCATTGATTGATTTCCCTCTTGTATCCTTTCTTCTAAACCACGCTTGAAATTAGCATCCTCTATGAAGAACCGGTTTGACCGAAACAACCTGTTATGTCAAAAACCGGAAACATATTTATTGATGTGTTCTCATTCATTATTATTTTTTTACCGCTTCTTCCGGTGAGCATAATTATTATTCAAAAAAAATATAAAGAAGAAACCCTTATTTTTTTGATGATATTATGCCTGCTGTATTTTATCCAAAATATTTTGCTGGGAATCCCCCAGTTTACATTGAACAATCAAAATATCATTATAAATCTCTTTTCTGTGATTGAATTAATGATCATGCTGCTGCTATTTAAATTAACATTGCCGCCAAAACTAAAACACCTGATAAATTTTTTCATGATCTCGTTCCTGGCAACAGTCATCACTTTTTATTCACTAAAAGGACTCAATGAAAGAAGAATGGGAATTGAAATAATTCAAAATGCTGCGATCATTATCGTTATTATAGTCGTTCTTTTTGAATTGATCAGTGATGATAGCTTATTCACGTTTAATCATCCTGCGTTCTTGATCGCTACCGGCAGTTTGTTTTATTTTACAGTTGCGGTCATAATAAATATCAGTGGCACAAATGATACAACGTCGCAGACGGATATTGGTCCGGAGAAAATAATCTTATCAAACACAGCAAACCTGATCCGATTTATTTTATTTGCGCTGGCGGTTCTATTTTACAGGGATATTAATGCAGAAAAAAAATTATGGGAAGATTAAATATTCATTTCGGGAATTTCTCCTTCAACAATCAATTTCCCGATGGTTTTATTTTTTATTTCTTCAACGGATACCCCGGGCGCTCTTTCTATTAATTTAAACCCATTGGGCGTGATATCGATCACCGCCAAATCAGAAACTATTTTTTTCACACACCTAACTCCAGTCAAAGGCAAGGAACAAGTTTGTAATAATTTTGACTCGCCTTTTGGATTTGTATGCTGCATGGCAACAATAATATTTTTTGCACTTGCGACCAGATCCATTGCGCCGCCCATTCCTTTTACCATTTTACCCGGGATCTTCCAGTTGGCAATATCGCCGGTTTCAGAAACTTCCATCGCTCCCAATACAGTAAGATCGACTTTGCCCGCCCGTATCATACCAAAACTTTCTGCACTATCAAAAAAAGCGCCGCCAGGCAAAACCGTGACCGTTTCCTTTCCCGCATTGATCAGGTCCGCATCGATGTCCTCTTCGGTTGGATAAGGGCCCATTCCTAAAATTCCATTTTCTGATTGCAGCATTATAGAGATATTTCCCGGAATATAATTCGCTACAAGCGTAGGAATGCCAATGCCCAGATTTACATACATCCCATCTTTCAATTCAAGGGCAATGCGTTTTGCAATACCAAATTTATCTAAGGCCATAAAACAATTTCAGATTTATGATTTGGGAGCTGATTTATTAGATTGCGTACATCCATAACTGTTAGACACTGTTCAGCTTTATTAATTACTAATTGATCTTCACCGTTTTTCGTTCAATTCTTTTTTGGTAATTATTACCGGAAAATAAACGATGGACATAAATGCCCGGGACATGAACCTGATCCGGATCCAATTCGCCCGGTTTTACCAGATCTTCCACTTCAGCGATCGTTATATTGCCTGCCCTTGCCATAGAAGTTGAAAAATTACGAGTGGTCTTTCTAAACACAAGATTACCAAACTCATCCCCCTTCCATGCTTTTACTATCGCAAAATCCGCGCGCAGCGCGTGCTCCATCAAATACATCTTGTTATTGAATTCTCTTACTTCCTTATTCTTTGCGATCTCTGTTCCATAACCTGCGGGCGTAAAAAAGGCCGGAATTCCCATTCCTGCCATTTGAATTCGTGTTGCTAGAGTTCCCTGAGGAACCAGATCCACTTCAAGTTCTCCGCTTAATAACTGTCGTTCAAACTCCGCATTCTCCCCGACATAGGAGCTGATCATTTTTTTTATTTGACGCGTTTGCAGCAGCAGACCCAATCCAAAATCATCAACGCCAGCATTATTGGAAATACAGGTAAGATTCTTGATTTTTTTTCTCACCAATGCATCGATACAATTTTCAGGAATACCGCATAATCCAAAACCGCCGAGCATTATCGTCGCCCCATCGAAAATATCATTGATCGCATCATCTGCATTCTTAAATACCTTATTCATGCATTTACTTTAATTCCATAAAAATACAATTAAGAATGTTACCAGAAAGGGCAGCTATTTTATCTGCTTTAATATCGGCTTTGCTTTTGGAGAAATATAGGATTGGTGGCGCTCTCTGACAATTTCGGCTGAAAGACTGTCGAAAATCATCTTATTCAAATCTGGACGAGTAAGATAATACTGATAACTTTTATTGAATTCATCTTTGGTAACGTGATGAAGATCGAAGATCTGCTGATATAATTTTAATGTTTCCTGTCTCACATTGATTTTTGCCGAATCTTTCTGGAGAAACTGTTTGGAGTACTGATCTGCCTGAATCATATCCCACATGATGTTTTTCATGGAATCGCGCGACAAGATTCCCGATGGCGCATTGTCTTTATTGACACAGGAGGCAATCAGCAAAATACCTATTATACACCCAAAAATTCTCATTGCAGCGATTGTTTATACTGATTTGCATTACCAATATCAAGTTTGGAAAGAACATCCAATGCCCGTCCCTTTTCATCAGGCGGGGCTTTCTTAAAAATATTTGCCAACTCAATTCCCTTCCCCTGAAAAAAGAATTGAAGGATCATTGAACCCGGAGATTCGGAATTTACAGTGCTTAACTGATTCAATGAATTAAGAATTGCATTGCGTGCATCATCTTCTTTATCATACATCTGATCTAAACCCAAACGATAATAATTATAAAAAGCATCATGCACGAGGGCATATTTATTATCCGTTAAATTTTCCATCAGCCAATATCTATTCCGCAATCCATCGAAAGGTTTCCATCCTAAAACTTCACTGGCATCGGGAGAATTATTTACAATATTCTCTGCTTTTTGAAAATAGGGATCACCACCACGCAAAGAGAATGAATCAAAATCAAGCCCTAAAATCGTATAAGCATAAAAAGCAAAGACTGCAGTAAGATTGGCTGCAACGGGCTCATTTCCCTGAACACGTGTGTCGCTAAAATCTAAGGTTTGAAATTCAACATATCGGAATACAACGTTTTCGTCAATATAATTTATTAAGGGACTTTGATACGATGAATTATAAATTGGTCGCGCGGCTTGCACGGTAAGCGTTGCGGAAAATTCATTATTTTGAAGCGCCTGACTTATGTTCAACACAAAGGTGCAAACGATTTTTTCATTACCCTGAAATGCTTCGCTGGACCATTTTTTCCCGTTAATAAAATTATTCAATGCCAGTTGAAGTGTTGTAAAAATTTTGTGATCGACTGAACTGGGGACGCGGTTGGCTATTATAGAGACCGATGCCTGCAATTCCTGCGCTTCTGTATTTGAGACCATCACCAACACAAAGAAAAAAGAAATGAATATCTTATTTCGCATACATTAGTTTTATCATTCTATCAACGATATCTTTAGCAACTTGTTGTTTTGATTTTCTTTCATAATTGAATTCGGATCCGTCTTTTTCAAAAATGGTTATTTTATTGGTGTCATATCCAAAACCAGCGCCTTCATCGTTCAATGAATTCAACACGATCATATCTGCATTTTTTGCCTTTAATTTTCCTATCGCGTATTCTTTTTCGTTCTTATTTTCCAGGGCAAATCCTACCAATATCTGACCGGCTTTCTTTTGCTGGCCAAGCGTCATCAATATGTCTTTTGTTTTTGTAAGCTCGATATTAAAAACATTATCTGTTTTTTTTATTTTCTCTTTCAATTGATGGGCAGAAGTGTAATCGGCTACTGCCGCGGACATTATCGCTGCATCTGCATGCGCAAAAATTTGAACACTTGACTCATACATTTGCGCAGCAGATTCCACCCGATGAACCTTGATGGATAGATTATTTACAGGGATCGAAGTGGGTCCTAAAACGAGTTCAACTTTTGCCCCGCGAAGAGCCAGTTCTTCTGCAATAGCAATTCCCATTTTTCCGGAAGAACGATTACCGATAAAACGAACCGGATCAATCGCTTCATAAGTTGGTCCGGCAGTGACCAATATTTTTTTTGAGTCAAGTTCCTTTTTCAAAAAAAAAATATCCTCTAAAAATTTTATTATCGTCTCCGGTTCAGCCATCCTTCCTTCCCCAAATAACCCGCTGGCCAATTCGCCGCTCTCCACAGGGATTATTTTGTTGCCAAACGATTTTATCTTTTCAAGATTATTCTTTGTTGATGGATGTTTCCACATGTCTTCATCCATGGCGGGCGCAACAATTACAGGACAAACAGCGGATAGATATGTTGCGAGTAATAAATTATCGCATAAGCCCTGCGCCATTTTAGCCAGCGTATTACAACTTAAAGGAGCAATGATCATAACATCGGCCCAGCGCCCGAGCATTACATGATTATTCCAGGAGTCTTCTTCAAATAGATCGACAAGTACTTCGTTTTTTGAAATTGTTGCCAGTGAAAGAGGAGTGACAAAATCTTTGGCTGCTGAAGTCATGATCACTTTTACTTCAGCTCCTGCTTTTACCAATTGCCTGACCAATAAAATGGACTTATAAGCAGCAATGCTTCCGGTGACACCCAATAATATTTTTTTTCCCTGCAACATGTAAATAAAATTATAGCTTTTATTTATGCCGTGATCATGTTGTTTTAAAAGTAAAATGCGACAGCTTGTAAGCTATCGCATATTTAACGCAAATGAATCAAAATAATTTTAGCTGAAAAGATCATCATCGTTTTTGCGGTAATAGATCTTGTCTTCCATGAATTCCTGCGTCGCCAACAATGCCGGATTAGGCATTCTTTCATATGCTTTGGAAATTTCTATCTGTTCTTTGTTTTCATGAATTTCTTCAAGATTATCAGTATGACTGGCAAACTCTTCCAGCTTATTGTGCAATTCCTCTTTTAATGAGAGATTGATTTGGTTTGCTCTTTTTGAAATAATGGCTATTGATTCATACAGATTACCCGTTTTACCTTTGATATCTGTAAGATTCTTTGTTTCCACTACGTTGGAAGTATTTGGACTAACTTGTCTTCTTAACCTGCTCATTTTTTAAAGATTTTATTGTGTTTTGAGATGAATTCAAAAATACCTGAACTTGTTTACCAAGTTTGCTTTCCGGAAATCGATCCATAAAATCGTTACAATCAGTAACTACTTGTTGAAAACGATCTTCTTTTTTTTCTTCAATACTCATTACCGCGATCTGATAGTCGGATTTTATGACAAACAATTTATACAAATCCCCTTTTTCAGAATCAGGGTAACTATTTAATAACAGATTAAACGTTAATGAGGCAGCCTTATATTGCTCTATGTCAAAATATAATTGCGCGCTCTCAAAATCTTTCAACTCCAATTTAGCACGACACTTATCAATGATCTCCGTGGCATCCTTGATACGTGCCGAGCCGGGGTGGGTGTTGATGAATGCCTGCATAAACCCAATTGTTTTGGTTGTATTGGTCTGGTCCAATTCTGCCTTGGGCGACTGCTTATAAAAAACAAAAGCCCGCATGTATTCCATTTCTTCTGCACGCTGGCTATTCGGAAAAACTTCTACAAAACCTTTAAAAAGGTTTTCTGCATTGGTGTAATCTTTCAAATAATACGAACAATAAGCAAATTTATAATAGAGATCCTCGAATTGAGCGCTGGCTTTAAAAATAGGAAAAAGCTCCTCATATAATTGCTGCGCGTGATCGTAATCTTTCTTTACGTAGTAATATTCTGCCATCCTCAACTTATAATCGTTATCCTTACTCTTCATCACTTTAGTAAACCGAACATTCTTCTTATGATTCCAGAACGCAAGGCTTTTTCCTGTATTTGATAATAAGGTACACGATGAAAAAGCCAGGGATGCCAATACTAATGCGAAAAATAATCTCATAAAAGGGTGCAAAGTTAAGCTTTTTGGACAAAAGTGGAACTATTTGCCATTGAGCCCAAAAATAATGCGTTAAGGATAAGATAAAAAACCCTCCATGAATTATGGAGGGTTTTCGATTATTGAAATAGATCAATTTTACTTTTTCTTCCTCAGGTTTGGATGTGGAGCAGGAACGGTGTTTGGACCTTCTTCTCCTGTTCCATCTTTCAGATCAATGGTGTTTTCTTCACCACCATTTTGACCATATCTGAAGATAAACCTGTCTGCACTGATGCCTTCTTTTTCAACCAGGTATTTAATTACTTCATTAACGCGATCCCAGCTCAATTGCTGTGCAGCTTTGCTTGATTCACCATAACCGACCACGGCTACCTTACAATTTGGATTATTGCGCATTTTTTCAGCAACACTTGCCAACAAAGCTTTTCCATCCTTGCTCAAAGTAACGGCTCTTCCCTTGAAGGTAATGCTTGGCAGATCTCCAATACTGCATTTAGATTTCGGACCTCCATAGTTGCCAGAATCCAGCATTGCTTTAATATCCTTGCAGCATTGTGGTTCAGGACATTTTCCAACGCCGTCGGCATCCACTGGCTGACAAATGGTTGGCGTGATAAGTTCTTTATCCTTACAATCAGGAACGCCATCACCATCAGTATCGCGGCTTACACCATGAGTATCAACCGGGCATCCTTTTGGCGTATTCGGCTCCAAATCGAACTGATCAGTTACACCATCACCATCGGAATCATCCAATACTGGTTTTGGCAGTTTCATGTGGCGTGGAGCATTGATTTCGCTGTAGGCATAATCCAATGGATTGAGCCACCATAAAGGTTCAACAGCTTTGCTGCCTATATTATAGTTCAAACCAACACTCAGGAAACCATAGGAATCAAAATCCCTGGTCTGTGCTGTTTGAGTAAGACCATTTTCCTGCCATTGTTGTCCATCCAATAGATCAGTTTTTATGAAAGTATGTTTGTATTCAAGAGCGAGATTAAATTTATTATTCAATTTGTATTCACCACCAACACCCAACACGATAACAGGATAAACAGGCCATCCGCCCAGTTTGGGTTGTCCCTGATCCTGCTCTGCCGGTGTGTCAAATTTTCCAGTCATTGCGGCTTTTACAGCTTTCTTGATTGCTTTTCTATTGCTGTAAGTAAAGCCCCCGTTATTGTACTGATTATAGATGGCATCAAATGCAGCAGCATAATTCCCGCTGCTATTATGTGTGTTGATAAATGTATTGTATCTGGACAATCCAATACCAGCCAATCCATAAACATTAAATCCGGTCTTTGCTTTATGAAAACGTATGTTATTCAGCGTTACAACGCCTTGAATGGTCAATTCATTAATGGTAGATCTGTAGTTATAAAAAACATGGTCGACTCCAGGCGTATATCCTTGACTTTTCCATGCGGGATTATTGGCATAATCACCAGAAGGTTCAAAATTCAACCCTTTTACACGCAACCAATCAAATTCACCACGCAGTGAAAACACATAACCCAAAGCTTTACGAACATGAATACCTAAACCACCAGTAGGTCCCCAATATCTAACATCGGTTGATCCAAATGGTAACCCGCCCTTAATGCCTATTTCCCACTGATTGCGGGGCATTGCAGGGAAAGGATATGCATTCTGTAAAAACTCATTATGCTGTGGTAATCTTTTCGCAGGAATGAGAGAGGAGTCTCGAATGTCATAGCTGCTTGCGCTTACCTGAGCAAAAGACGCCGATGCAAACAGACAAAATAATAAACCTAATAACACATACTTTTTGCTTGCCATAACTGAAGTTTATTGTGAATGAATGATTTAACAGTCCGAAGATTATTTGCAAAAATATCAATTGATGAGGAATAACCAAATTTTTTTCCTCCAGAACACCACAAATGATGCAGACAAATAAAAATTAAAATTTGATGCTTGGCTTAAAAATACATCAAAATAGTAATTTGCCCTCTATTTGTTAATGAACACACCCAAAATAATATCGGAGGAACTTTCCATTTTTGAAAAGAAATTCAAAGAAGCCGTCAAAAGCGACACGCCTCTGTTAGACAGAATAATGCGCTTTATCGTAAATCGCAAAGGCAAACAGCTTCGCCCGATGTTTGTCTTATTGTCTGCAAAACTTTGCGGTCAAATCAACGACTCCACTTACCGAGCAGCTTCTCTCGTTGAATTGCTGCACACAGCAAGCCTTGTTCATGATGATGTGGTTGATGAATCTCTGGAAAGAAGAGGCTTTTTTTCAACCTATGCCCTTTGGAAAACCAAGATCTCTGTGCTGGTGGGAGACTATCTTTTTGCCAAAGGCATGTTGCTTTCCCTCGATAACGACGATTTCCGAATATTACAGATTCTTTCCGGGGCCGTCAGGCAAATGAGCGAGGGCGAATTATCCCAAATGGAAAAATCACGATCCTTAAATCTTGATGAGAATGTTTATCTGGAAATCATTCGTTACAAAACCGCATCGTTGCTGGCTTCTGCATGCGCCGCCGGCGCATTCACGACAAGCAAGAATGAATTCCTCACAGAAAAGATGAGGTTGTTTGGAGAAAAAGTTGGAATTGCTTTTCAGATAAAGGACGACCTGTTCGATTACGGGAGCGAATCGATCGGTAAACCAACCGGCAATGATATCAAAGAAAAAAAGCTTACACTGCCATTGATCTATACTCTTAACAAGATTGATAAAGCAACCCGAAAGCAATTGATCTATATCATAAAGAATCAAAACAAGGACCGGCAAAAAGTGCAGTACGTGATTGACAAAGTAATTGAAAATGGGGGGATTGATTATGCAATCCAAAAAATGAACGCTTACCGAGAGGAAGCATTCAATATTTTGCTTGAATTTGAAGATAATGAAGTGCGAAAAACCCTGGAAGACCTGGTCAGGTTCACCACGGACAGAAAATATTAATGCCATAACAAGATATAACCTGAATGGCTATGCGAAAAAGATGGAACATACTGCAAAGGGATGAACAAAAGGTCCGATCCTTACAATCAGCATTAAAAATAAATCCGGCCCTATGCCAGGTCCTGGTTGAACGGGGATATGAAAATTACGAAGATGCAAAAAAATATTTTCGTCCGCAACTTGATGAATTGCATGACCCCTGGCTGATGAAAGACATGCACAAAGCAGTTGACAGAATCCTTCTTGCTTTTGAAAACAATGAAAAAATACTGGTTTATGGAGACTATGATGTAGATGGAACTACGGCGGTGGCCAGTTTGTTCATGTTCCTGCAAAAAATCTATTTACCTGAATTTCTTGAATTCTATATTCCCAACCGGTATCGCGAAGGATATGGCATATCCAGGATGGGGATCGATTATGCCAAAGAAAACAGTTTCAGTTTGATCATTTCCCTGGACTGCGGGATCAAATCTGCTGACCTGATCGGTTATGCATCGACGTTAGGAATAGAATTTATCGTCTGCGATCACCATCTGCCCGATGAAATATTGCCGCCAGCTGTTGCTATTCTCAATCCAAAACAAAAAGATTGCCATTATCCATATAAGGAGCTGTGTGGTTGTGGTGTAGGTTTTAAATTGATTACTGCCCTTGCGCAACACTTTACCATGGATGATATGGAAGTTTTCAATTACCTTGATTTGGTGGCCACAGCAATTGCAGCCGACATAGTCCCGATGACAGGTGAGAACAGAATTCTTGCTTATTACGGATTGAAAAAAGTAAACGAAAATCCCAACCCCGGCATTAAAGCCCTGATCAATTTAAGCAGCTTAAAAAAAGAATTGAGCATCAATAATCTTGTTTTTATGATCGCGCCGCGTGTCAATGCCGCCGGAAGGATGGATGATGCAAGGAAGGCTGTACAAATGTTCATTGCCCCGGATTTCAATGAAGCAATGCATTATGCCCAAATGCTTCATTCCGACAACACGGACCGCAAAGAAGCTGATTTGAATATCACGGAAGAAGCCCTGGCGATTATTGAAGCCGATCAAATGCTCCTGAATAGAAAATCAACTGTTGTCTTTCAACCGCACTGGCATAAAGGAGTGGTGGGAATTGTTGCTTCCCGCTTGATCGAAAAATATTATCGCCCAACCGTTGTGCTTACAAAAAGTGGGGATGTCCTGGCCGGCAGCGCCAGAAGTGTGAATGGTTTTAATTTGTATGAAGCCGTCCATGCATGTCGTGAATATTTGCTTGGCTATGGCGGGCATTTTGCTGCTGCAGGAATGACACTTTTGCCAGAACAGGTCGCTGCCTTCAGTGAAAAATTTGAAGAGATCGTATCTGCCACCATCCACCCCGATTCATTGATCCCGGAAATTATTATTGATGCAGAAATAAGATTCAACGACATTAATGCTTCCTTTTACAATATTCTTTGCCAGATGGAGCCGTTTGGACCGGAAAATATGCGACCCGTCTTCATCGCTAAAAATGTCATGGACTCGGGCTTTTCAAAGATCGTGAAAGAACAGCACATCCGCTTTTCGCTTAAACAGGATAATGTACCGATCACGGGAATTGGCTTTAATATGGCTGATAAATTTCCATTGCTCCAAACAAAAGAACCGATTGACATCGTTTTTACGATCGATGAAAATGAATGGAACGATCAAAAAAACCTTCAATTGAAAGTGATTGATCTGAGATTGCATGAACAATAAAAAAACCGCGAATGATTTAGTCAGCGGTCTTTAAGTCCTTTCCAGAATATATTACACAATAATTTTGCTTTTTTGTTTTCCTTCAATTAGTTCAACACTTCGGTTAATGAACTCCGTCAGATTGTTTCCTTTCAATAATCCCTGGGATAGCAAAGCGAGATCAGCAAGATTATGAACGACCTTGCTTTGCTTCTCATCATCTTCTTCTTCCAATACTTTTTGAAAGATCGGATGATTACCGTTCACTGTTAAGGTGACCTCATCGGGCATATTTGCATAAAAACTTCCCATTGGTCCTTGCATCGCAGCCATATCTTTCATGCGGCGCATGAACTCCGGGCGCGTGGCGACGACAGGCAAAGCCTCCGGACTTAATCCTTTCACTTCAACCGTAATATGAAGTGAGGGCATTTCGATGCCAAATAATTTTCTAAGTCTTTCTTCGTCGTCTTTGCTTAAAACACTTTCAGCAGTTTCTTGTTTATCAATCAGATTATCTGCAATATCGCTGTCCACTCTTGTGAAATGAACACCTTCCCATTTCATTTCCATTTGATTGATGAAACCCGCATCCACCAGGGTCTCTAATTTCACAACAATATATCCCTTTGCTTTTGCCTGTTGGATATAGCTATCTTGCTGAATAGGATTCGTCGTATAAAGAATAACCAGTTTCCCATCCTTATTCTTTTGAAGCGCTTCATTTGCCTTGCGATATTCTTCAAGCGTATAAAATTTCTCCCCGGCCGCATCTTCCATGATGTGAAACTTATTTGCCTTTTCTAAAAACTTGTCGTCGGTCATCATTCCATATTTCACAAACAAACCCAGGCTCTCCCATTTTTCTTCAAACTCTTTTCTTTCTTTATTAAAAATTTCTTCCAGTTTATCAGCCACTTTTTTGGTGATGTGATTATTGATCTTTTTTACATTTGGATCGCCTTGTAAATAACTGCGACTAACATTTAAGGGGATGTCTGGACTGTCAATGACTCCATGCAACAACATTAAAAATTCCGGAACGATATCTTTCACCTCGTCTGTTACAAAGACCTGGTTGCTGTACAGCTGAATCTTATCTTTTTGTATCTCGTAGCTCTGTTTGATTTTTGGGAAATATAAAATACCCGTGAGATTGAAAGGATAATCAACATTAAGGTGGATCCAAAATAAAGGAGCTTCGCCAAAGGGATAAAGTTCTTTATAAAACTTTTCGTAATCTTCTTTAGTGAGTTCGCTTGGCTTTTTGATCCAGATCGGAACTGTATTATTGATCGGTTTTACTTCTTCATCCGTCTTTTTTTCTTCTGCGACATCATTAAAATAAATCGGTACAGGCAAAAACTTGCAGAATTTTTCGAGGATGGATTTAATGCGATACGCATCTAAAAACTCTTTGCTGTCTTCATTAAGGTGAAGAATGATATCCGTTCCACGACCTTCTTTTTGCGTTTCTTCCAAACTGTATTCAGGGCTTCCATCACACTCCCATCGTACCCCATTGGCGTTCTCCTTATAGCTTTTTGTTATTACTTCCACTTTTTCACTCACCATAAACGCAGAATAAAAACCAAGCCCAAATTTCCCGATAATATTATTTTCATTCTGTCCTTTGTATTTATTTACAAACTCTTCGGCGCCGGAAAGGGCAACCTGGTTGATATATTTATCAACCTCATCTCCCGTCATTCCAATTCCTTTATCGGAAATGGAGATCGTTTTATTGGCAGCATCCAGGGTAACGGTAATGGATAGATCACCAAGCTCTCCTTTTGCTTCTCCGATCGACGAAAGCGTTTTTAGTTTTTGTGTTGCATCAACAGCATTACTGATTAGTTCACGGATAAAGATCTCATGATCGCTGTAAAGAAATTTTTTAATGATCGGAAAAATATTTTCTGTTTGAACGCGGATGTTTCCTTTTTGCATGATTTAATTTTTATACCAAGGCCTTTATGAAATTTCATTACACAAATTGTTACCAATTACTCCAAGGGGGATTTTTTCCTGATTGGTGAAATTAGTTCTAATTCATGCTACGGTCAGCTGTTCATCAAACAAAATGCCATTTAAAAGTTTGCTGACAAGAAGTCTTATGAGGTCCGGAAACGAATTTTAAACCTGAAATTTAACGGGACCAGCGCAGAAGTGTGGATCCCAACCCGTGGGAGATGCCATGAAAACAGGTGATATGACCAAAAAAAGCATATGGCTTTTGGCGAATGGCTATTCGCTTTTCTTTTTGTCTTTTCCTTTAAAACAACTACTTTTGCAGCCCATTTTAAAATTTATAAACAAACAAAAATCAGGGAAATGAACAATTATGAATTGATGGTGATTTTTACCCCTGTGCTGTCTGAAGAAGACTATAAAGCTTCTCAGAAGAAATTTTCTGCCTTCGTTAAAGAAAATGGCGGAAAAATAGTGCACGAAAATCCCTGGGGACTAAAATCACTGGCGTATCCCATCCAGAAGAAAACCACAGGCTTGTACTGGGTTCTGGAGTACAGTGCGCCATCCGACTTCAATGAGAAGCTGAAAATTCAGCTTCTGCGCGACGAACATGTCCTGCGCTTTATGGCTACCAGACTCGATAAATACGCCGTCGAGTACAATGCCCGAAAGAGAAGTGGTGTACCAAATGCAACCGAAAAAGTGGAGGCTTAACTTATGGCAAAAGCTAATGAAATCAAGTATCTCACGGCCATTAAGACCGAAAAGAGAGCTAAAAAATTCTGCCGTTTTAAAAAGTATGGTATCAAATATATCGACTATAAGGACGGTGAATTTTTAAAGAAATTTCTGAACGAGCAGGGCAAACTATTACCTCGCAGAATTACCGGCAATTCGCTGAAATACCAGCGTAAAGTGTCAGAAGCTGTGAAAAAAGCTCGCCAGATGGCAATATTGCCGTACGTAACCGATCTTTTAAAGTAAGGAGGACATCATGGAAGTAATATTAATACAAGACGTTGATAATCTTGGTGCGGCTCACGAAAAAGTAAAGGTAAAACATGGTTATGCGCGCAACTACCTGATTCCTAAAAAACTGGCCGTAGAAGCCAATCCCAGCAACTTGAAGCAGTTGAATGAAAGGCTCAAACAGGTTCAGAAGAAGGAAGAAAAAATGATGGCTGAGATCAATAAAGTGATCGAAGTGCTGAAGGAATCTCCTTTAAAGATCGGAGCAAAAACAGGCACCAGCGGCAAGATCTTTGGAAGCGTAACAGCGGTGCAACTCGCACGCGCCATCCGCGATCAGAAAGGTTATGAAATTGACCGTCGTCGCATTCACATTCTTGATGAAGTGAAAGAGCTGGGAACTTATAAAGCCAAAATAGATTTCGGTAACGGAAACGACACTGAAACTGAATTTGAAGTAGTAGCAGAATAAGTAAAGGTACCGGATGCCAGCTGCTGTAAACCAGTAACAGGCATCCATTTAAAAACTTTTCTATTTTAATAAAAACCCTATCTTTACATTAGAAGCTCTTCTGTTTAATGCTTTACTGTGTTCTGTTGTTAGCTCACGTTCGTTAGTTTCCTCAGTTCATTGTATTTTAATCAGGAAATAGTAAGAGTTTGTTTTTTTAATTTTAATTTTTTTGAACAATGAACATCTATGTAGGAAATCTCTCCTGGCAAATGACCGACGAAGATCTCAGAAATCTTTTTGAACAACACGGTGCCGTTGCATCTGCTAAAATTGTTAAAGACAAAGTTTCAGGACGCAGTAAAGGTTTTGGCTTTGTTGAAATGGAAGACGCTAATGAAGCTCAACAAGCTATTACCAGTCTTTATGACAGTGAAGTGATGGGACGCAAAATCATCGTTAATGAATCACAACCAAAACCACAAGGTGGTGGAGGCGGTGGTTACAAAAAGAGAAGCTTCGGCGGCGGTGGCGGAGGCGGTGGATACAAAAAAGGTGGCTACAATCGCGGTGGCGGTGGTGGCGGCTACGACAGGGATTATTAATCTTATCAATCAATATATCTCTTTTGAAATCCTTTTCTGTACGAGAAGGATTTTTTGCTTCTAGACCTTCTGGCTAAGACTGCAATTGTCCTAAAACTCAATAAAGAAATAGAAATTTTTGGGGAAGAATCTCAATCATGAATTCATCTGCCTGCATCAGCTCTCCATCTAAATGCCCGTATAGTATTTCTGGTGATCTTATTTCAATACGCTTTGCCCGGTCAATTTCAACAATAGACAAATGGGTATGTTTCCCCTTTTCCACCTTTGGCAAATAAAACAAACGCAGCAAACGAGAGATCTTTTTTATCAAAACAATATCCAATTCACCATCATTGATATTTGCCTGAGGCGCCACCAGGAATCCACCACCATAACGGCAACCATTGGCCACTGTTAGCATAAATAATTTTTCATTCCATGATCTTTTGTCAGTTTGAATAATCATTTCTTTTTCCCGGTAAAAGAAGATCTTTTTTAAAACTGTTAATAAGTAAGCAATATGTCCGCTTAAGATCCGGTTTGCACCCATCGCTTTTACCACTTCGCCATCAAAGCCGATACCAACGCCATTGATAAAATACCTGCCATTGCAAATTCCGCCATCGACTTTTTTAGCAGATGTATGTAATACAATTTCTAAATATTCATCAATCGTTTTATCAGCATATAATTTCCAGGCAAAATCATTACCCGTGCCCCCTTTAAATAACGCTATTGGAATACGCGTGTGCGGGAATCTATTTATGAAGAAATTTACAGTTCCATCGCCACCAACCAGCCAGACTGCAGAAAACCGATCAAAATTTTCCGGAAGGTCATTATCGAAAACGGAATGAGAAATGTTTATCTGCAATAATTTTTCTTGCAGATGAGCCAGAACGGCAATCGCATTGCCTTTGCCAGCCCGCTTATTGCAAACAATAGCAATTATTTTATCATTGTCCTGATGATTATGCAATGGCAACAATTTCAAATCAACATTACAAAGAATTTTTACAGAAAGAAAATTCTGTTTGTAACCAATCCAGATTCTATAACTTTATTCAAGTTCAAACAGCAACAATTTATTCATTATGAGAAGAACCGTATTAGCTTTCATCGCAAGCGCATTTCTTTTTTCCTGCTCACAAAAGCAATCTGCAGATAAAATTTACGTGAATGCAAAAATCTGGACCGGTGATTCCGTCAATGACAGAGCAACTGCCATTGCCATAAAGGACAACCTGATCATCTATGTGGGCAATGACTACACCGAATTCAAAGGAAGCGGCACAGCCGTTATTGATGTTAATGGAAAAATGATGGTGCCGGGCTTTATAGATAATCACACCCATTTTCTTGGCGGCGGTTATCAGCTATCAAGCGTAAACCTGCGCAATGCAAAAACGCAGCAGGATTTTATTTCAACATTAAAAGAATATGCTATCACGCATAATGATGACCGTTGGATACAAGGTGGCGACTGGGATCATGAAGCCTGGGGCGGCAATTTGCCAACAAGAAACTGGATCGACAGTATAACAGGAAAACATCCTGTATTTATCGAACGATACGATGGACATATGTCTCTTGCTAATTCAATAGCATTAAAACTTGCGGGTGTTGATAAAAACACGCCAAATCCTCCTGGTGGAGAAATTGTAAAAGATCCAAAGACAGGTGAACCTACCGGCGTTTTAAAAGATGAAGCAACCAATCTGGTCTTTAAAGTGATCCCGCCGCCCTCACAAGAGGAACTTGATGAATACCTGGCAAGCGCAGTAAAAGAGGCATTTGAGCATGGTGTCACGCAGATATGCGATATGAGCACCTATGGTGGTTGGCCTGATTTAGCGACTTATCGAAAAGCGCATGCAAATAATAAATTGGATTTGCGTATTTATTCTTTTGTTCCTTTACGTACCTGGGCAAAGCTCGATTCTTTTGTAAAGAAGGAAGGCTGGGGCGATGATGTTTTGCATTGGGGCGGATTAAAAGGATTCGTTGATGGTTCGCTCGGCTCAACAACTGCATGGTTCTACAAGCCATATTTGGATGCTCCTACCAAAACAGGATTGCAGGTAACAGATACTACATTATTACGCCAATGGGTATTAAGCGCTGACTCCGCCGGACTACATTGTGCAACCCATGCGATCGGTGACAGGGCGAATGATTTTATCTTGGGCGTATATGAGGAAGCAGAAAAAAGAAATCCCGACAAAGATCATCGCTTTCGCGTAGAACATGCGCAACATCTAACGGCAACGGCTATCCGGAAATTTGCATCCCTGCATGTTATTCCTTCCATGCAGCCTTATCATGCAATTGATGATGGCAAATGGGCTTTTAAGCGTTTGGACAGTGCAAGACTAAAAGGCACTTATGCTTTCAGAACTTTATTGGCTGAAGGTGCAAATGTGACATTTGGCTCCGACTGGACTGTCGCGCCACTTGATCCAATCGCCGGCATTTATGCCGCCGTTACCCGGCGAACACTTGATGATAAAAACCCGAACGGCTGGTTCCCCGATGAAAAGATATCTGTTGAGCAGGCATTAAGATGTTATACTACTAATAATGCCTACGCCTGTTTTCAGGAAAATAAATTGGGCAGGCTAAAGGCGGGAATGCTGGCGGATTTCGTGATATTATCCGATAATATTCTAGAGATCGCCCCGGAAAAGATCCGTGATATAAAAGTGCTGCGAACAATCGTTAACGGAAAAGAAGTCTATCTGAGCAAATAGAATATCTGGGATATAATGCCTTGCCTCCCTTTATAAAAAAACGCCCTCCACCAGGAATCCTGTAAATCTCGTTATCCATAATCAGCAGTAAGACATCTCTATTAAATGCCATAAGCCTTTACATGGGCGTAAAACTTTTTAACACGGCTACTGCATCGTGATAATATTCCTTGGCATAATTTATCCAAACATAGAAACTGATATCGGAATGATCAGGATGAACGATAAGCATTATTGTCGCCGGTAATCCATTATTGCTCTTGCCGTCAATAGCGCAACCCCAATATCCATTCAGGTTTTCCAGATAGATAGGCTGCGCGTTTCCTTCTGAATTTTGATCATCATAACTAAGCCCGGTACTGTTTGCCCATTTCACCAACGCATTCTTCATACCATCATAAGTAAGGTTTTCTCCTTTCCGCGGATAAATATCTATATACATTGCGCTATTCCCCGCTTCATAAACTGTTGCATCATTCTTTTTCACCACCAGGTTATCGGGAGCTTTAAATTTTATTCTATAAGTTTCCCAGGTCCACTGTTGCAGGGTTTGCGCAGCGGCAATGCAACTGGAGGTTATCAATAAAATCGTAAAAAGGAATTTGGAGCGCATAAATTAAGTTTTGGAGTGTAGAAAATGAAAATCTACCTGAATGTAATAAAAAAAGAAATTATTTCCTGAGAAAGTCCATTATTTTTTTGATATGATCGGCATGAGCGATGTGTTGGGTATCAAGAAGCTTTGGGCATGGAGACCTGAGCTGCAAACCAAAAAATGTTCAATCCCGGCGTCTTACAGCTCCTGGCATTTTGTTCTTTATCTTTAAAGAAAAATTTATGCAACGCAGAAATTTTATTAAGAGCACATCTCTTGCTTCGGCGGGATTGACCATCATCAATTTTCCATTGTTTGGCAAGAATGCGCCAAGCAATAAAGTAGTTGTTGCTGTGATGGGAGTCAACAGCCGCGGTTCATACCTGGCAAAATGTTATTCCCAATTACCAAACGTTGAGGTAGCATATATCTGCGACGTAGAAGATAAGGCGATTCAAAATGGATTGGATGCATTGAAAGATGCTCCGCGAAAACCACAGGTCTATAAGGATATCCGCAAATTGTTGGAGCAAAAGGATTTTGACGCGTTGATCATTGCTGCTCCCGATCATTGGCATGCACCTGCCGCTATTATGGGCGTTCAACATAACAAGCATGTATATGTGGAAAAACCATGCGGTCAAAATCCATATGAAGGGGAATTGCTGGCAGAGGCCTTGCACAAATATGGAAAACATATTCAAATGGGGAATCAGCGTCGTTCGATGCCGACATTAATTGAAGCAGTAAAGCAGGTTCGTGATGGCGCTCTCGGTAATCCATATTTTGCAAAAGCATGGTACACGAATAATCGCAAATCGATCGGTATAGGAAAAAAAATCGCGGTACCCCCAACATTAGATTTTGAATTATGGCAGGGTCCCGCGCCGCGAAAGGATTACCAGGATAATTTGGTTCACTACAATTGGCATTGGTTCTGGCATTGGGGAACAGGCGAAGCCTGCAATAATGGAACACATGAAATTGACTGCTGTCGCTGGTTTCTGGGTGCTGACTACCCAACGAAAGTCGTTTCTGCCGGCGGTAGATATGCATTTAAAGATGACTGGCAAACGCCGGATACCCAGGTTGCGAGTTTTGAATTTGGAGACACCAAATCCATCTCCTGGGAGAGCAGAAGCTGTAATATTTTTCCGGTCGAAGGTGCAGGCAGAGGGTTTATTATTTACGGCGACAAAGGTTCATTAGTAAATCTGGGTGGTGGAGATTATAAGATTTTTGATGAGAAGAGTAAATTGGTGAAAGAAGTGAAACCTGAAACTGCTGCGGACCCGACCAATCCAATCAGCGCAACAGGAAACTTGGATCTATATCATTTCGAAAATTTTGTAAAAACCATTCGTGGCGAAGCGACATTAAATTCCCCGGTTGATGAAGCATCGAAAAGTGTGCTGCTTTGTCATCTCGCAAATATCGCGCAGCGGAGCGGGAGAACATTGCATTGTGACCCCCGAAATGGACATATTAACAATGACGATGACGCAATGAAACTGTGGAGACGGGAATATGAAAATGGCTGGGGACCAAAAATAAGTTGAGAAGTTGACTGGCATTTGCAGACCAATCAACTCCTCTTCCTACCAACTAATCCTTTACTTTTATATCAATGGCTGCTTTTTGTCTTGCTTTAGCAGCATCGTTGAATGCCGGAATTTGCTTGTCAACGATAACTTTCAATTTCAGCAATTGTCTGTCTACCCGCGCTGCAAGCGAGTTGTATGAGTCAATCATAGCATTGGTGGGCTTGGCATCTTCACCAATAATGGTTCCATTTAAAGCAGTTAATTTTTCTTCAAGACGCATCGGAAAGCGAAGATCATCTTCACCCGCTTTTATTTTGCTGTTGTGCAATGAATCATCAATGGCGCTGAGAGAATCGATAATTGGTTTTGATAAATTCTTAAATGGCTTTGCTTCTGCGGAATCTTCGATGGCCCCCACAAACCCATTCAACTGGTCGCGCAGATTGCGTATTTGTTTTGTTGCTTTGCCGAGTTCGTTCATTTTATTGTGAACCTTTATTGCCAGGTTATGCTGTTCATTCAAATCGGCAGTAGTGAAGCTGCTGCGGGGATCATTCAGGACTACAAAATTTTGCATTTGCATTAATGAATCTCCAATATATAGTTTTGCCTGGTAGGTGCCGGGTACTGCAAGTGGTCCGGCAAATGTTCCCTCAAATGCTGCATTGCTGTCCCCCTTCGCCGCAGGATAATGAAGGTCCCACACAAAAGCGTTCATGCCGCTGTCAACACTTAATAAACCGGGGCGTTTTGCCTTGCTTTCATAATAATCTTTAGAAATTTTCACCACTTCCCCTTTATTGTCTTTTATGTTTGAATAGGTGATGATGCTGTCACCCGTTGCAGTATAAAATTTCAACTTTAGCTCTTTATATGGCTTTGATTTCAAGTAATACCGGAGAATGACGCCATTCGGTGCATTTTGTCCCTCCTGCACATTAGGGTCTTCAATGTATCCGCCATGCATGCGGTAAGAATCGCGTGGTTTATAAAGCCATGCAGTTGATTTTGATATCTCATCACTCATTTGATAAAGCGTAGTGACATCATCGAGAATCCAGAAGGAGCGCCCATGGGTGGCGATCACCAATTCTTTATCCCTTACCTGCACCTGAATGTCGTGTACAGGGGTATTTGGTAAATTCAACTGCAGACTCTGCCAGTGGGCGCCATCATCAAATGAAATATAAATTCCGGTTTCAAGTCCGCAATACAAGATCCCCTTTTTATTCGGATCTTCTCTGACACAACGATTATAAATATTTTCAGGAAGTCCATTTGTGATGAGCGACCATGTTTTTCCATAATCATTTGTTTTGAAAATATAAGGCTTCGTGTCATCACTTTTATATCTTGTTGCAGAAACATAACAAGTTGCGGCATCAAAATGTGATGGCTCCACATAACTAATCAAAGCCCAGTCCGGCAAAGATTTCGGCGTAACGTTCGTCCAATTTTTCCCATCATCAACGGTAACAAACACCAATCCGTCATCGGAGCCGGTCCAAATCACACCCTGCTTTACTGGAGATTCTGCAAGAGCAAAAACATCTGCATATACTTCCGCGCCTGTGTTGTCCAATGTTATCGGACCACCACTAGGCTTTAATGTTTTCGGATCATGACGGGTTAGATCGGGGCTGATGATTTTCCACGATTGCCCCGCGTCAATACTTCTTACAACATAATTAGCGCCGGCGTAAATCATTTTATTATTATGGGGAGAAACAGCGATCGGGAATGTCCAGTTAAAACGCAATTTATAATCTTCGGCGCCTGACCCCTGGTGCAATTCGGCATCAGGAGAAATCGTGCGATACTGATTTGTTTTTTTGTTAAAGGTGCTTAGCTGTCCATCGTATTCCCCGCCATAGGTAATATCAGGATTTGTCGGATCCGGAACAATATAGCCGGCTTCGCCACCTGCGACGGAGTACCATTCACGTTCACCAATGGTATACCCGTTTGTGCGACTGGCGATTCGAATACTGCTGTTGTCCTGCTGCGCACCATAGACGTTATAAGGAAAATCGTTGTCCAGATTTACATGATAGAATTGTGCTGTAGGCAGATCTATATCGCTAAAGTTTTTTCCTGCATCAAATGTCACTTCCGGACCTCCGTCATCTGCCATAATCCAATTTTTCGAATCATCTGGATTGATCCACATATCATGATTATCACCGTGGTGGTTCGCCATTTTTGTCCAGCTGGTCCCCCCATCAATTGATCTCCAAAATTCAACATTCAGAATATAAACTACATTTTCATTTTTTGTATCTGCAAAAACCTGACTGAAATACCAGGGGCGTTGAGTAAGATCATTCTGTGTACTTACCAATGACCAGTTCTCGCCTCCATCATCTGACCGGAATACGCCGCCATGCTCATTTTCAACAATTGCATAAATACGCAAAGAATTAACCGGGGAAACTGAGCAAATAATTTTCCCCATCAATCCTTTGGGCATACCAGGTTTTTCAGAAATTAATTTCCAGGTGTTACCCCCATCCAATGATTTATATAATCCACTTCCTGTTCCCCCGCTACTCAATGAATATGGGGTGCGGTGCGCTCTCCACATGGATGCATAAATTATCAGGGGATTATTCGGATCGATCTTAACATCTGCGCATCCTGTGCTATCATCAAAGCTCAATACCTGCTGCCAGGATGCGCCCCCGTCTTTTGACCGGTATAATCCTCTTTCTTTATTTGCGCCAAAAATTTTCCCCATCGCTGCAGCATAAACTATATCCGGGTTTTGAGGATCGACGGCAATGGTGCCGATAGCATAAGATTTTTCAAGCCCAACATGCTTCCATGTCTTACCGGCATCTGTTGTTTTGTACACGCCATCGCCAAAGGAAATATTGTTACGCATCTCTACTTCACCCATGCCTGCATAAACAATATTTGGATTTGATTTCGAAACAGCGATTGCCCCCACTGATGAGGATTTAAAATTGGAATCAGAAACACAAAGCCAGGTGTTGCCTGCATCAACTGATTTCCAAACACCGCCGCCGGTTTGTCCTGCATAATAAATCGTTGGCTGACCAGCAACCCCGCTTACAGCAAGGCTTCTGCCTGCACGATAAGGTCCAATGCAACGCCATTTCAATGCTGAAAACATTTTTTTGCTGAACACCTCATTATAAGTTGAAGGATTATCCGCAGGTTTTTTTTGCGCATCTGTCTGGACAAATAAAAAAAAGATAATGGTAATTGAAATAAAGCGTTTAAGCGTTACCGTTAGATTTGGCATTCCTGTTGGTTTTGGTGAACTAAATGTATGATTTTTCGAGAATAATCGCTGCAGCTTAAATTTTGAATTACCAGAAAAGATGATACCCGCAGAGGCAAACTGCACGCATCTCATGGCCGCCTGATCACCATTGTTTGAAATTATTTTAGTTCCCTGATCTTAATACTCCGGAAACTGGCCTCATTACCGTGATCCTGCAATAAGATATGACCTTGTTTTGCTTCGCCGAAGTTTTGCCAGATCTTATATTTACTGATCGCTACCAGGTCGCGGAATTCTTTTGAACCGCGCCCGTATTCCAAAACTTTCACTCCGTTGAGATAGTGTTCGACATGATTATTCGGATACACGATGATTCTTCCAGAGTTCCATTGACCAATCGGATGAATAAAACGTTTTTGTTTGTTCGCTTTTATCAAATCGTACAATGATGCAAGCGTTCTGTCGCCCTCTCTGCCAAGTTTTGCATCAGGATGAAGTGAATCATCGAGCAACTGGTATTCTAATCCGATCGCCGAGCCCTCATTATGTTCGGATAGCGTTACGAAATATTTTACGCCGCTGTTCGCGCCCGGAGTCAGCTTGAATTCAAATGAAAGATCGAATGCTGCGTATTCATCCGTTGTTACGATATCACCGCCATTACCCCCTTCCTTACCTTCGGATGCAAGAACTGTAAGTACGCCATCATTTATTGTCCAGCCTTTTTCCGGGAAACCTGATTTATAGGCGCCGCGCCAGCCGGCAGTGGTTCTCCCATTAAATAAAAGTTTCCATCCATTATCAAGCTCATAACGGTTAAGCGTATTCGGAATATTATTCAATACATACACCCCGGCTGGGAATGGCGTCGGTTTGATATCAGCTGTCTTGATCCAAATATTCTTAAAATAAACTTTTTCTCCGGCAAATTTTGCATTATCGCCAATGCCATGAACCTGCAATCCGATAAAACCACTCTCATCCAATGTGTCCACAACGTAGGCTACGGCCACATTATTGATCCATGTTTTGATTTCATGACCGATACATTCAACTTTGAGGTGATTATATTTTCCAACCTTAAAAGCGCTTTGTGACCTTTCATTCAGCGATGCAGGATATAACCAATCTCTTCTTCCTTCATCATATATTCCCCCTGACCATCGCCTTGAGGACGGATCAATTTCAAACTGGTACCCATAGACCAATCCTTTTCCTTCATGACCATCAGGATTATAATGACTGCGCAGTTGAATTCCGGAATTAGCCGAAGTGTCGTCGATCTTCACATCCATTTCTAAAACAAAATCGCTGAATTCTTTTTCCGTGACTAAGAATGTGTTGTTAGAATTGACAACGGTTGTTCCGACAATATTCCCTTTTTCTACCTTATAATCTGCGTTGCCGGCAAGTTTCTTCCAGCCGTGAAGGGTTTTACCATCGAAAAGATTAATCCATCCCGTTTGTGAATAGAGATCACCGTTAGTTATTGCTGAAAGCACTAAAATACAGAGGAGCGATTTTTTCATGTTGCGATATTTCAAAACAAATCTACTGAAACGGAAAGAAAAATAGTCTGAAATAAAGCTTTCCATGATCGCAAACGGCAGTTATTGAATAATTGTTCCTGGAATCTTGTGTGCCCAATGAAAATAAGAAAATCGAAGGATCGAGCAGGGGCAAAAAAAAGCCCCGGAAAAATCCGGGGCTTCTAAATAAATATGGCAGCTACCTACTCTCCCGCATTGTGGTGCAGTACCATCGGCCATGAGGGGCTTAACTTCTCTGTTCGGTATGGGAAGAGGTGAACACCCTCGGAAAAACCACCATAAGAAAATAAAACCAACAGCCATTGGAAAACAGCCATCAGCTAATAATGTCATATTGGGAGGTTGTAATACGAGTAAAAAAAATTAAAGCATACGGGTAATTAGTACTACTTGGCTTTAGTGTTACCACTTTTACACCTATAGCCTATCAACGTCATAGTCTTTGACGACCCTTAAAAGTAAACTCATCTTGTGGAAGGTTTCACGCTTAGATGCTTTCAGCGTTTATCCTGTCCGTGCGTAGCTACTCTGCACTGCACCTGGCGGCACAACAGATACACCAG
>Ga0070734_10000370_pt1 | contig 101804 bp, 76 predicted proteins | sample Coa_R1_8_FD_66444 | JGI IMG/M metagenome (GOLD analysis project Ga0070734, IMG submission 66444) | Surface soil microbial communities from Centralia Pennsylvania, which are recovering from an underground coalmine fire - Coalmine... | ecosystem: Environmental > Terrestrial > Soil > Unclassified...
TGGGCGTTGTACGGCGCGGCCGAATGGTGGCCTTCGCTGAAACACACTTGAAGGTGTTTGAATAAGGAATTTCCGGCGCTGGTTTCCCGGAAAAATACGACGGCAGCTGATCCATCTTATGTTTCAGTTCGGTAATGATGTACGCGCCGTTGTCGCTGAAATGCTTCGTAAGCGAGAACTTATGCATATTCGCCAGATTTCTGCGCGTGGACGAAGCTTGGACGACCTGCCCTAGGATTTCGTCCTCTTCCATACGGATGCGCACCATCTTCCGGCCTTCATCGGCAACCTGCCCCAAACGTTGATCCGGGTTCTTGAAGCGCAGCCCATATTCGCCAGGATAGTCGTAGAATTCAAGCGAACTGCTCCCTGGAAAGCTCTCTTTTGCAGGTTCGCTGACTTCCAGTTTGTCATCGGGAAGCTGAAAATGATGGTCGCGCATGGAATATTTGCCGGAGCGCATTTCAATCTGCCGTTGCCACTTCGTAATGATGCCCTCACGCTCGCCGATTCCGCCGTCGGCGTACATTACCTGGCTCTTTCCCTGGCAGTCCACAATCGCGCTGTTGGAATCGGCAAAGACCAGGGTGTGCTTGTCCTGGCTATGCTCGAAAAAGTAGAAAATCCCTTCCTGTTCCATCAGGCGCGAGACAAAGTTGAAATTACTTTCGCGATACTGCACGCAATAATCGAGAGCAAGGTGATTTCCGGTGGTAGCGTCTCTATAGTTAACGTCGGGAAATGCGCCCTTCAATTCATCAAATACCGCCTTGATGATGTCCACCACGGTCTTGTCTTGAAAAATACGAGATTCGCTCTTCAGGCCCAGAAGCCACAACCACGGAACGACGACGGCTTCATAGTGAATGAACCGCTCTTCCTTCGCTCCCTGGGAAATACGGCTCACGATGCCGTGGAAGTACCGTTTCGTCTCGTTGACATCCGCAACCAGGCTCACGGATACAGCTTTTCCCAAAAGGTCTTTAATGTTGATGGGTTTGGCGGCCTCCGCAAGCAGATCGAGCCTAAACTCGAAGGTATCGGAAACCGCCTCGTTCCCCGTCAGGCCCTCAATGAGAAGCGCATTGGCGCCCAAAGGTGTGGTTACTTCCAAAAGCCTCAGATCTTGTAGTACCGCCGCTCCGGCCATAACTTTTTCCTTGCTCGTTTTCTACCATGCGTAAGCGAATTTTCCTTCAGACCCTATTCCCACACGGACGGCCCGCAGGTCCTGGCCCTCCGCAATTCTCCCCAGGATTTCTCTGGAGATTTCCGGCAACAAGGTGTTCGTCAGTATGTTGTCGATGTTTCGCGCGCCGCTCTCCACCTCGGTACAGCGCCGCGCAATTTCTTCCACAAGCGTCTCATCATAGTTGAATTCCATCCGATGATTTTCGCCAAGACGCTTCTTGATCTTCCCCAGTTTCAAATGAACGATGCGTTTCAGCGCTTCATCCCGCACCGGAAGGTAAGGAATAATGAGTAAACGGCCCAGGAATGCCGGTTTGAAAATCTTATTCAACTCCGGCCGCAATGCCCCCACGAGGCCCTCGGGTTCGGGCATGGTCTCCGGATCGGCGCACAACTTCATGAGCGCATCGGTACAGGCATTCGTCGTCAGCAGGATGATTGTATTCTTGAAATCAATCTCCCGTCCTTCGCCATCCTCCATCATGCCTTTATCGAAAACCTGATAGAAAAGCTCCAGCACATCCGAATGTGCTTTCTCAACCTCATCGAGCAGCACCACCGAATAAGGCCGCCGCCGTACAGCCTCGGTCAACACGCCTCCTTCGCCATACCCTACATAACCGGGAGGCGAGCCCTTGAGGGTTGAGACCGTGTGCGGCTCCTGAAACTCCGACATATTGATCGTAATCAGATTGCGCTCGCCGCCGTAGAGCAAATCGGAAAGCGCCAGAGCGGTTTCAGTTTTTCCCACACCGCTCGGCCCCACAAAGAGAAATACGCCGACAGGCTTTCCCGGATCATCAAGGTTGGCGCGGCTGGTAATGATGCGCTGCGCTACGGCCTCCAACGCATGATTCTGTCCAATGATCCTTTGCCCGAGCTGACTATCCAGCTCAAGAACCGATGCAACCTCATCCTTGACCATCTTTCCAACAGGAATACCGGTCCACGCGGAGATCACTTCGCCAACCGTTTGGCTGTCCACGCAGACACGAACTAGAGGCTCTTCGCCCTGTAGAGCTTCCAGCTCCGATTGAAGCGCCGCGAGGATCTCGGTCGTGACACCTACAGCAACCGCCGGTTTTGCGGCAGAACTGCCGTTCTGACCGGCCGGCAATCCCGTAGCTGCGTTCTCAGCGGCTGCTTCCAGCTCCGCCCGAACATTCCGTATCTTTTCAACCAGCCCTTTCTCTTTCTCCCATCGGCCACGAAGCCGATCCAAGTCGCCACCCACAGAGATCTTTTCCTCGGCAATCATCGCCAACCGCTCCTGATGATTGACGCCAACGGCGGCTTCCCTCTCGAGTATCCGCTGCTGGACGGAAAGATCATCAAGCCTGCGAACAGCGTCTTCTATGGCCGGCGGAGTCGAGCTTTGTCCCAGAGCGAGACGGGCACACGCCGTATCGAGAACGCTTACAGCTTTATCCGGAAGCTGCCTTCCCGCAATATAACGATGGGACAGCTTCACCGTAGAGGCAACCGCTTCATCCAGGATCCTCAGGTTGTGGTGTTTTTCCAGGGATGCCACGATTCCTCGAAGCATCGTGCCGCACTGCTCTTCGCTCGGCTCCTCCACCTTGACTACCTGAAAACGACGCGCCAGGGCGGCATCCTTCTCAAAATATTTCTTGTATTCCGACCAGGTCGTCGCAGCGATCGTTCGCAATTCTCCGCGCGCTAGAGCCGGTTTGAGCAGATTGGCAGCGTCATTCTGACCCGCTTGCCCTCCCGCGCCAATCATCGTGTGCGCTTCGTCGATAAAGAGGATGATGGGAGTAGGGGAGGATTTGACTTCCTCAATCAATCCCTTCAGCCGGTTTTCAAACTCTCCTTTGACTCCCGCTCCCGCCTGGAGCAGCGCCAAATCAAGAGTACGCACATGCACCTTCTGCAGGGGCGGCGGTACATCGCCGGCCGCTACCCGCGCGGCGAATCCTTCAACAACCGCCGTCTTGCCGACTCCAGCCTCACCGGTAAGGATCGGATTATTCTGGCGGCGCCTCATCAAGATATCGACGATTTGCCGAATCTCGTGGTCCCGGCCAAGCACCGGATCGATCTTCCCTTTCCGTGCGTTTTCGGTAAGATCGGTTGTGTACTGATCGAGGTGCGCCGTCTTCCCAGGCCCCGCTGTACCCGCGCCCGCCTGTGCACCCGCATCTCCCGCAGCCGCCAATGGAGAAGTCGTTTCCGCCGACATCTGCGTCAAGGCAAAAAAATCTTTTCTCAGGCTTTCGACCGGAATCTTTTCCCATTCGCGCCCTATCTCGCGCATCATCCGCGAGAGATCTTCCGCAGTCAGGAGAGCGAGTAGAACAAAACCCGATCGGACCTCGCCCGCAGCGTAGTTCAACGATCCCAATGTCCATGCTTCTGTGAGAGCACGCAATAAAGTAGGACTGATCGCCGGTGTCCGGGCATTGCCCGACTTCAGTTTGTCAAGGCTCCGATTCAAATCGCCTGTCACCCTCGACTTATCGAGGCCAAAATGCTTCAACAGGATTGGGAAATCCGTGTTGGAAGTATCCAGAAGTTTCAGCAGCAGGTGCTCGATTTCAATATCGTAGTGGGTGCGCGACAAGCAAAGCCCGGCCGCCGCCTCGAGAGCTCCGCGAACGCTCCCATTCAGCTTCTCCACCAACGACTTAAGATTCACACTCATATTCAAAAATCCTTCACATTTGCAATACGGTTTCCCCGGGATCTCGTCCAAGAGGTGCGTTCTTCATCCATGTGACCCAGCCCAGAAGGAGATTGTCTTCTTCCTCTTGCCCCGTCATATGGAAAGCTGGCGTTTCCTGCCGCTTCAGGATCAGTTGAACCTCAAAATCGACCTCATCGTTGGAGTAAAACTTTAACAGAGACTTAAGCGCCGGATAGGCCCTTGAAGCTGGCATCGGCAAAAAATCCAAATACTGCTTCCGCGTAAGGGGGCCGAGTCTGATCCGCACCAGGGATTGCTGGTCCCAAATCTCATCGCCTACCACCGCACCGCTGCCTAACCTGGTCTTTTGCGAATCGCTGTCGCCAAAACATGTCTGATCGTGATGAGAAAGTTTCACCCATCGTCCAACAAATTGCTCGACTTCAACGAGAACGCGAAAATAGTCGGAAAGAATCTGTTTCAAGCCCTGGGCCGACCGGGGATGCTGCCCCAGGATGCCGGAGTAGTAAATCAGTGCCTCATCCGGCACATATTGCCGATTGGTTAGCGCCTTTGTGTTCAACCCAATGACGCTCAAAAGCAACGGCGTCAAATGATCGGTTTCCCGGCGCTCATAACCAACGAAGAATCGATGCTTCTCCCATGCGCGGTAAAACAGCGAAATCATCCGATGGTTGAACAGGTCGAGAAAATCGCGGAAGCCGTTATTCTTCTTCTGCTGCCGCTCGATAATCAGTTCAACGTATGGAGCCGGAAGGACACCAAGCGGCGACGCCAGCCCCATGAAATTGACCATCATTTTGACCGGCTCTTCTGGATTTTCCGGCCATTGCATCGACTGAATCTCACTGGCCGGGAAAATCAAAGACGGATTGGCGACAAAACGAACCGCTTCCGTCGAGGGTGGCACAAACTGCCCTACTGGCTTGCGATCAGGCAAAAGGCGGCGCAGGAGACGTACTGCCTGAAAGAAGCCCACTCTGTGGGGCTCCTCTTTGAGTAGCTCAAGCAGTAGTTCCTCTATAGCAGAATCGTATTGCCGGCTCGGGGCGGCCATTCGCGCAACATCTCCGTTCTTTGGGCAGTCGATACAGCTAGCTGGGAAAAACTATTTAACGATGCGTAGAGTCCTAGAAACCGCTCGATCACGCTGGAGAAGAGAAATACCCCTCCTCCCGCAAACTGTTCCTCATCGAGCTTGATCTTTACCAGCGTGCCTCGCGCAAGAGACACGCCTTGCTCGGAGCTTACCAGGCCCCAATGTCGTTCGCTGGTGAGGCTGGCGATTCCAACGATCTGGTTGCGAAGATAGGGTTGATCGGAAAAGTTATACAGCCGCAAAATTTCCTGCAACGATTCCTTGCCCTCTTCCGCCAGCGAAAGATAGTTGAGGGAAAGATGCGAGATGAGGTTCCAGAGAGTGGCTTTGCCCAAAGGCGGACGCAATGTAGGCGTCGGCCTTCTGAGAGCAACCACCTTTTCAATCGCAGTCAGTCCTTCAATTTGAAAATCGCCCTCCTCCTGGCCAATCGGCAGTTTTGAAGGTAAATCGCCGTTTGTGCAGGTACACCGCACTGAAATAACATCGGCGTCCGGATCGACATGCGCTCCAGTAAGATCCACAAACGAAAGCGAGAGCTGCGTTGGAAGATCGTCCCTGATCTCCGAGCTTTTCCTTACAACATGCCAAAACGCCGGATTTTGAACTGGAGCGGAAGCATGACGAAAAGAATAGAAAGGCTGGAAATTAATAAATTCGCGAGTCTGCGCCTTCTGAGCCGTAACATCGTCGACACTGAAGACTTCGGTGGTCGTCTGGCGGCGAACATCCGGAATCACCGGATACTCGAATTTTGTGTGATCCACGGTGATGGGCTCCGCTGCCTGATGAAACAGATTTACCGCAGGCGAACATCCCAGCCGCAGCGTTTTTGCAGAGACACCCAGTTCCAGGATCTGATGCCGCTCGGGCCGCTCGAAGCGCTTCATCATGAAGGAGATTTCAACGCGTGAACCAAAACCGGCCTTCGCCAACTCCTCCAGTCCGCTTAACTCCGCGAAAAAGAATTTCTCCGGAAACGTGAAGTATTCCTGCAAAAGCCGATACCCACTGAACGATCTTCGGTCATACGGAATAATCGCTTCGTCTTCCGCAAATCCCATCGGGCGCAGTAAGGAAGGTGAAAGCGGGATTCCCGGCCCTGGCGGGCGTTGGTCCGGATCGCGCACTGTAATGGCGATGCAGTTGTTGAACAGCAATTCGTAGAGCGTGTTAACGAGCGTGCTCTCGCCCGACAGGTAAAAGCGCAGCGACTTCAATTCCAGGGCTTTGAAAAATACGTCCGCGAAGCACTCCAACGTGACTCGCAACGTTGCCATGGCCCCGCTCGATCCGCCATGATGCCCCAATTCCTCCGAAGATCGCCAGATGGCCTCACTCACTTTGAGCGGCCAGACGGTCGTTTCATACGCGGTTCGGAACTTGCATTGAATGCCATTGATGCGATTCGATTGCAGCACCGATCCCCTGGGAATTTTCAAGCCGGTCGTGAGCTTACCTTGCTCGGGATCGAGCTGAAATTCGACCACCGACATCGAAGGAATCGGCCGGGTATAGTGCGGATACAGGATCTCCAATAACGCGGTGCTGATCTCCGAAAAATCGTCGCTCAACTTCAAATGAACGCGGGCAGCCAGCAGCGCGAAACCTTCCATCAGTCTTTCCACATGCGGGTCTTCGCAGCGATCCGGTTCCAGCAGAAGGCTTCCAGCAAGCCGAGGATATTTTTGGGCGAACTCCGCACCCATCTGGCGGATATAGGCCAGTTCCCGTTCGTAGTACGTCAACAACTCTTCCCGAACGCTGGGCAAGGACTATTTCACCTCGTATCTGCCATGAATTGAATCCAGGACCGTATCGAGCGAGATATCCTCCGGCTGGGGATCCATTACCACAATGCCGTCAATTCTGAACTTCAATGCGCGGGTTCCACCCTCCTGCTGCTCAAAGGAGATTTCAATATCCTTCAGCCTCCGGTCGAAAGTCTCCAGGCATTTTTTCATTACTAGCAGGAGCCTATTCTGATCTTTGACTGATCCGACATTCACCGAAGAAATATCGGGAAGCCCGAATGCATAAACGCTCGTTGAGAGCTCGGCATAGTCTGCGATTCGCTCGTCAAAGGTCGTCCGTGTATTGAAGAGCCACTCAATATCGCGCTTCACGGAATCCTTGTACCGCTTGATTGCGTCGCGATAGTTGATCTTGATTCCCATCCTGGTAATGTTGCCTTGGCCCGCGTTGTCTCCATCGTCCAGGCTGAGCCTGTCGATGAGAGACATTGTCGGCAATCCTTGGAGTTCCGGCCGCGCCACGCTCGCTCCTCTTTAGGTGTGTTGTAATTGCAAGGCAACTGTCGGCTCTAGCCGGCAGAGCAGGTCGTAGATTTGCGAACGCTGCTGTGCATCCTGTCCGGTCTTGTCGATGCACTGCACCAGCAACGCAAGCGGCTGTACATTGAAACTCGTGCTTTCCCACTCCAGCAGGCCCCGGCGCTGAATCTCTGCGAAAAGACTCTGCAAAATCGGATAGGCAATGGCCGAGTTACCCGTGCTCAAGCAGAGTTGCGACACACGGAGCTGTCTCAAGAATTTCTCCCGGCCGGAGTTTTCATGGGAGCCCGGACGGGAAAGAATCTCCATCGCTTCGCCCAGCCGTCCATTCCTGGCAAGTTCGGCGGCAGCTTCAAATTGATCCGGGGAGCCGTTTTGAACGGAATCCGTAGAAGGCGCGATTTGCACAATGGGAGCGCTCTCTTCGACCTTCGGAGACACGATTACGTATTCCTGGAGCCAAGAATTTGTTTCCGGATTGGCGGTAGGCGTGTCGTCCGCAAGCACCCACGATGGAAGGTCGGGAAAATCGTGGAGCAGGGATCGAACCTCGGAGCAGATCGCTTTCGCCACAGCCGAATACCCCAGCTCGCTCGAAGCGCGCCAGGTGTAGCGATGTAAATCCAGCCAGGCGCGCCCACAGGGCGACGCAACTGCGGCTTCCGCCGCATTCAGCAACTCGTCCCAATTGCTATCCAAGGAAAGACGTTTCAAGGTTTGGCGAACGTCCGTTGCAGGCGCCACCAGGAACATAGGGTCGGGGCTGTCCCCCGCCGACCGCAGCTCGCCCCAACGCAAAGAACGGCTTAACAAGTAAGGAGCAACCGCCGATGGATCGAGCTTGCGCAAGCACTCCGCCGCCTGCGCTATTACCGCGCCTGCCTCTTCCGCGCTTGTCGGCGCGTTCTGCGGAAGCGATGCGGACGGTCGCCGCGGCGCGGCCACAACAGGCGCAGACGGCTCCAGCTCCTGCTCTATCACCGGCTCTTCCTCCGCGGCGATTGTTTCCTCTTCCGCCACCGGATCCGGTTCCAATTCCCTCTTCTTATGGAGAAGGATATCGGCAGTCTGCTTGACCTCTACCAGCACACTGCGGAGCTTGGCAAAACTGGGCGCAACATTGCCATACTTCTCGTCGCAAAAAGACTCGAGTGCAGCCAACGCCTCTTCCGCCCCTTCAAGGTGAGCGGACGTCGCAACATAGAAAGCTTTGGGAGTAGACGTAAAGGCTTCGTCAAAATCTTCCGCTGTCAGCTTTCCATCGGCAATCGCTTCTTCCCTACGCTGTTTCTTATCGTCGTCGTTCGCCGCTTCTTCGTAACCTACGCTCCGCGATTCTTTGTAGCGGAGCCAGTCCGGGCCCTTTTTGGTGAGGGGAACCCGGCGGAGCAAGTAGTCGCACCGGCTGGAAAACCACTCCTGGGGAGTGGCTCGAAACTCCGGATTTCCATCTTCCAATTCCGGATAGAGCACATCCCAGAAGCGCACCTGCAATTCGTGCATGAGCTTGATGCACTCCGGAAGAGCCCCAAATCCTTCACGGCGAATCGCAGCCTCTGAGAGCCAAGCGGCAAGTTGAAGGTCCTTGCTCTTGGTGGCCAGCGCTTCACCCGCCAGCTTCAGCACGGCGGCAAAGTCCGCTCTTTTCAGAGGACGCTGCCAGTCGCCTTGAGGAGAATCGTCCTCATCCTCCTGACGTGCCTCTTTGATCTTGTCGTAAACGGGAGCGTAGCGAAGATTTTCGCCCTTGGGATCGCCCGGAAGAGGGGTTAGTAGATCTTCACGCAGAAGCGACACGGCTCTCTCCTGCGGCAGAGACAAGCTCAACTTTTCCTAGCTCCAGAATTGGAACTTCCTCTTCGTCGATCAGGAACATCTTTTGGCCGAACGGGACATCTCCAGAACCGGGAGTTTCTTCTTCCCACACTGTCGTCCGCCCCAAACGCACCAGATCGTCGGCGTGACGGCTAGACAAAGGAGAGAGCACGGGAAGCAGCACTTCCCCTAGCTCCATCTCGCGGTAAGCGGGAGTTGTCTTCACGATAGCGGGACTCCAAAGAAGATCGCGCAACTTCTTTGGTTTCGGAACCTCAATCGAAGCGATATGTTCGAGCGAAATCCAGCTGTAGCTGCCGGCAACGAATACTTCTAGACATCCGCCAATTCGCTCATCCGCATCGGCAAAACTTGAAATCGGCCGATCGTCGTGTTTGCCGCCGGTGACGGCAACCGCCTTCGGCAAGGGGTAGCTGCGCTCAATAAACATTTTCTGGCGCGTCTTTTCAGCATGGATCGCGGAACGATAAAGCAAGGTTCCGACTCTCGTTCCCTGATTCGCATCCGAAAGAACATCCAGGTGTTTTTCCGCACGTTCATACTCGCCTGCAAAGCAAAGCAATTCAAAAAGAAAGGTACGGCGCCTGGTATCGACGGGGTTCTTTCGCACCTCGTCACCAAGCGCCTGAATTGCTTCCTGCAGCTTTCCGGATTGGAAAAGCTCCATGCCCGTCATAGTAGTTAGACGGCTTTGTTCTCTTTTGCATTCCAGCCGGCTTTGATCACGCCGCCCAGGCTGCCATCGGTCTTCTGTTCCTTGTATTCGACTTCGATTTTGCCGTAGTGCAGCGAGACTTCCTCGGTGGGAAGAATCGTTCCATTTCCGGAGTTGTTGTAGCTGGAAACCAGCACGTCGGAAAGAACAATCTTCAAATATTCCTGTTGCTCCTTACCGGCTTTGCGGGCGATCAAGGTCGCCTGCTTGATATGTTCGCCGTTGGCGCAGGCCAACAGGAGTTTCGGAGAGGCTTTGTCCACAGACTTCACAACATGAAAATCTTGCAGATGAACTTTGCCCACGCCGGCGCCGCCGCCGCTGTGCGCACTGCCGCTCTGATTCGCGCCAAAAGACCAAGACATCAGTTCGATGGTGTTCTTGTGCTTGGAATCCAGGCTCTCACCTTCGATTCCGTCCAGCTTCAAAAAGTAATCAACCATCCCGCCGTTTGCAGCCATAATGATGTTTTCTCCTTGCGTTTGTTTTTTCGATACTGCCGGATTGCCTGATAAACGTTATTGTTAATGTCGTAGCCCGCGCCGCGGCCACCCTTACTTCTTTAAGGAAGCAGGAAGATCGGCTACGAGCCGAAGAGACACAGAAAGTTCATCGAGTTGAAAATGCGGACGCAAGAAAGCCGTTGCCCGATATGCGCCCGGCTTCCCCGGAATCTCTGCAACTTCAACCTGGGCTTCCCGCAACGGTAATTGCGCTTTCACCGACTGCGTTGCATTGTCGTCAGCACACACGTAGTTGGAAATCCAATTATTGAGGAATCTCTGACAATCGGACCGCGACATAAAGCTTCCGATCTTGTCGCGCATCATCGCCTTCAGATAGTGCGCAAACCGCGACATAGCGAGAATATACGGCAACTGGGCGGAGATGCGTGAATTTGCGTTCGCTTCTTCCTTGTTATAGAGCTTGGGTTTATTGCAGGACTGCACGCTGAAAAATGCGGCGTAGTCCGTGTTCTTGCAATGCACAAGAGGAATCAGACCCTGATCGGCAAGCTCTTTTTCCCTGCGGTCCGTGATTGCAACCTCGGTTGGGCATTTCAAGGCAACATCACCATCGTCGGTGCGGAACGTATGCGCCGGCAGCCCTTCGACAAGCCCTCCACCCTCAACTCCGCGAATTGCGGCGCACCACCCATATTTCGAGAAAGCACTGGTAAGCCGCGCGCCCAAGGCATACGCCGCATTGCCCCAGAGATACTTGCTGTGGTCGGTGCCGTCCACCGCTTCTTCGTAATTGAAAGCATCCACCTGTTTTGTGTCGGCTCCGTAGGGCAAGCGCATCAAAACATGGGGTGCCGCAAGGCCGACGTACCGCGAATCGTCAGATTGGCGAAACGATTTCCATTTGGCATATTCCGTGGAATCGAAGATCTTGCCTATATCCCGCACTCCACCAATCGCTGTAAAGCTTGGCAAATTCAAGAGATCGGGAGAGGCGGCCGAAAGAAACGGCGCGTGGGCAGAGGCAGCGACTTGCGCTACTTTCTCCAGAAGTTCCATGTCCTGGGGGCTGCGTCCAAATTCAAAATCCCCAATCAAGGCGCCGAAAGGCGCGCCGCCGAACACACCGAACTCTTCTTCGTAAACTTTCTTGAAAAGCGCGCTCTGGTCAAATTCCGCTGCCAGTTGCAGATCGCGGAGCAGTTCCCGCTGGGTGACGTTGAGAATCTTGATCTTCAACATCTCATTGGTTTCGCTCTGGTCCAGCAGATACTTAAGACCGCGCCAGCTCCCCTCGAGCTTCTGGAACTTGGGATGGTGCAGGATTTCGTTGAGCTGTGCGGAGAGCAATTTGTCGATCTGCGCGATGCGGGCATTGATCGTGGTCTCCGCATCCCTGGAAGGAGTCATGGAGCCCTGTACAACCTGGGCGACAAATTCCTTGATCAAATCGCGGCCGCGCTCCCGCGCCGCCGTATCCCGCGTAAACCGCCCTTCTTCAACAATCTGGTCGAGCAGCCCTCCCGACGATTGCTCTTGCGCCGCTGCTCCGCCCGCTGCCGCTGCTCCGCCCGCTGCCGCCGCTCCGCTCGTTTCAGCCATTGTCCTTACCTCCCGTTCCTTGGTTCAGACCCAGTTCGCCGCTCAATTTCTGCCGCTTCTCAGTATTGTTGACGATCTCGTGCAGCATCTCATCCAATCGATCGTTTCCTTGCAGGCTGCCCCTCAGATCGGCAAGCTTCGTCCGCAGATCCAATAACTCACGCAAAGGCTTTACTTGCCGCGCCACCTGCTCCGGATCGAAATCCGCAAGCTCCCTGAAACTCAAATCCACTTTGATATCGCCGGCGTCGGGTGAATCCGTCAGCCGGTTTGGCACAGAGAACGCAACATGGGGAGTCATCTTCTCCAGAACCTGATCGAAGTTGTCGGGAGTGACTTCCACAAATTTTCTATCTCCCAACCTGGGAAGCTGCTCTTTCGGCTGGCCCGTGAAGTCTCCAAGTACACCCATAACGAAGGGCAATTCCTTCAATTCAATGGCGTCGCCAATTTCAACGTCATAAGTGATGTGCACTCGTGGAGCACGAACTCTTGCGAGTTTCTGCTGAACACTCTCTTTTGCCATGATGAGTTATCTCCGCACGATTTGAGTCAGTTCCAGGGCAGGATTTCCCGGTAACTGCGGAAAATTAAAATGTTTAAAGAGTTCTAAACTTGGGAGCCTTCGATGGAGACAAGACTCTGGAAACCGTTTGACGGTAACATCAAGGTGTTGCCTGAGTCAATATGCAAGCCGGAATGCCATGAGATGTCACCATGGATACTGGGGCTCCGCCATATAGTCTTAGTGTTCCGCCGACTATTCAGCCTAAGTTCTTAAAACATTAAGCCAATTATCGTCGCCTCTTCGATGGTTTCATGGAAGGATGCTCCTCCCAATGTTTATACTCTGCGTTTGAGCTTCGGGAGCGATTCAAACCAAGCCGGGAATCTATGAAACAGCTTCAACATGTATTGTGGTCGAAAGGCATTTTCCTCACTCCGCAACACCTACAGGTCCAGGACCGCTACATGGAGAACCTGCTTCAATTTCAACTTGAAGCCTGTGCTTTTCGCTTGTGGGGATTCGCTTCCCTGCAAATCGACCAGAACAAGCTCCTGGAGGGCCATCTTGCTGTGGACAGAGCGAGCGGTATCTTGCCCGATGGCCTTCTCTTCGACATCCCGGCCGCGGACCCAACCCCGCCATCCAGAACGGTAAACGATTTTTTCAGTGAGGAACAAACCCAGGTCGCAGTCTACTTGAGTGTGCCCGAACAACGGGATAACGGCATCAATGTAGGCCAGACGCAGGAAACAAAAACGCGGTTTGTGCGGGAAGACCGCATGATTCGCGACGAAAATTCCGGACTTGCTGAAAAGCCCGTACAGATAGCCCGCAAGAATCTTAAGCTGCTGATTGAAGGGGAAACACTGGAAGGCAATACGGTGATGCAGATTGCGCAGATTGAAAAGACCCGCGCGGGAACATATCGACTGCTACCGGCCTTTATTCCTCCGATGATCGATATTCATGGGAACGATCGTCTCGCCGGGATGGCCCATGGACTCGTTGAGACCCTGGGAGCGCGCAGCTTTTCCCTGGCCGCCGGACGCCGCCAAAAGAACCAGAACCTTGCGGAGTTTACGACTGCGGACATCGCAAACTTCTGGCTCCTCTATACCGTTAACTATCACCTGCCTTTGTTTCGGCACCTGTTCCACCGGCGTGTCGTGCATCCTGAACAGCTATTCAGCGCCATGTTGTCTCTTGCGGGAGCGCTCACGACTTTTTCGACTTCCGTGGCCCCACACGATTTGCCCGAGTACGATCATGAAAGGCTAGGTGGATGTTTTTCGAACCTTGAGCAGAAGATCCGCTTCCTACTGGAGACGGTGATCCCCACCAACTTTGTCGCGCTACCGCTCAAGCTCGTCAAGCCATCGATCTATGCCACAGCCATTGAGAACGACAGCTATTTGCGCAATTCGAAGCTGTATCTGGCTGTGAGCGCCGACGTTCCCGATGGCGAACTGATCAGCAGAACACCGGCCGTGATGAAGGCTGGAGCCGCCGGATATGTAGACGACATGATCCGCCAGGCCCTTCCCGGCATCAGGATGACTCACGTTCCCAGCACGCCTCCTGAAATACCGGTTAAGTCAAAATACAAATACTTCAGCCTGGAGCTTTCGGGAAAGGTTTGGGAGGGTGTGCAGCGCGCGCGCAACTTCGGCGTCTACGCTCCAGCGGATTTTCCTGAGGTGAAACTCGAACTTATCATTCTGCTTCCTTACAAACAGGAAGTCGCCGGTTCGCAGAATGCCTGATCTTAAAACTTATACAGACTGATAGATTAAAAACCGGTGTACATGGGACTCAAATTCCCGTGCTCATCAAGATTCCCCGCTCTACGAGCAAGCCAGCCCCACTTCTATTTCTTAGTATTTCAGGCCTTTTAGTGTTTCGGACCCATCGCGAAGATCAAGATCAGAACGATTGCCAGGACGACTAGCACATTGAGCCCAATAATCAGCGGCAAGTACGCCGCCCATTTGTTGGCCGGTTGGGGCTGAGGCGGCGGTGAAGCCGACAATGCCGGCGGCTGCAAAGAAGGCATTGAAACCCCTGGAATTTGCGGAGCGGGAGGCACGGCCCAAGCGGGTAAATTCGCTGCATGCTGGGGCGGTTGAGGGTGTGCGGGCGGGTAGCTCATTGAGGCCGGCGCCGGGACAGGAACCGACGGCATAGACCATGAAGGCATCTGCATCGCCGGAGGCTGGAATTGCGGTGGCATCGCCGACGGCTGCTGATTTGCAGCCGGCGAGCCGAGAGCGCCTCCTTGAGCTGGTGGCTCGGTCCCATGTGGAGAGGATTGAAAAGCCGACCCACTAATCACTCGCGTAAATTCGCTTTTTCCGTCTGCCACACCGAGACTTCCCGAGCCCTGACTTCCAAACGCGAATATGTTCGTCGCTTGTTCCGAAGAACTAGTTCCGGAAGGAGACGACGGAAAAGTCATGGCCGATCCAAAAGGCGGATTTGCTCCCAGTCCGCCGATAGTCTCCTGCTTGGGCCGCTCCATCCATAGATCGGATTTGGCCGGTGCTCCACCATCGAAAATTTTGGTTGAGTCACCACTCGATGAATGAAGCCCTGGATGTACTGAAGGAGCCGAAGGTTCAACGGTACTGAACAGTTGCGTGAAGCCACTCGGCGCGGCCGTTTTTTCCACGACGGGCTCTGCCCGCAGCGACGAAGCATTGAATAGTTGCGTGAACTGCCCTGACTCGGCGGTCCTGGCCAACTCTGCGGAATTGGCCAAATTCGAGGCCGGCGGTGTGAGTGGATTGCCAAAGAGCTTGCTGAGTGAATCTGGGCCAGAACTCTGAACACGTGCCCCTGCGTCGTAGGCTGGAGCCGGCGGAAATTGCTGGATGGGCGGGGAGGCGGGCTGCCCAAAAGCTGGTGCCGATGAAAAAGCCTCGGATGGAGGCTCACTCGCCATCGGGATCTGGGGATTTGCGAGATTCTCAATCTCGAAAACCCGTGTGAATCGCCCTGAATCTTGAGTTCCAGCATCCTCGGGCACGGTGCCCATCATGCCAAACGTCTGCGTGAACTCTCCCGGCAGCCCTGGCTGCGGACTCGCAACCGGAGGTACTTCAGTCCGCGCCGAGGGAGTCGGCTTTAGATCGTTTGTTGCAAACAGTGGCTGCGATTCTCTGGCAGCAACACTCGGAGGTTCCGGAGTTGCTCCGTCGAACCCACCGAAAAGCTTTGTAAAATCGCCGGGGCCGCTGGAAACTGCTCCCTGCCCAGGGCTCTGCGGCTGACTAATTTTGGTTGCTCTCTGTGATTCGGGAATTTGCGGATCGGGAATCTGTGAATGAGAGACCTGCTGATGCGAAGTTGCCATGAACGGAGCAGGTGCACCGGATGAACTGGAGTCCGCGCCTGCAAAAAAAGTACGCGTGAACTCTCCTGGCTCCTTCTTTTCAGGAGCCGTTTTTTCAGGAGCTGTCTCGGATTGGCGCAAGAGCCTATCCACTGCATCGTGGTTTTGATCGTTCGCAGGCACCTTTGCGCTCCGCCCCAGGATTTTTAAGAACCGCTCAACATAAATCGGCCCGCACACCTTCCGCGCGCAGACAAAATACAGACGTGAGCTTACTCCTTTTGGCCTTGACAGTAAAGTTACCTGACGCTTACGATTCACGCGGTAGCTTCCTCCGTCGGTCCCACCGATATCGAACATATAACTTGTTAGCAATGTAGCGAATAAAAGGGGTTCGGGCATCGCGTCATCAATGGCGACCGGATCTACCGAGGACCGAAGTTTCCTGAGCGCACCAACTCCATCATTGCATGATTGATGCAAATCTTCATCGAAGGCAAAGCAGCCGGGCCGAACGCCTTTCTCAAGATGGCAGGGTGAACAAACTTCCGTTTGGCTGCAACCTGACTTTTTTGGGTCTCGATATTTCACGATCAAGCAAGCCCTTTGGGCGCTGGCTGCGGTGGAAGCTTTTGCCGCCGTCCGGCGCCGGGAACAAGTTCTTATGAAATCGTTGTGCCGCGTCGTCTGGTGGGAAGGCATGTATCTCGGGCCCCATCACTTTCAAACCCAGAGCCGTTATTTTGAAGACTCCATCCGCTTTGCGGTTGAGCACTCATGGTTCGAGCCTTGGGGAATTCTTAGCTTCAAACTCGACGAGTCCGCCATCGAGAACGGCCGGGTGGCGGTTCTCGATGCACATGGCATTTTTGAAGACGGTTTGATATTCGAAATGCCCGGGGCCGATGCATTGCCATCCGAGCGCAACATTCGCGACCAGTTTTCGCCTCTGGCCGAATCGCTGACAATTCTGCTGGCCGTGCCGAAGCGCAGGCACGCGCAGCAGAACACGGATCTGCAGGGCGCTTCCACTAGCACCCGCTATCGCGCAGTCGAGCACAACATTCGCGACGTGAACAACGGCATCGATGAAAAAGGCGTGAGCCTTTGCCAAAAGAATATCCGGATCATCACCGAGCAAGAAATGAGCGACGACCTGCTGACCATACCGCTGGCGCAGGTCAAGCGCGATGGAGCCGGACATCTCGTCTACGATCCACAATTCGTTCCTCCGTGCACGAAATTGACCGCCAGCGATTGGCTTTTAGCTCTGCTTCGCCGCCTCACCGACCTGTTCGAAGAGAAGCGAAAAGTGCTGATTCAGCCCAGGGGCAAGCCCGGAAAATTCCAGGCTGGGGCTAGCCAGATGGAGATATCGAACTTCTGGTTTCTGCATACGATTAATGACGGCCTATCGCTTTTACGGCATCTGTGCTTCTCCAAGCGCGGCCATCCGGAAGAGCTTTTTCGCGAGCTGTCCCGCATCGCGGGGGCTCTTTGCACCTTCAACATAGAATCCGATCCTTCCACGCTGCCCGTTTACGATCACCGGCGCCTCAGCGAGTGCTTTTCCGCTCTGGACGAGCACATACGCAGGCACTTGGAAATATTGGTTCCCAGCAATGCAATCGAGATTCCGATCCAGCAGTCTCACGCAAACCTCTACACCGGAGACGTGACCGACCCGCGCTGTTTCGGGCGAACGCGGTGGATCCTGGGCATTAAGTCGGCGGCGGGCGAAGCTCAAGTTCTAAACAAGGCCCCCTACCTGATAAAAATGTGCTCGCGCGTTTTTGTTGGGGAATTGGTGAGGCGGGCCATGCCCGGCCTTAGCTTGACTCATTTGCAGGTTCTCCCGTCGGCGCTTCCGGCGAAAGTCGACCTCCAGTATTTCTCAATCAGCCAGTCCGGACCCTGCTGGAATCACATCTCCGAAACGCGGCAGATCGGGATCTATGTGCCGGACGAATTGCCGAATGCAACAATAGAACTGCAAGTCATCCTGGAAAGTTGAGTAGGCTCCCATGGCAGGAATTCAGACTCAAATACCCGAACGCAGAGCCAATGTTTCCATCGCCCTGCAGGAACTTTTTACCGCCATCGTACGGCTACGCTTCAACCGCCAAACCGTGCCTAGCGCCGACGCTTTCAAGGTGCAGGTCCGCGAGGGCTTGCGCGCCGCCATCCAGGAGGCCATCAGCCGCGGTTATGCTCCAGAGGACGTGAAGATCGCGGCCTTCGCCGTAGTGGCGTTTCTCGATGAGTCGATCTTGAATTCAAGAAATCCGGTCTTTGCCAAATGGTCGGGACAATCCCTTCAAGAAGAGCTATCGGGCAAGCATCTCGCCGGAGAAGAGTTTTTCGAATATGTGCAGCGCCTGCTCGACCGCAGGGATTCTCCCGAGGTAGCCGATCTACTCGAAGTCTTCCATCTCTGCCTGTTGCTTGGTTATCGCGGGCGCTATGGGCTAGGAGGGGGCGGCGAACTGCACGGAATGATGGCCGCCATCCAGGACAAAATTACGAGAATTCGCGGCGGGGGCGGCCCGCTTTCGCCCTATGCCATGTTACCGCTCGATCCACCGCTGCCGAGTACCGTCGATCCTTGGTTTAGACGGCTCGCGATTGCCGCGATCTCTTCAGCTGTGCTCGGCATCGTCATCTTCGCTCTGTGCAAGTTCCTTTTGGCCGGTGGCATTTCCGATCTCCATTCGCTGGTAGGCCACTCGTGAATGCCGGTCAAGGAAATCCTTGGGCAGTGTGCAAAAGACCTAGGGAGGGCCAAACGGCTCCTTTCCGGGCTCTCGTCGGCGGCCCCCGCGAACGTGAACAAGAGCAAGGCTACTTCGGCCACTATTGCAATCCGTTTTTTGATCGGTCATTGAATCGGTTTTTTAATCAGTCTTCTAATCTGTCTTTCAAGCGGTCTTCACGTCCCTCAGGAAATCACTCAGGCAGGCAATGTTTTTTTCCGTCCATCGAGAGAGGTAGAAACAATCCCCTATGACCTACTTTATCGCTGCAATCATCCTGGTTTTCTTTCTCATTATGGCCTGGGTGACCGGCTCCCTGCTGCAATTGCATGGAGCGAGCCTTTGGATCTTGCGGTGCGGTCTCGCTCTCATTGGGGTGGCCGCGGCCGGTTGGTTCCTTTGGTTTCAGCAAAGATTGAAAAGGCAGCAACAATTCGGCGCACCTGCGGAATCAGCGGGAAATACCGACGCCATCACAGTCCTTGTGCGCCAGGCCGAACAGAAACTGCGAGCTTCCAATCGTCCGGGGAATCTTGGCTCCTATCCAATCGTTTTTGTTCTTGGTGAAACGGGGTCTGCGAAGACCTCTACGATCCTGCACACGGGGGTGGACCCCGAACTTCTCGCCGGCCATGTTTTTCACGAGTCTGATATTGTCCCCACCGGCGCTATCAATATATGGTTCGCGCGCAACACGCTCTTCATCGAAGCCGGCGGCAAGCTTGCATCCGATGCCGGGATGTGGAGCCTCCTCCTCAGGCATACCCGGCCTGCGCGCCTTTCGGCAGCCATGGGGAAGGGCGGGCAAGCGGCCCGAGCCGCTCTCGTCTGTATGGATTGCGAACGTCTGACGTCAGCCAACGCCCAGAATTCGGCGCAGCAACTCGCGGCTCGCCTGAAGGAAATGGCGCAGTCCCTCGCGGCAACCTTCCCTGTTTATGTCCTTTTCACCAAACTCGATCGTGTGCCGTATTTTGCCGAATTTGTAAGCAATCTCTCCTCGCATGAGACGGCGCAAATCCTGGGCGCCACGCTGCCGCGCATGAAGAGCGACGGCGTTTTTGAGCAGGAAGAAAGCAATCGTCTCAGCCGGATGCTGGACCAGATCATCTATTCGCTCTCGGAAAAGAGACTGGACTACCTTCGCCGCGAGTCGGTGGCGGAGAAGCTGCCGGGAATCTATGAATTTCCACGCGAATTGCGGAAGATACGAAATTCCGTCATTCAATTCCTGGTCAATCTCACGCGCCCCACGCAGTTGAGCACTAACCCTTTTCTGCGCGGCTTCTACTTTTCCGGGGTTCGGGCCATCATTGTCAATGAGGCGGTGCTTCCACCGGCCGCGGCCCGAACCGCCGCCGCCGGATCCGGCGCGACCCGTATCCTCAACTTTGGGGAGTTCTCCGAACCCGCGCCCAGCGCTCCGGCGCGCTCGATGCAGTCGCGCAAGGTTCCGGAATGGGCCTTCCTCCCTAATCTTTTTTCCGAGATCGTCTTGCGCGACCGCGCCGCTTTTTCCAGCGGCCACCGCAGCACCAAGGTCGATTTGCTCCGCCGTATCTTCCTCTCGGTGGCCGCGGCGCTGTGCCTGTTTTTTTCCATTGCCTTTCTAATTTCTTTTTTCAATAACCGCGCGCTGGAGCTTGATGTCCAAAAGAGCGCTTCGCGGCTCGCTGCATCCACCGGCCCGGTGGATCTTCCGGATATGGACCAACTCAAGCAGTTGGATCAACTTCGCAATACCCTCGCTGCTCTCACCGACTATCAGGATGGCGCTCCTTTTCGTTATCGCTTCGGTCTTTACGCGGGCGAGAGCCTCTATCGCGTTACACGCAATATCTATTTCTCCCACTTTTACCGCTTGCTGCTGGCCTCCACCCAGACCCGCATCGCTACACGGCTGAAAGGGCTTCCGGAAAGCCCCGCCGCCTCCGCCGACGATTTTGGCGATAACTATAAGTCCCTGAAAGCGTACCTGATGACAACTCGCAATCCCGACCGGGCCGATAAAAACTTTCTGAGCCCGATTCTGTTGGATCGCTGGTCGAACGGCCAAGGAATCGATCCCACCCGTCTGGAATTGGCGAGAAATCAGTTCGATTTTTACAGCGGTGAGCTGCAGCGCAGCGTTCCCGTTTCCCCAAGAATCGATGGCGACGCGATCGATCACGCAAGACAATATCTCAAGCTGGGCGGGATTCAGAGCATCTATCAACGCTTATTAGCAGAGGCAGGAAGAAACAACCAATCCGTTGTTTTCAGCAAAATGTATCCGAACACCGTGGTGGTCAACAGCTACGAGGTTCCCGCCGCCTTCACAAAGGACGGGTTCAAAGCCGCGCAGGAAGCCCTGAAGAATCCGGAAAAATTCTTTGGCGGCGAAGAGTGGGTGCTAGGCAATCAGGGCGGCCCGGCGCCCCCACCGGACAAAGACAAGCTGAGAGAGCAGTTGCAGGCCCTGTATATTGCGGACTTCGCCAAACATTGGCGCGCCTACATGAAGGCATCGAAAGTCGTGGACTATTCCAATATCCCCGATGCCGCCAATAAGCTGACGATTCTCTCCGGCAATGCGTCGCCCCTATTACAGCTCTTTTCTCTGGCAGCCAGAAATACCAATGTCGACTCACCCGCCATCGCCGCCGAGTTTCAACCCTTGCAATTGATGGCCCCTAGTCCAGATCAACTTGTGGGCGGCGCAAACCAGCCCTACATGGCCAACCTGGTGGCGCTGCAGACCAATACCGCTGGGCTGGCATCGCAAAACAACCCTACCGATCCGGCCGCCACACAGCCCGTGCTTCAAGCAGCGACCACGGCCAAGGGTACGGTCTTGCAGATCTCGCAAACCTTCCACCACGTGGAGAACGACGCCCAGGTCGATAAGCTGGTTCGCAGCCTGATGGAGGCCCCGATTCTATCGACCGAGGCTCTGATGCGGGGCGTAGCTCCCAACGGCAAAGGCGTGTGCTCCCTCTTTCAAGGAATCGCGAGAAAATATCCTTTTAGCCCCAAGTCAACCGAGGAAGCCACACTGGAAGACTTGAAGTTTTTCCAACCCGGCTCTGGGGCCTTGTGGGCGTTTTACGATGCAAGCCTCAAGAACATTCTTCTACGCCAAGGAACGGAGTTTGTTCCCAACTCGCAGGTTCGCATTTCTCACGATTTTCTGGTCTTCCTGCACCGCGCCGCCGTGATCACCGATGCGCTTTTCCCGCCGGGAACGCAAAACGCGGCGCCGCATCTCTCCTTCACGCTACGCCAGCCGGCTAACAAAGGCATCGACAAGCTGACCCTGGATCTCGATGGCAAGACTCTTTCCGGCTCAGGAGGCAATTCCCAGCAATTCGTCTGGCCCGGCGATGCCACCCATGGCGCACGGCTTACGGTAAGCCACTCCGGCGGCAGCCAGTTCCTTTTTCCTCCTTACCCAGGATTGTGGGGAACGTTCCATTTCTTCCAGGATGCGCGCCGCTGGACCCCGAAAGGGAGTGCCTACGAACTTGAGTGGCCGCTTGAATACAACAACAAGCAGATCACACTTCCGGATGGCACCACACCCATTGTGGTTCGATATGAAATTGAGGGCTCCGGGGCGCAGTTCTTCCGCAGCCTGGAAGGACTGCGCTGCACTTCGGTCGGAACCCACTGAAATCAGGTTCCTTCCTGCCCAAAGAACAATCTGCAAGCCGTTTTATATTAGAAATATCTAATGTAAAACGGCTTGCCTTTCTTTTTTGAGATTGAATTAGGACTCATTCCAAACAAGCGTAAAAAGGTTGTTTTTGGCTGTTGGGTGCAAGCATTCATGTCTCCGCAGGGCAACAGCCCCATCTTGACACTCCAGAGCTGCTTTGATATTTTTGGTGACCTGTAGTTCCAGCTACTTTGGTCACCAAAAAAACGAAAGCCCCCTCTTTCCACAAGCGCACTTTTTTTAAGGCTCGTACTGTCGTGTAAAGGCCTTTTCACGCGTGGGGCAGAAAGTTTGTCTCTACAGGAGTTGCCATGTTCGTCAGAAGACTCTGGGTAGTTTCGCTGCTAATCCTCTCCTTGTCATTCGCCATTCATGCAAAAACAGATGGGGAAGCCTCAATCAAGGCAAAGCCCGCCCTGCGCTCCAGCCAGTTCCAATTCCCTCTTATGTTTGAGGAGAACGTGGGACAGTCGCAAAGCGGGCAATATGTCTCGCACGGCCCGGGCTATGACATGCAGTTCGAAGGCGAGCATTTCAATCTGATCGTGCGGGATGCCAACAAGACCCGCACTTTGCAGGTAGGATTTCCAGGCAGCAACCATCAGGCGAAATTCGCAGCCGCCGAACCGCTTGCCACGCGAACCAACTATTTTATAGGGAGCGATCCGTCTCTTTGGCGCACAGGCGTGGCTAACTTCTCGAGACTGGCTCTCGATGAAATCTATCCTGGCACAAATCTCGTGTTTTATGGCAAGGGTGGACAGATGGAGCACGACTTTGTGGTCGCGCCTTTTGCCGATCCATCCAGGATCGGCTTGCAAGTTAGCGGCGCGGATAAGTTGAGCATAGCCGAGAATGGCGATCTTCTGATCGCCACGCCAGCGGGTGAATTTCGGTTCCGCAAGCCCTACGCTTATCAAAAAGTGAACGGCCTGAATCGCTCCGTGGAGGCAGCGTTCGTTTTAAAAAGACATGGTGTCGCAGGCTTCTCTCTTGGCGAGTACGATCATCGGTACCCTCTCACTATCGATCCGGTGCTCATTTTCGCCACGTACTTGACAGGCGCTAATGGTTCCATGGGTACAGCGGTGGCCGTCGATCACAATAACATCACCTATGTAACGGGTACAACATCCAGCCTGAACTTTGGCAACCCACCTGCCTTGACTCCCACGCCTCCCAATCAGGGAAATAGTGACATATTTATTGCGAAACTGAACGGGGACAGCGTTCCTGCCGATGATGGTACCAAGCTGGCATGGTTGACGTTCTTCGGTGGTAGCGGCAATGAAACGGCGCAAGCCCTTGTCTTGGATGGTCCCACTCCGGCCGAGGTATACATATCCGGCACAACGGACACACCGGACAAAACATTTCCAACGACTACGAATGCTTATCAGCCTAAGAGCGCGAACGGTTCAAAGCTGGGCGGGTGCGTTGCTACCCCTCCTGTCAATTGCACAGCTTTTGTAGCGCGTTTCAGCTCCGACAAAGGAGCCTTAGACTATTCAACTTTTCTGGGCGGCACCGGAAATCAATCTGCCCGTGGCTTAGGATTTAGCGGCGGATTGCTCTATGTTGCGGGAGATACGGATACAGGAGATATCATCCCCACCACACCTGCTCCTCTATCTTTTCAACCGACTTTCTCGAGCGCGCCGGGCGAGAGGTCCGGCTTCGCTTTGATCATTAACCCAAACCCAACCACTCCGAGTTCTCAGCCTTTGCAGTATGGCACCTATCTACACGGGAACAAACAAAATGATGTTGTTTCGGTTGCTGCATTGGCTCTTTCTGTAACTTCCCAAAACGCCCCTGCGCAAATCTTTTTGACTGGCAATGTATTAACCACACTGAATCCGACCAACATTGCGCAGAACAAGGCCGATTTCCCATCAGTAACCAACCAGGTTTCTTCACAACCTTCCTTTCAACCCGCGGTGGGAGATACAGCAAATGCCTTCGTAGTGCAGATCAACCCAGCCAACGGGGGCAATAACGACTTAATCTTTGCAACCCTCACCACAGGTAATCACGATGATCGCGGTACCAGCATTGTCGTTGATAGCTCGGGAATTGTGATCGGCGGCACCACGACTTCCAAGACCAGCCTTTCTGTTGGAACGGTACTCGAGGTTAATCGCCCCTCGAATAACGCCATCAATCACGGCTTCATTGCCACCCTCAACTCAGCCGGAATGATTACTGCGGCAACTTATTTTGGTGGCGGCAATGTAGACAAAATCAATGCGCTAGCTACAGACAACTCTCAAAGAATCGTAGTTGCCGGCGAAACAACTTCGACCGATATTCCGCAGACATCAAATAACACGACTGTCTCTACTACCACCGGCTTTCCTCCGAATAACGGCAATGGTAGCAACAACGGATTCATATCGCGGATCGCGCGCAACCTAAGTACAGTTGACTATTTCACATTTCTCGACGGCAGCACAGGCAACGATCAACTCCAGGGCCTTGCCCTTGATCCTTCAGGAAATGCAGTGGTGATCGGCACATTCAATTCCACCGACGGCCCCGCCACCGCTAGCTCATTTCAATCGGTGACACCTTCCTTGGTCGCGGGAAACCTGGGCGCAGCATTTGTGGCCAAGTTCGCTTCAATCCCGACAAGCGCAGTGCAATTAAAATTGACCCTCGACAAGACAACGGCCGTTGCTTGCTCTCCTCTGACTACATGTCAGGACTTTGCCACGGTCATGACCAACAGTTGGACCATCGACAACCCAAGTTCAACGAATTCCGCATCCGCAACCTCGGTAGTATTCAACAACCCATTGCCTAATAATGGCGGGCCCGACCTCAATTTCAACACCTATGTAACGTTGTTATCGCCTCCAGATGCCGGGACCTGCACTTTTAACCAGGGTGGCGTGACCTGCCTGATTCCCAAAATTGACCTTGACTCTCCAGTCAAAGTGACTGTATCCGCCACTGTATTGCCTGCTGTCAATAACATCATTGATGCAAATGGCAATGTCTGTCACGTGCGCGATGATCCCAACGCCCACCAGTGCACCCTAACGGTAAACGCAACCGTAGACAACGCCGAACAGGAAACAACCCAGAGCACGCCCGCAAGCGCAGCTGTGCTGCCCGTGCGTCCCATCACAGTGACGATCCAGAGCAGTGCTTCCAATGCAGCCTCTCCAGTAAAAGTATGCGCTGCACCCTGCTCGTCGCCCAATGCCAATCAAATGCTGACGTACACGTTGAGCGCCATCAGCAGCGCGCAAGGTATCAGCCCTGAGAATGTAGCGATTGACATTCATGCCGACCCAAATTTCAACTTCCTGAAATTTTCTGATAATTCTCCTAATTCGGATGTGATTTGCGTGCCTGGCGCGTCATCAACCACTGAAACTGTCGTTCATTGCGTTATCGACAGTGTGACTGTGGCTAAATCAATCAACTCGATCACGGTGACTGGGACCGTTGGCACTGGCGCAATCGCCGGCAGCGCCCCCGGAACGATCACTGCATTTGCGACCTGGAGCGGGCCAAACACTCCTGCAGGCAGCACCCTGACGCCACCACCGCCAGCACCGCCAGTGCCGCCGGTGGTCTCATTCGTTCAGCGGAGCTCGAGTATTCTGGTCACTCTGGGACAAAATCTTCTGCCTGGAGGCAATGCTATCAAGGGGCCAATTGCTCTCTCCAATGCACAACACGTTGGCGACACAGTCCAGTACCAGGTTACGCTAGCCAACAGCGGCCCATCGGATGCAAATGGAGTTTGCATCGACGTCACCCCTCCCCCCGATTTCTCCACTCAGAATCTAACGACGGCACCGCAACTCTCCCCCTCGGCGCCCCCCGCTGCGGCAGGATCCTGCGGCGCCAATTCGCCGGCCCAGAACACGTGCGGCCTCGTGAACGGTCATATCCAATGCAGCGTTGGAACGATATTTGCGCCGACAAGTCAAAATCCAACTCCGAATCCAACAGCGCTGACCTACGCCGGAACATTTTCTCCACAAGCTGCCCTGTCGAATGGCACAAAAACGGAGACGAGCTCTGTGAATATTAGTGTGGCTCCTCCGGTCGTTATCGGTCCGAGCGCCAGTGCTCCAGCAATTCTTGTTCTATCGGGCGGCAAGTCAGAGTCGCTCACGATCCAGCGTCAAGTGCAGCTTTCGGCGAGCGAGACCTTTAAGCCTGCCAATACCACGCTTCAGCCCGGCCTCACAACCGTAAATCTGGATGAGGGAGCCTCCAGCACGACCGGGAACGACGTCGCAAACTATTCGGCAACTCTGTCGAATCAGGGATTGAACGACGCTAGCAATGTGTCGATCACAGAGACGCTGCCGCCGTTCTTCGTCGTTAACGGCGCACCGGTAATTTCCGGAGCAGGCAATAGCTGCAGCAACCCGATCAGCAACAACAATCAGCCGTCAAAGACCGGCAATCAATTTACGTGCACGATCGGCACTTTATCTTCCACGAGTGTGGCCACAGGAGCACAGGCGCCCGTGCCTATCACGATTACCTTCTCCGGCAAATTCGCGGGAGGCGGACAAAATGGTGTCCCGTTCAACGATCTGGGAGCATCAGGACCAACACCAGGGCAACAAGTGGAGACCACAAACCTTTCTATTACGGCTCCGGATTCCGTCGATCCTACCGTGGCCAATGCAACGAGCAATACGAAGTTGGATTCTGCCGGTATCACCGTGGTTAGACGCGCAGCTCTTACCGCAAGCGCAAATTCGACTTCAGTTCCAAATCCTCCGGCAACAGGCGCCACGCCGACGGTGAACCTTGGCAATAGCGCCAACGTCAATGACACAGTCTCCTACAGCGTGACCTTTACAAACAACGGAGTGAATGACGCGGTAGGACTGTCCTTGAGCGATGTACTGCCTCCCTTCTTCTTCGTCCTGCAATCTCCAATCATCACCAGCACCGACGCGCGCAATAGCGGGCTCAACGCGACTTGTACTGGCGCACCCACGGTGCCGCCTTCAATCGCGAATCCGACCTTCACCTGCCAGTTCCCGTCCACTTTTGTCCTGGCAGCCAAGGCGGGCTCCACGATCACTGTCGCGTTTACAGGAAAATTTGCCGACAACGGCGCCGCAGCCGACGTGCTTGCGCCGAGCCTGAGCATAACGGCAACCGGCGTCAGCCACGCGCTCACTCCCACTGGGCATATCTTCCCAGGTGGAGACCCAGCCGTTACGAGCCCGGCGGTCAATGTGCAGCGCTCGGCCGATATCGGCATCGCATTTTCGCCACAAATCAGCCAAGTGGGGGCGGGCGATAAAGTGACCTACGTTGCGACCATTACCAATCAAGGTCCAAACATAGCGACGAATGTCGCCTTATCCATGCAAGCTCCCACCGGCCTGGTTCTATCCGGGGCTGCGGTGGCCAGCCAGCCCGCGACCTGCGACCCCAATGGAGGCGGCTGCACCAGCATTCCCGTGATCGTTCCTGGAGCCCCATTTACCTACACTCTTAACGGCACCTTTGCTCTCGGCCTCGACAAGGCTACAGGCAATGTTTCGAACTTCGAAAGCCACGCGATTTCAGCGGTATCCGTGAGCGGCACCGGAATCGTAGATCCGACGACGCCGGATACTGCAGCCGCATCTACGGTGAATGTAGTGAATACTCACCAAGGCTCGAATATTCAAGTGACCCCGGATGCGCCCCTGCTTCCCAACAATCAAGCCCCGCTATCGGTGACCTTCAGCAGCATCAATTCCATCGGAGTCACGAGCATGACCACGGGCCCGATTTCAGCGGCTCCTGCGGGATACCGAGCCGGCCAGAGCGGAAAAGAGCTGCACTTCGATGTAACCACCTCTGCCGCCAATACAAACGCGCCGCCCAGCGCGACGGTCTGCGTCAATGTTCCCGATACGCTGGGCTTCATCAAACCCAACCGGGCGAGGCTGTTCTTGCTCAACTCTGCCTCTGGGCCCATCGACATAACTTCATCGATACTTCCGGCGCCTGGTGCGACGGAGCAGCTCCCGGTTGCATTCGACAGTGTGACGGAGGCCTCAAAACCATTCCTCCTCGCTCAGGTATGCGGCGTGGTTCCCGCCTTTACGACGAATGCTGTTTTCTCATTTGGCGTGTTTGAGCCAGCGAACCATGCGCCGATCTATGGCAGCGATGCCGCAAATACCAATAACAAACCGACAATTTCGGTTACCCCGGTTTCAGGCAAAGGAACCACCTCCGATTCACTGAACATTACCTTGCAGAAAGAAGCGGATGCCGATAGCAACGCCTGCCTGCTAGGACCCGGCCAGACGCAAGCAACATGCAATGACCGGCCTCAAGTCAGAACCTTCCTATTCTTTGCGGCCCGCTTCCTGGCAGGTTCCGGTAACTGCAATTCCCCCAATGGATGCTCTGTTATTGAAATCACCAGCAAGTCGGACCCCACGGTATCGGTGAACATGCCTTCAGGACGCCAGCCGCTTTGCATCGCGACCGCCGATCAGACCTTTAATCTGAACCAGACGGATGTACCCGCCGTCTGCGGATTCCTTACCCAATCGTTCAATGGAGCGAACGGTTGCGTGGCTAACACACAGGCTCCCGATGGACTCAATGTAGAGATCTGCCCGGTTGACGTCCCTGGAAATGTGGTCTCGGGTTCCGGTTCCACCAGCAATAGCGCAACGGTTTCAGCCGGCCAGAGCGCAACGACCAGCATTGTCCTGTTCGGCGCGCCTACCGATGGATCGACCGCGCCATCCCTAACGTGCGCAGCGGCGCCCGGAACTCCCGATCTGGCCGCTTCGCAAATCAGCTGCAGCCTCCCGGCAACAGCCCCGAACAATACGCTAGATGGCCAGGCAATTCTTCCGCTGTCCCTAATTACCACCGGCCCTACATTCGCCCGGTTGACGCCCCAGCCTCCGTCTCGGAACCCGTCGCTTCCCTTTTACGGTTTTGCCGCCGCACCCTTCGCGGCTGTGTTACTGTTAAGCGGTCTGAATCGCAAAAAACCGGGCCTGAAATGGCGTGGCTTGACGTTAGCCGTTACCGGTCTCCTGGTGCTGGCGGCTTTGCAGCTTGGTTGCGGTGGCGGGCACATCGGTTCCGGATCGCCACAAAGTCAAACCAGCGGCACCCCCGCCGGCGTTTACAAGATCTTAGTGACAAGCAGCAACAATAATGTGGTGTTCGATCCCGGCGATGGGACGGCAATCACCAAAACTTACACCTTTACCCTTACAGTCGTCAGATAGAGCTGGATCGTAAAGAAGATTAAAATTCGGCGGATACAGAGTTGAGTATCCGCCGGAAAAGACGTTGCGATTCTCTCGAATCTTGAGTCGCTCGGATTACATGTTAAGAACCAGACATTAAGAATTTAAACAATGGCAACTCAGGTCGTTGCCGGACAATTCCAGCGCGACAACAAAAAGAAATGGCCCCTGGTACTGTTTCCCGGATCGGAAAGTATGAAATTACCGGCATCCTTGGCCGGGGAGGCATGGGTGTGGTCTACCATGCCGAAGATAAACGGATCGGCCGCGAAGTAGCAATCAAGACGCTGACAGAAGGCTATGCCGGCAACCCCGAAATGCTGGAGCGCTTCTACCGCGAAGCCCAGGCCGGCGCTTTACAACATCAGAATATTGTCATTGTCTATGACGTGGGCGATCAGGACGGCGTTCCCTACATTGTGATGGAGTTCATCCGGGGCGACTCCCTGGAAAAGATCATTACCAACCGGCCGCAGCTCGCACTCTTGGATAAGCTCGACATCATTGGCCAGGTTTGCAACGCCCTGAACTATGCCCATCAAAAAGGCATTGTTCACCGCGATATCAAGCCCGCAAATGTGATGGTTCAAACGGACGGCGTCGTTAAGTTGGTTGACTTTGGGATAGCCCGCCAGGAGAAATCCGGCGCCGACCGGCAGTCTACGCTGACCCGCATGGGAAATGTGATCGGCTCCCTTAGTTATATTGCTCCCGAGCGATTCAAGAATCTTCCTGCCGGCGGCCCCTCGGATATCTTTTCTACGGGAGTCGTGCTGTATCAGTTCCTTTCGGGCGGTGTTTTGCCTTTTGAGGGCGCCGACGATTACGCGGTTGCGCACCAGATCGTGAACGCGCCCTACGCGCCACTAGCCAAACATCTTCCGCAATATCCAGCAGATTTGGACCGGATCCTGGATCGTTCGCTGGCGAAGACCCCCGACGACCGTTATGCCACCGCGGCGGAGATGGCAGCAGATTTGTTTGCGCTCAAAGACAGCTTGAAGGGCCACAGGATTGTGGAGTTGTTCACCCAGGCCCAAACCCTGGCCGCAAATTCGGAACTCGACCGCGCCCGCGATGCCCTTCTGCAGGTCGTTAAGCTGGATGCACAGCATACGGCGGCCAAGTCTCTGCTGAAAGACGTGCAGCAGAACCTGTCCAAGCTGCAACGGACCGACCAGCTTCGCCAACTCCGCCTTCGCGCCGATACCGCCGTCGAACAGAAGATGTACCCCGAGGCGATTTACGCTCTTCAGCAGGCAATCAAACTCGATCCCGAAAACAATGAGCTGATTTCCCTCTTACAGACGGTCACCGAGACCCTGCAGCGAAAAGAGCAACTGGAGACTTTAATTAAGGAAGCCGAGGCCGCCCGCTATGCCGGCGACCTGCATTCCGCTTTGGAAGTGGCTTCGCGCGCAATCAAAGTCGATTCCAACGATACCCACGCGAAGGCCATCTACGCGGCTATCTCGAGGGACGCCGCGGACCGGACGGAAACTCTCCAGAAGGCCAAGGAAGCGGTGGCCGCCAAGGAATTCACGAAGGCGGTACGGCTGCTCGAGATGCTGCAGAGCCAATCTGCCGCGTCCACAGAAGTTAGAGATTTGCTGGAGTTTGCCCGTCGAGAAGGGGCCAGCCGGGAACGAAAGCAGCAAGTGGATGCCGCTTCGGCGCAAGGAGGGCAATTTCTGGCCCAAGGCGACTTTGCGAAGGCGATTGAACTATTAGAGTCGACCTTGAATCGCTGGCCGGACCAAGGCTTGACCGTCTTGCTGCAGCAAGCTCGAAACCAGTTCGAGGAACTGGGACGCAAAACCGCTATCGTTCTGAAGCAGGCGAACGAGGCCCTGGGCTTGGGCAAAAACGCCGAAGCTTTAGAGTTGTTGAAATCTCAGCCTGCAAGCTTCCTCCAAATTGCCGCATTTCGCGAAGGCGCAGAGAAGCTGCGGGAGAGGATCTCACGAGACGAAGCAATTGGGGTTGAGATTCAAAAGGCGCGCGCGGCATTCCAAATTGAGGACATCAACCAAGGTTGGCAGATCCTGCAATCCGCGTATCAGGCTTTTGGCGATTCGGAGTTCTTAAAGCAAGCCGCCAACGACCTGAACGCCCAGCGGCAAACCATCGCTCGGAACCGCCTGCGGAATGCAATCCAACAAGCCCGAGAATTGCTGCTCAAGCAGCGGTATCAGCAGGCGGTCGATGCCCTTCGTGTGGTCACGACGTTCGTCCAGCACGCACCCGCCGATATCCAGGCCGAATGGCAGCGTCTGGGAAACGAAGCTGCGGCAAATCTGCCCTCCACTCCTCAACAGCCGGTGAGCGGCGACGCGGCCCTCGCTGTGGGCCCGGCCCGAGCCCCCCTCGCCGCACAGACAAAGGTGCCAAAGACAAGGTTATGGATTGTCTTGGCTGCGGCCGGAATTCTGGCGGTAGTTGCGTTGGCGCTATGGCTGAGATTGTCCTCCTCTCCTGCCGCGACGCCAACCTACGTCGAAATCAATGCCTCTCCTTGGGGCGCCGTAGGGCAAGTGATTCCTCAAAAAGGGAATCCCATCGTTGTGGATGAAAAAACGCCCGTGCGCGTCAACGTTCCGAGCGGCGCAATAACGATCAAAATCAAGGGGCCCGATGGAGCGGAAAAGCTGCAGACGTGCCAGGTTTCGGAAGAGTCCCACAGTTGCACGATCTTATTCACCCCTCCGCCCATTGAAGACATCATCAGGAATTCAAAATGAACTTTGCAGCAACCGATCATAAGATCTTCCCGATTCGAGCAGGTGGACGAGTTCTGCTCGCGTTGGCCTTGTTCGGCCTTGGCACGGCTATCGCCGCCCGCGCAGACCAGGCGGAGGACCTTCGCAAAAAAGCAAAAACCGTGGGGAACGAAGATGCAGTCAATCTGCTCTGCCAGGCGAGCGACCTCAAGCCCAATGACAAGAAATATAAAGAAGACTGCCAACAGGCGCGCAACGAGCTAAACGCCGACTTCGAGCGGTTTAACAACTACTACAAGTCGGGCATGAGCCTGCTGGACAACCATCGCTTCGATGAGGCCAGGGCAAAGTTCGAGAAGATTCATTTCGGCCCGCACTTCCAGGAGGCGCAGCAACTTCTCGGTGTGGGAATCGAAGCGAAACGCAAGGAATATCAAGCGCAAGCGAGCGCTCCGCCCCAACCCGCCGCTCCCAAACAAGAGGACACCTCGTTCCGGGACGGTTCGACTGCATTCGGCAACGGAAATTATGGGGCTGCCTCCAGCCTTCTTTCCAAAGTTCCAGCCGACTCTCCCGACAAGGCAAAGGCCGTGGAAGAGCTCAGAATCATTGCGGACTATAACGGCAAAATGAAGGAAGCGGACCAATACGCCTCCCAAAAATCTTACGACAACGCCAAGAGAAGTTATCTGGAAGCTTCCCGAGTCGGCTCCGGCGGCGCCGCTGCCCAGGCCATTACCCGTGCCAACGAGATGAACGATCTCATCGAAGCGACCAAACGACCGGTTCCCTCTCCATCGACCGAACGTTCCGCACCGGGGCCGGTTTCAGCCGCAACAACGAGAAGGCCCACCGAGCAGCAGCTGGCCGCACGCCCCACAACAACTCCCGCGCCCGGCAATCTGGATGCTTTCTTAAGCGACGGTATTGGGAATTTTTATAAAGGCGACGTTGAATCCATTCGTCAAGCCGAATCGCTCCTGCAAGACTATTTGAAGGCCAGCGGCCCGAAGCAGGGCCTCGCTTACTTCTTTCTCGGCGCCAGCAACATGGCTCATTACTATCTGCTGGATCCCAAGGCCACGGATAAAAGAGTGGATCTCCAGCGGCAAGCCCTGGAAAATTTTAAGAAGGCCCGGCGCGTGGAAGGTTTTGTTCCGCCGGAACAGTATGTGACTCCCAAAATTCTGGATGAATACCGCAAGGCCGGATGAATAGCCCGACGTAAGCCAAGCGTGGGAGTTAGCGGCACCCACGATATCGGAAGCAGGTTCGATCTACACGCGGGAAGCAGCAATCGTCCAACTCGTAGTACGATACTTTGCGTTTGAAAGACATTTTGGATGTCTTCAGCATTTTTGTTGGAGAAATCCGGCGCTGTGACCCTGATCGTCTTCCAGCAGCGCTCAATCCCAACCCGGTAGCATGGCCTCGTTGGCTCATTGGCCCCGTTGCCGCCTCGGCCCGCGGAAGCAAGCTGGTAGAAAAATCTAAATCTTAGGTTCTAGGTACGGTGATTTCATGAGCATGAAGAGCAATCCTCGCAGCGGCCGCATCGTTCGGCTCGCAGCTCTACTATTGGGTGTCGTAACCATTGCCCGCTTGGGTGCGGCGCAAACTCTCGTAACGGGCCACGTTTATCAGGCCGACGGCAAGACCGAAATTCCCGGAGCCATCGTCACGCTGAAAAACCCCTCCATCGGGCTATTGCGCAAAGAAACAACAGATGAAGACGGCGAATATACCTTTCAACAAGTGCCTCCGGCTTCCGGATACGACGTAGAAGCATCGCTCAACGACAAAGTTCTTTCCCGCAGATTGGCAATTACAGTTCTCGTCGGCCAGGCCAAGGTTGTGCTTCCCTCCCTGATTCAGGATCAGATCGAGACAGTGAAGGCAGAAACACCCAAGGGCGCAGAGTTGAACTTCAGCCCGACGAGCAGCGAAAATATCACGCGCGAACAGCTTCAATCGCTGCCGTTATTCAACCGTACATTCCTGGCTCTCGGACTTCTTTCTCCGGGTTCGCACGATACGCCCGCCGGATCGCCGTTGGCGGGAGCCACCTTCAGCATCGCCGGGGCGCGTCCCACGAGCAACAACTTCCTTTTGGATGGCACCGATAACGTCGCATCCAGCACCAATCAGGCAATCCCTTTCCAGGTAAACGACTCAATCCAGGAGTTCCGGGTAATTTACTCCACGCCGAGCGCCGAATATGGACGCGGGCAAGGCGGAGTCGTGGATGTTGTAACACGCCGCGCGAACTTTGGAGGGAACGGACGCTGGCACGGAAGCGCCTTCGGCTTTCTCTCAAACGATGCCTTGAACAGCGATAGCCCTCTCTCCGTCTATACCAACACGACCTTTGAGCAAGCGCTTCTCAGGGCCAACCCTAGCAATTTCGATGCAAACCCAACCGGAGCGTTCACGGTCACAACAAACGCCAAAACTGGGCAGAAACTGAGTTCCTTTGCGCCAAAATCGTACAACGCCCTCGTTGGCGTCCTGGGCAATCTCGGGGCTACAGGATGCATGGCGTGTGGAAAGCCGTTCGATGTCAATGGGCTTCTGGCCGCCAACGATAGTCATACGCAGCGACTGCAACAGGAGCAATTCGGTTTCAGCACGGGAGGTCCCATCGGGAGCAAGCTCCTGCTCTTTAGCAGTTACGAAGGCACGATCATTAATAATCCGAATCCGATCTTTGAGCGCGTTCCCACCACCTTCGACAAGAGCTTCAGCGATTCCCCCGGCCTGATCGACAATCAGAGCGCTCAGTTGGCGCAGAACATATTACGGCTGTATCCGCAATCTAACGTTGTGGCTGTGCCGGGAGTTCTGGAGTTTTTCAAAGGCCAGGCGCCCAACTTCACCCATGTGCACAATCTCCTGTTTCGAGCGGACTATGTGGCTACCGAGCATACGACCTGGCTGCTTCGCTACAGCGGCCAGCTCCTGAACCAGTTGCACGACGATTCCTTGCCGGCCAATTCGCTTTATGCCGGGAATGGCTCTCTTCGCAACGCGCAAAACCAGAGCTTTACCGTCAACCAGGTCTATAACTCACCCCATGGATGGGTCAATGATGGGCGCATCAGCTTCACCCAGTTCCGCCTGGACGAAACTCCGCAAGACCGTCACTTCGACGCCACCTCGATCGGGCTGCCCACTCAGTTGATGCCGTCGTTCGTCCTCAGCGGAATCGATCCGCGAGCGCTGGGCGCAACTCCGACGACGCCTGGTGCTGCTGGTGGATGGTTTGACTCATTCTGGAATGCTTCAGGCGCCACAGCTCCCTCCCCCATAACACCCTCGCTGGATGGACTGTTTCCTTTCGCCCGCATTGGATCTCCTCTTAGCTCTCCGGAAGAACGGCGCGACGGCCAGTTCCTGGTTGCCGACAATCTGGGATTCCACAGCGGTCGGCATCAGATCAAGATCGGCGCTGAGGCCCATTACTTCCAGAACATCCTTTCCGATGGAGGGATCGCGCGCGGACTCGTAGTCTCGAATAACATCGGTGAGTTTACCCACGATAGCGAAACCTGCATCAGTTGTGGCTCTGCCTTCACCAACCCATCGTTCGACTATGCGATTCGCCAGCCCAATCGCTATTCCGGCGATTTGCGGTCGTGGACTATCTCCGGCTTTATCGAGGACACTTTCAATCTGCGTCGAAATCTCACGGTGAATGCCGGTGTGCGCTACGATTTCTTTGCGCAACCATGGGAAACCCACAACTTGCTTTGGAACTTCAATCCTGCGGCAAACGGGCTGGTGCAGGAAAACGGATCGCAGGTCGTCGACCCGTTTGGCTTTATTTGTGGCGCCGGAGAGCAGCCAAAGCTCAACTCCGTATTTAGCGCCGCCGCTCTCACCAATCCTTGGACCTGCTCACCGAAAGGAGCCAGCCTGCCAGGTCAAAAGTACACCAACATCGCACCGCGTATAGGTTTCGCTTACGCTCCCTTCGATCAAAAAACCGTGATTCGCGGCGGCGTAGGAGTTTTTTACGATCAGCAACCCGCAAGTTCTATTGGCCAGCTTCTTCAGAATCGCCCCAGCCCCCTCAACGTTGCCAACCCCAGCGCGATCTACGGGCAGAACTTCTCTTCCAATCAATGCAATCAAAGCCAGTGTGGACTAGGCAACATCTCTCTCAATCCGGCAAATACGAATCCCACGGCCTTCGCCAATTTTCAAGCCGCGAGCGGTCCACCCTCTATCTCAGCCTTGGACCTGAGTAACAACTCAACTCCCTTCACCTTGCAGTTCAACGGCAGCGTTCAACAGCAACTGGGACACTTTACCGCACAAGTGGGATATGTGGGAGCGCTTGGATACAAGCTGCCGGTGCTGCACAATGCAAACTTTCAGGATGAATTCTTCTGCACAAACAGCTCCCGCGGCGCTTCGGGGAACTGCGATAACCTCAGCTATTTCCCGATCTTCACGCTTTCCAATGTAGGCGGCTCTTCCTATCACTCGTTCGTGGTTAAGATTCAAGGCCAGTCGTGGCGCGGTCTGCGCGTAAACGGAACCTATACTTATTCCCACTCTTACGACAATGCATCCAGCAGCCAGTTCCCCCAAGTCGCTTCAACGTTGTGGAACCAGCTTTTCGGCCTGCAATTGAATGGTGTTGGCAGTCCCTTCGCTTTCGTATTGAGCGGCAACGGCGTTGTGATTAATGCTATCAACGGTGGAAGCTTGAAAGGATCGGCATCCAGTTTCACGGTTCCCGACAATCAAGGTGTCAACTCGGCTCTTGTGACTACCGGCGCCCGAACCGTTATCACCAGCCAGTATCTGATTCCTCAGGATCCCGTGAATTTTTTGAAGAATGATTATGGGCGCTCCGATTTTGATGCGCCACATCGCCTGGTGCTCGACTTCACCTACGATCTTCCCTTTTCTCAGAAATCCAAGCTCGCCGGAGGATGGCAGGTGAGCGGCATTACCGTCGCAGAAAGCGGGCAGCCCTTCACTGTGTTCTCCGGGGCGGCATTTGGTGAAATCACGCAAAGGGCAAATGTGCAACCGAGCCTTACCGGCAATCCCAATGCATTCTTCGGCACGGGTGGACTGTCCCTGCCAGGCGCCGACCAAGCCACGTGTTCCGGCGTCTATGCAAGCCCAGGCGCTCTTTTCAACGGACAGCCAGGAGGGGCGTGCGTGGGAAATAGTCAGCGAAACCAGTTCCGTGGGCCAATATATTCGACCACGGATCTCGCGATTCAAAAGAAGTTCATGTTGCGCGGCGACGACAAGAGCGTCTCGCTGCGAGCTGAGTTCTTCAATCTGCTTAACCTGACAAACTTCTATAACCCGGTAAGCACGCTTAGCACCGATGGATTTACGTTTAATCCGGCATTTGGCAGAGTTCTCTCCGCCCACGATCCGCGCCAAATCCAACTTGGCGCACGATTTGATTTCTAATTTCACTTAGAGAAAAGCCCCGGTCGTCAGGACCGGGGCTTTCTTGTTCAGAGAGTAGAGAGAGCGGGCATAACACGTGAGCCGTGTATGTTGGGCGGCCTAACGCCTACTGCGCTTTAGCGCCCTTCGAGATTTTTTTCAGCCAGTCTTTCGCTGACTCCGATCCCGCATCGGCTGCTTTCGTATACCACTGGCGGGCTTGCTCATCGTCCTTCTTTACACCGCGGCCCTTTTCATACAAATAGCCGAGCCGGAACATCGCATCGCCATCTCTAGCAGCGACCCCCTTCTCATACCAATCGGCGGCTTGCTGGTAATCCGGACGGGGAAAACCATGTGCCAACTCATACATATATCCGATCCGCCATGCTGCCTTGGAGCTGCCTGACAGGTGGGCCTGCTCGTAGAGCTGGCGAGCCTTGGGATAATCCTTCGGATACTCCTTGGATTTCTCATGCGCCCACTCATACATTCCACCCAAGCTAATCATCGCATCGGTGTTTCCGGAGTTGATTGCACCCTGATAGAACTGGCGAGCCTGCTGGAAATCCTGCGGCACACCCAGACCGTTTTCATACATCTTGCCAAGCTGGAACATTGCTTGAGGATTTCCCCCATCAGCAGCCCTCTTGTAAATTCGGGCCGCTTCGTCCCAATTTCCCTGCTGCCCTGCCTGCTGCGCCTGTGCGATCAAAGATGGACTGGGCCGTGGCTGCGGTGCCGCCGGAGAGGCAATCGCTACCGGGGTGGGGGTAGGTGTGGGCGCCGGCGTCGCCGCTAGGTCTGCTTTTGCGGGAGCGCCATGAGCTGTATTGTTCGCTGCAACGAGACTCTGTTTTTTGGATGCCAGGGGCTTTGAATGGTTAACAGTAGAAGGCGCCGCTGTCTCGGGCGAGGGAGTCGGAGGAACAATAACCGGCGTTGAACTCGGGGACGCAGCCGCTGAAGGAACTGGTTCTGTCGGAGTTGCAACCTGCTGCGGTATACTCTGCTGATGCCTGTAAAAAACGTATCCCCCTATTACGCCTGCCAGCAAGAGTCCCCCCACCAGCAGGTACACGCTCTGCTTCGAGGCATGCGCGGGCTTCGGCATTGAGGTCCGTCCCTTGACCGGCGCGTGAGCAGAAGCGGGCGAAAGCGCAACCGTTCGCTGGGTAGAGAGGTTCCCAGCCCTACGGACCGGCGTCAGCATCTCGGTGGCAGCTTCGCAATCGGCATTCGAACCACTCCGAAGGGTCGTGGCGGTTGCAGCGCGAACCTGACCGCTGGTTGGCGGCGCAATTCCCGCTTGGGCCGCCTCAATCTCTTCCATAAGCACCGCGCCACTTGCAGGACGCGCATCTCGCTGCTTCTCCAGGCACTGCATCACTACTTCGGCAATAGGCTCTGGAATTTGAGGATGAATGGAACGAATCGGCGTGGGCGGAGTGCTGATGTGAGCCATGAGCAGAGCCACATCTGAATCAGCCTTCAAGGGAAGATCGCCCGACAACATTTGATACATCACGACGCCGAGAGAATAAAGGTCGGAGCGTCCGTCAAGCTCCTCGCCTTTCTTACCGATCGCTTGTTCAGGCGACATATAAGCCGGCGTACCGATGAGCAATCCGGTTGCCGTAAGGCTTGCCTGCCCGGGCCTCGTTTTGTCCGAAGGCGCCTCTTTTAGCTTGGCAATACCGAAATCGAGGACTTTCACTTCCTCGCCCTGTTGCGATTCAACCAGGATCATGTTGCTCGGCTTGATGTCGCGATGAACGATTCCCAGCTTGTGAGCGGCATCCAGCGCACTCGCCGCCTGATGAATCAAGGAGCATACCCTGGCGGGCTCCATCGGCCCCTGCTCCCGAATTACATCGCTTAAGGAGCGGCCCTGAATGCACTCCATCACGATAAAAGGACGGCCATCTTCGGCAAGATCAATGTCATCGATGCGTACGGCGTGGGGATGCTGCAAGCTGCGCGTAATCACGGCTTCCTGCATGAACCGCTGCACAAAGCTCGGATCGCCGGCCAACTGTTGATTGATGACCTTGAGTGCCCTTAATTCGTGAAAGTGGATATGCTCGGCTTTATAGACGACCGCCATCCCGCCGGTTCCAAGGCTATCCAAGATGCGGTATTTCCCCCGCACCACCTGCCCGGCAGACCACAGGCTTGCTTCGACCAAAGGCGTCAGGTCGCGAGGACAATGGCTATAGTCAACCGGATAAGAGTTGTTGCAACTGGGGCAGCTTTTCATACTTCAGGCCGGAAATGGGCGCAGTATATCACGGAGGGTGGAAAGAGAAGGAAAATCACCCACCACGGAAGCATGGCACTCACAATGCAGTGGAGGAAAATTCAGAAAGGCCGATCACGCATCCCACGAAATGCGGAAATGCGTCAAAACGCGGAAACGGTGCACATTGAGGCTTCCTGACAATCACGCCGCGCGAACCCAACTCCTTGAGGGCTCACGCGGCGCCTGGATGGCTTTGAAACAGATGTCGCTTGACGACTTCGAAGAAGCCGCACGCGTTGAATTGCGTCGGTTGCCCAGCTTGCTCCTGCGTGTTCATCGGACTGAATAGCGCACTACATATTCCGGGGCGTCAATGCCCTCAAGCAGCCTGGAATCAGGCACCGGTGCCTTCGGCGTCAACTCCAATGGCAGAACTCCCGCCCATACATTCAGGCCATAATCTTCCTCGTCGTCGATCGGTTCTCCACGGCGCACCTTCGCGGAGGCTTCCTCGATCTGGAACGCGAGCAAAGCCGTGGCTTTCAATTCTTTTTCGGTTGGATACCGCACATCGTCCCAGCGCCCTGCGATGAGATGGTCGGAGATCGCTTGCAGGCCGAGCAACTTCTCCTCTTGATCGTCGATTTTCCGGGCAATGCCAAATGCCATCACCGACCGATAGTTCATCGAATGATGAAATGCTGAGCGGGCAAGCACCAAGCCATCGACCAGGGTCACTGTTACGCATGCTGGGATACCCGCCTCAAGTTTCAACATCATGCGGCTGGCAGACGAACCGTGAAGATAGAGCACATCGTCCTTCCGTCCGTAGAGCGTTGGGACGACAAAGGGCTGGCCATCGACGTTGAATCCAACGTGAGCGAGAAACCCTGCGTCAAGGATTTCGAAGACGTCGCGGGGCTCTTGAGACCCGCGCTTCGGAACTCGGCGTACTTTTGTTCTGTCAGTGTGATTCAAAGCCCTTCTCCCTCGTAAATGTCATGATCCAATTGGTCTCCCAGGTTTTACCGCCATCGGAGGAGAATGCCTGCTCCCAACGCGGCGCATCCGGATTTGCCCGCAACCAATGAAAGCGGCAAGATACTTTTCTACCCGCGACCTCTTCCTCGCCGAAAAATTCGCCCAGGTCGCCATGGAACCTGCCGGCCATAGGAGGCAATAGGATTCCAGGGCGGACCGTATCGGCCCAATAAATCGACCACTCTCCGGTCGCAGGATTGAACAACCGCAAAGTGATCCCTTCAAAGGATTCCCCATTCCGGCTGGCCGCATAGCGGTCGATATTGCCCGCGCCCTGCAGCAGGGGCTGAACTTCCGACCGGGCGCTGAATTCAATCCATTGGCCCGACCCCTTCAACCGCTCCGCAAGGTAGCGGTTATGCACGCTCCACGATCCATGAAGAAAATCGAAATCGCGCTTGAGAGTTGTCATGTGTCCGTGATCCTTATTCAGGATGAAGGAGAGCGTGGTATTTTAAAAGCGCCACTTTTTCGATTTTTTGTGATACCACTTTCAAAAGACGGCGGCCCGCTCTTTCGCCAGATCTATCTTGGATTAAGACAGGCAATTCTGCAGGGCACCTTGCGGCCTGGAGAACGCCTTCCTTCCACGCGCGAACTTGCGGCGCAGCTTGGCGTCTCACGCACCGTAATTCTGGTGGCGTTCGATCAGCTACTCGCCGAAGGTTTCGTAGAAGGCCGTGCAGGGTCCGGCACCTATGCCGCTAGCGCCCTCGAAAAAGCGCGCCCCAAACCTTCGCAAGGCTCAGCCAGACTGCGGCTTTCCCGCTTTGGGACAACGGTAGAAGCCCTTGGATCGAAGGCTCACGCCATACAGCGCAAGAAAACGATACCCTACGACTTTTCTCACGGCGGCAGCGATATTCAAAGATTCCCGTTTGAAACGTGGCGGCGCATCATGATGCGGCGCCTTCAGCGGGGCTCCTTACGAGAGTTCGATTACGGCCCCGCTGCCGGAAGCGTGGCTTTGCGCGAAGCCATTGCCGAACACTTGCGCCGCTCGCGGGCAATGGCGTGCGACGCTTCGCAAATCATCATTGTGAATGGCTCGCAACAGGCATTGGATCTCGCCTCTCGCGTTCTTCTTGAACGCGGCGACTGCGTGGCGATTGAAGATCCTCAATATCAGGGAGCCAGGCAAGCATTTCAGGCGGCGGGAGCAAAGCTGCATCGCCTGCCGGTTGATTTCGATGGCCTCAACCCCGCCAAACTACCAAGAAGGGCAAGGATTGCATCCGTTACGCCCACCCACCAATTTCCTACCGGAGCTCTCCTTCCCCTCGCCCGGCGGCTGGCGTTACTGGAGTGGGCGAAGCGCGCCGACGCGATTGTGATCGAGGATGATTACGACGGCGAATTTCACTATGAAGGGCTGCCGTTGGAATCACTCCAGGCGCTCGATACAGATGGAAGGGTCATCTACGTTGGAAGTTTTTCGCGCACCATTTTTCCGGCGCTCCGCCTCGGTTATTTGATCGTCCCAAAATCGATTGTGCCCGCATTCACCTCTGCAAAACGGCTTTGTGACCGCCACACAGCCACAATCGAACAGGAAACTCTTGCAGAATTTATCGCTATAGGAGCTTATGGAAGACACTTGAGGCGGCTTCGGCGTGAAAATGCCATCCGGCGGAGAACGCTTCTGGACGCGATTCAAGAATGCTTGGGGCAGCGCGTACAGGTCGTGGGCGACCGATCTGGCGCTCATATCTCCATTTGGCCCTCAAAGACAATGCTCTCCGAAGAAACCATCCTCGCAAGAGCCGCCGCCATGGGCGTGGGCATCTATGGCGTCTCCCGGTTCTTCATCAAGCCTCCCAAACGAGTAGGTCTGCTGCTTGGGTATTCGCGATTGAAGGAGCACGAAATCCGGGAAGGCATTCGACGCTTATCGGAAATACTCTAACGATTCATCCTATTGCCGGCGGAACAGCCGCGCCGATGCTTCAGAGTCTCTGGAATAGAGAATGCCTTCTCTAGAAGAATCTTCGGGAGAAGGCATTCATCACGATCGTGAGAAGCTCAAGATCGGGTTATTTGTGGGTTTTTGCTCCACCTGGCGCCGGAAGCACACAGGGATTGAACATTTCGTTTTTGCCGTCCACTTGGGCAGGATGTCCGGAATTGTGATACACGATGACGTCGCTGGCATTCCTCACCGTCAGATCGAGAGTATCCACAAAATGGGGGTTTGTCGTCGGGTCAGGATCGCCGGCTATCACAAAGAACGTGAATCCAGTTACACCGTTCACAGTGGCGGTACCGCTAAATGAGCGATCCGTAGCGTTATCTACGGTGTACGCATTGATAGCGCTGGAACGCACTTTAAGTCCAGTGCCAAGATCATCATAGGCAAAGTTGCCAAACGGAGCGCCGTTCAAGATGCCGGCATAGAACCCGTAGTTCGACTTCTTGCCTTTGATCGTTCCGGGGATCCCGCCGGTGCCCGTCAGTACGTCGCCGGTGCATCCAGGAGGCGGAGGAGGAGTAACAGGACCGCAGTTAATGTCGGCCTCGGAGTGGGCCAGTACCACATCGGCAATGGCTGTAATAGTAAGGTGCAGAGCGTTAACCGTAATGCTGTTAGCGGTGGCGATCTGCTCATTAATGACTAATGAGCCGAGGCCCAAAGGCAACGTAATGGTTTGATTGACCCCGCCGGTCACAGTGATGGGAACCCCAAGGACCGTAAGTCCCGCGATGGTGGAATTGCCGCTCACGGAGGGCGTTCCGTTCGAGCAGGTAGCGGTAGCGGTCGTCTCGATGACGCCGGCAGTCAAAATGCTGATCAATGTCGCAACGCTGAGATTCAGATTGGCAATGCTGGCTGTAGATTGCGATTGATTTCCGGCGCCAGTTGCGGTTGCGGAAGCCGCCGAGGCGGTCAGCAGACCGGGCACATTGATGGTTACTAGCGAGGAGCTAAGACTTCCTCCCACAGGAGGCAGCGCGCCGGTGTCGCCGATATTGGTCACAATACCCAGGATGTCGGCACTGGCGGCTGTGCCCCGTCCGCTAAAGGTATTGGTTTGGGAGAAGCTGGTGGTTGACAACAGCGCGAGCCCCGCAATGACGCTCACGACTGTCGAGACTTTCCGAAACTGCATGGATGGACCTCCAAAATACATTCCTGGTGCTTGGAATATGAAATTCGATTGGAGGTTGTCGCGAACTGAATCTAGTAAAGTATTTTTGCCGTATATTCACGCAATATCTATAGATTTAAACTTCATGATATCGACCTTATTTCTGCGCTATGCCGCATTAGTACTGCGAGCTACAACCCTCAGTCACTACCATTATTTACTTCTATCACACTAGCCCTTTCAGCATTGGAGCAGTTCCCCGAAGATTTTCGATGATACCGCGCTCAAAGAAAAAGCCTCCTCTGCTCAACGCGGCAAAGGAGGCTTTGGCTGACCAAACTTTGTTATTTATGGGACTTTGGTTTAGATGCACCTGACTGCAACGGACAGGGATTGAACAGCTCATTCTTGCCGTCCACCTGAGCAGGGTGCCCGGAGTTGTGATAAACGGTGGCTCCCGCTCCATTCTTTACAGTTAGATCGAGAGTATCGACTAAATGAGGATTCGTAGTCGGGTCAACATCGCCCGCGATTACAACAAAGGTAAAGCCGGTTACCCCGTTCACGGTTGCCGGTCCGCTGAACGTGCGGTTTGAAATGCTATCAACGGTATATGCCGTGATCGCGCTGGAGCGCACTTTGAGCCCGGTTCCAAGGTCGTCGTAGGCAAAATTGCCAAAGGGGTTGCCGTTCAGGATTCCGGCAAAGAATCCGTAGTCAGACTTCTTGCCTGACACGGTTCCAGGGATTCCGCCGGTACCGGTCATCGCGTCGCCAGTGCAGCCAGGAGGAGGCGGAGTGCCACCACAATTGATGTCTGCCTCGGAGTGCGAAATGATGATGTCCGCAATCGCAGTGATCGTCAAGTGGAGGGCGTTCACGGTAATGCTATTGGCGGTTGAAATCTGTTCGTTGATAACCAATGAGCCGAGACCCAAGGGGAGGGTGATGGTCTGGTTAGGAGCGCCGGTCACGATGACAGGGGCGCCAAGCAGAGTCAGTGCGGCGATCGAGGTGTTGCCGCTGACAGATGGCGTGCCGTTGGTGCAGAGAGCCGTAGCCGTCGTTTGAATGGCCCCAGCGGTGATGATATGGAGAAGGGTGGTTACGCTCAGGTCAAGAGCGGCGATGCTGCTGGTACTTTGCGATTGATTTGCTGCGCCGATTGCCGACGAAAATGCGGTGCCGGCCGTTAGCAGACCGGGGACGGAAATGGTGGCCAGCGAATCGCTCAGGGTGCCACCGGCCGGAGGCAGCGGCCCCGTATCGCCAATCGTTGTTACAACACCCAGAACATCTGCGTTCACCGCGGTGGCTTGCCCACTGAAGGTGTTCGTTTGTGAAAAACTAGCTGTTGACAGTAGCATGAGCCCCAGGACAACGCCAGCTACTGTAGAGACTTTCCGAAACTGCATGGATGGACCTCCAAGTACATTCCTGGTGCTTGGAGGGGGAAAGGCTAGTGGAGGTTGTCGTTATCTATCCATGGAAATAGTTCGAAGAAGAATGACTCACGTAGTTTCACTGTCCCCTCATGCCATTTGGATAACGTCAGCGGATGGCGACTATGATCGGATGGCTTGAATTAGCAAAAGTCAATTTTTCTGAAGATTGCGGAGGCCGCAAGGAAACTATTCCATCCGGATTGATCCCCCGGAAAAACTTCGGTGCAACTCTTGGAACAACCCAGCTTGAAAAAGGGGCTAGGGGTGAGTTTTTTCATCTGCACACTCGGCGCCATCGGCCGGCAGGGAGCCAACCCACTCCCGGATGAGGGCGACGCCTTCCTGATGGACCGTGCTGCGGCCGATCTGCGGCATCATCTCCTTGGGACGGGTCGACTCCATGCGAGCCACCAGAATCGATTCGTCCGGCTTCCCGGGGACGAGATCATAAGTCAGCCCTCCAACTCTTCCAGCTGAATTGGGGCTCTTGCAGAGGCCGAGCGCTCTCAATCCACTCGCGGTGCTCCGCAGGTCGACGCCCGTGTAACCGGCTGTGCCCCCAGGTTGATGGCAATGGCCACAGTTATTATCAAGATAGGCTTGAGCGCGAGCGGCAAGCGAGCTATGGCCTGTCTCATTCCAGACCGCCGCTTTTGGAGCAAGGCCAGGGCCCGGTGCTCCTTGTAAGTACCCCATTTTTGCCCACATCACGAGCTGATTGGATGGACCGCCTGTGTACGGATAATCTTTATTCAAGTTGCGGGCTTTGGGGCCAATAGGAAGCATAACCCGCGAATTGTCATGGCACTGCTTGCACTCATTGGCATTGGGAATGAAGTAGGTAAATTCGTTCTTCTTTCCTGAAGCGTCCACAAAACTGATTGGAACTGGATCGGCCGCCAGATCCAGTTTGGCATCGGTCTGTTCGCGGTTCCAGACATAGGGCAGCCCGACCCATCCGGCCTTTCCACGTACCAGAAGCCGGGTTTCGACCAGCCTTTCGTTGCCCGAACCAGTGGTTGGAAAAGCAAAAGTTTTCGCCAGAATGGTCCCTATGGGAAAGTCAAAAACGCCGTCTTCACGGTATTGGGCGGATTTTCCGGGCGGCATCCAGACAAACCGGTATTTGCTGGCATAGTCCGAGAAAAGAGGCGTATTCAGATCGTACGGCAATACTCCCTGATTGGCCTGAAGCTTCGGCTTCACGCCGGTAAAGAGATGCCAGGACGAGAGGTTTTCCGGAAAAGGTTGGTCGACAAACGACGTGACCGCCGGCTTTTTGCATCCACCCGTGAATGCAAGGCCAAGGAGCAAGACCAGCGTAGCCCTCAATCTGGCCCTTCCGCCAGACCGCGAAACATCCATCCTACTGGACTCCGGCCTTGGCGCTTGCTGGAACGTTGGGAATCTGCGGGATGGTTACCGCCTCCAGTTTTGGCAGTGAACATTCATAAACGCCGACATCGCTCGTGGGATGTTTAGACTGATTGTCCAAGTCGAAATTCAGAAAAGTGATCGGGCCATTGTTCGCAAGGCAGATATTCGCCGGGTTTGCCCCCTTTTTGGCCTTTCTGATTTCCGGGGCGATAGAACCATCGTACAGAATATCCGTGAGCGCGGCCTTGCCGGAAGCAGCGACCAGGGCCTTTACATTGTCGAGACGCACATCGGGAGCCTTGCCGCCTCCGGAGATCTTGTTGTCATGGACAAATACCTCTTCGGTATAAGGACGGTATCTCGTATCCTTGACCGTACCCAAGCCATAACGGATCACGGAAATATTCGAGGTGTTGTTGTCGCGAACCTCGTTGTCAAAAACCTCTACATTGTTGATTGCCATCACGTACATGCCAGTGCCGGTTGGCAGGTAATAAATCGCCCCTAAGCTCTTTGGTGCAAAATTTGGCGTGTTGTTCTCATAGATCCGATTATGGAAAACACGCACAAACTTTCCACCCTGTTTCGGCAGGTCCGGCAGATTGAATACTCCGATGCCGCCGGTGTTGTTCGTGGCAATGTTGTCGTATACGTCCACATGCTGCGCGTTCTCAACCTCGTAGCCATCTACGTTCAGCTCCGCGCGGTTGCGCCGCATGACTACATTGTCGGACTGGCCGATATAGAAACCGGAGTCGGAGGCCCCTTTGGCGACGGAATCCTCCACTAGAACGTTCTTGCACTCTGTGGGATAAATCGCATAGGGACCGTTTGCGGCATTGGCTCCCCTTGTCCACTCGACCCGCACCCTCCGGATGGTGATGTTGTTCCCGCCTTGAACCGTCAACCCGTCGCCAGCCGTATCCTCGATCGCAAGATCTTCCGCCGTAAAATCGTTGGCTTTCACCAAGAGCCCAGACGCCCCCTCTTTCTGGCCGGCAAAGGAAAGAATCGTCTTATCCATTCCCTTCCCCCGTATGGTTACCTTATCGGCGGTAAGGGAGAGCGTTCGATCCAACGAGAATTTGCCTTCGGGAAGTTCAATCACATCACCCGGCTTGGCCCCGATCAATTGTTCCTGCAAGTGCTTTTGAAAGCTTACAGGCGGCTGGGAAGTGCACGCGGTAATCGCGGCCATGCCACAGGACACTGTTAAACAAACCAAAGATCGTTTTACTAAGGATGGTTTCACGAAAGATCGCTTCATCTTCACCTCGTCTTCATCCGATCAGCTGGCATTGGAACCGTCTCTGCAAGAAAACATTGCTATCCCTAAGCGCGTTGCCAATTTCCCTAGCGAGCCCCAAGGATTAGTCCGCTGCCGACTGCATCCGTGGCTGCTCCCATTTTGCAAGTTCCAGTTTGGCGACCGCTTCGGTGTGTACCTCGTCAGGACCATCCGCTAGCCGCAGGGTACGGACGCTGGCCCACGCGCCTGCCAAAAATGTGTCCTGAGATACGCCCGCGGCGCCATGGGCCTGAATCGCCCGATCCAGCACACGCAACGTCATATTAGGCACCACGACTTTGATCATGGCAATTTCTGCCCGAGCCACCTTATTGCCAACGGTATCCATCATGTGGGCGGCTTTCAGTACCAGAAGTCTTGCCTGCTCGATTTCCATACGCGAAAGCGCAATGTCGGCGCGAAGCGTTCCCTGCTCGGCCAAAGGTTTGCCGAAGGCAACTCGCTTCTGGACGCGCTTGCACATGGATTCCAGGGCCCTTTCCGCCACGCCGATGCACCTCATGCAGTGATGAATGCGGCCCGGCCCCAGGCGGCCCTGGGCAATCTCAAACCCGCGGCCCTCGCCCAAAAGAATATTGGAAGCGGGAACCCGCACATTCGTGTAAGTAACTTCGCCGTGGCCATGGGGCGCGTGATCGTATCCAAACACCGTGAGCAGGCGCTCGATCTTCACGCCGGGCGTGTCCATCGGCACAAGGATCATCGATTGCTGTTTGTGCTTAGGCGCCGAAGGAGAGGTCTTGCCCATGAAGATGGCGATTTTGCAGCGAGGATCGCCCGCGCCCGACGACCACCACTTGCGGCCATTGATCACATATTCGTCTCCCTGCCTCGCAATGCTCGACTCAATGTTGGTTGCGTCCGAGGATGCCACCGCCGGCTCGGTCATCGCGAAGCAGGAGCGTATCTCGCCGGCCAGCAGCGGTTTGAGCCACCTGTCTTTGTGCTCTTGCGTGCCATAGCGAGCGAGCACTTCCATATTTCCCGTGTCCGGGGCAGAGCAATTGAAGACTTCGGGACCCATTGGGCTGCGCCCCATGATTTCGCACAGGGGTGCATACTCCAGGTTGGTGAGACCCGCTCCCAGTTCGCTTTCGGGCAGGAACAAATTCCACAAACCGGCGGCGCGAGCCTTTGGCTTGAGTTCTTCGATAACGCGGGTTGGAGACCAGCGGTCTCGCGCAATTTCGTCATGGAAGCGCTGCTCATTTGGGTAGATATGCTCGTTCATAAAAGCAGCAACTCGCGTCTGGAGTTCGATCGCTTTTTTCGACATTTCAAATTGCATCGCTTCTTACCTCGCCAGTTTGCGTATCTAGAGATTTTCAAACTTCGCAACTTAGTTACAGATTGCGGCTAGCTATTTGCTGTTTTCTTCCATCAGTTTGCCCGCGAGTCCGGAGAGCCAGCGCACTCGCTCTCCAAATCCTTTAAATCGCTGATCCTGAGTCTGACCGCGATGAAACCGAAAATAGATTTGTTGGAGAATAACCGCCAGCTTAAAAACGCCCATCACCTCGTGATAACCGAGGTGGGTAAGGTCGCGTCCTGTTTTATCGGCATACCGGCGAACAAACTGTTCGCGAGTGTACCAGCCTGGCTCACCGGTAATCGCCGGTATCCCGCCTGAACGCATTTCCGGAGCTGTCGCCCACGTCCAGTAACAAAGAGTAAGCCCAAGGTCTGACAACGGATCGCCCAGTGTTGTCATTTCCCAATCGAGGACCGCGGAGATGCCCACATCCGCGCTTCCCACACGTAGCATGATGTTGTCGAGTTTATAGTCGTTGTGAACTAGCGTAGGCGGAAGTGAAGGTGGCAAACGATCCTTCAGCCAGCCCATCACCTGGTCCATGATCGGCATCTCTTCCGTCTTGGCACGCTTCCATCGCTCTGCCCAGCCTTGCACCTGGCGCTCCACAAAGCCTTCCGGCTTGCCCAGCGCAGATAACTCGCCTCGCGAGACGTCAATGGCGTGCAGCCGGATCATGCAATCGATCACGGCCTCACTCACATGCCGCTGGTAGTCCGGGATGGAAGACAATTCGGACGGGATGCTATCGCGAAGCACAACACCGCGCCTGCGCTCCATCACAAAGAAAACGGCGCCAATCACCGATGCATCTTCGCAAAGATGGTAGACCTGGGGCGCTTCCGGGAAGTATGGATGCACGGCTTTCAGCAACCGGAATTCGCGGGCCATGTCATGGGCCTTCGGCGCCACCGGCCCTAGCGGCGCACGCCTCAAAACGTACTCCTGCCCACCCATGCGCAAGTGATAGGTAAGATTTGAGTGACCGCCCGGAAACTGCTCCACAGCGACACCGTTTTCCGCGCCTTCTACCTTGCCGCGCAGATAGTCGCTTAGTGCTCCCGTGTTCAGCTCTTCGCCCTGGCGAACAGCCGCGGTATCGGAGGAATGCGTCATGACTCGTCCAAAGTTCTGAAATTCATGGTATGCAAGATCATGGTGTGCAAAATCACGATGTGCGAAATTGATGATGTGCAAATGATGATCAGCAAGATCATCGTTCCATCTTCAGTCTGAAGACGCCCTATGCCTTAGCGAAGCGTTGCTCCTCCATCAATCACCAAGGTCTGACCGGTAATATACGATCCACGTTCTCCGGCCAGCAGCAAGGCCATTTCGGCAATTTCGTCAGGCTGGCCTAAATGCCGAATTGGCTGTCTGCCGATGATCTCCGAACGCCGGCTCTCGTCTTTCCAGTAATACTCGCTTAATGCCGTTTGAATCAATCCTGGAGCAATCGCATTCACGCGGACACCTTTGGGCCCAAGCTCGAGTGCGTAGCATTCCGTCATCATGTTCAGGGCCGCTTTGGTCATGCTATAGAGCATGCCGTCCGGGGAGGGGCGCAGTCCTGCAATGGACGAAATATTGATGATTGACCCTGAGCCGCGCTGCACCATACCGGCTGCCACCAGTTTAACCAGCAGGAATGTGCTCTTCAGGTTAATCTCAACCATCTTGTCAAACTGCCCTTCATCCACTTCCAGGCATGGCACCTGAGCGATATTGGTGGCCGCATTATTGACCAGAATATCGATCCGCCCAAATTCGCTGGTTGTTTGGTCGACAAGCTTCTGGATCTGGTCTGTTTTGCCAATGTGGCAGGCAATCGGCTTCACCGATGGACCAATTTCGCGAGCTACCTGATCGAGCGTCTCTTGCTTGCGTCCGCAGATAACAACCTTTGCACCCTCGCGAACAAAAACTTCCGCAATCGATCTTCCGATGCCGCGGCTGGCCCCCGTAACGATTGCAACTTTATCCTTCAGTATTCCCATGCTTCCAGGTCCTCATCCAGTCGTATTTTGCTCATACTGCGCCGTGCTTCCGTGCGATCAGGCAATATCTCGACAACAGCGAAATGAATCGCCATTCATTTGCGCACGTGATTATATAGAAAGACCGCCGGGACACCAGAGAAACATTCCGGAAAGCCAATCCACATCGCCGCACACCCATCGTCTTCCACCGACTCGCTCAGGGGAAAAACTGCTTGACAATCTTCTCTATCCATAATAAAAACCGAACGTTTGTTCTTGTATCAACCGCCCGGTGCCCAGGATTGCCCAAGGCCGAATCGAAGAGAACCAGCGCCGCATTGAGACTGCGGCCCTAGAGCTATTTACCAGGCAGGGCTTTCACGGAACCAATATCCGTGAGATCGCGGAACGCGCCGAGGTTTCCACCGGGGCCATCTACACCTACTATCCCACCAAGGAATCTCTGTACCTGAGCGTGTTGGAGAAATACCGCGCACGCATTCAGGATTTGCTTGACAAGCTCTTCAGTGGAATCGGAAATCCTTTTTCCAAACGGGATCTAAAGACCTTCGCCTCTGAATTGCGCACTTTGGTGTATGGCAACCCGGAATATTGGCTGCTCATGTATATCGACGTGATCGAGTTTAAGAATCGCCACTTCGAGGAAATTTTCCGCGCCATCCCCAAACTATTCCAGAATCGCCTCGGAGATGTTCTGGAAAAAGCCAAAGAAGAGCCTCGTTGGGGCGGGCAATCGCCCAACTTTGTATTTGCCACGATCTATTTCGCCCTCATCAACTATTTCATCATCGAGAAGCTCTTCCAGGGCAACCAACACCTTGGCGTTTCCGATGATGAAGCGATCGAGGGCATGATCGATTTATTCTCCCGCGGGCTATGGCGCTCGCAGGAGACCGATAGTTCGGAGAACTCCCTAAGCACGAAGGCGGGAAGTAAGAGCCAAGGCAAGCGCGGCAAGAAATCCCGCGTTTTGGCCATGTCGTCGGCAGCTCGCTAGATTCGAGCAAAGAAGGTTCGACCAAGGAAGAAAGCAGCACGCGCAATTCAAGGACCCCGTTCTGGGGCGCGAACGCTGTACTTCATCGCATTTGCGCATTTTGGCTATGTCCTCGCCTGTTCGTTAAGGTTCGACTGAAAAGAACGCCCCCCAGCGTTTTCAGCGTAAGCGTGGCTACAAATCAAGCTCGCTGCGCGGCTTTTCGTCCAGATTACGTTCAAAAGAAAAGCCGTGCGGAGAGCATGCAAACGGAATTCATCAACGCTGAAAACGCTATCAATCAGGGTCCCCGCATCGGGGCGCGAAGGCCGCAGTTTTGAGCCATCGCGTATCTTGGCCATGCCCTCGCCTGCTCGCTGTTCGTTGAGTTCGAGAAAAAAGAAAACCAATCAAAAATGAAGGGCCCAGGCAGGATGCCTCAAACACCCTGTTCTGGCTATGCCCTCACATACTGACTGAGGAGGATGTTCATGAGGTTGTTCAATTCACTCTGGCGTCTCGCGATTGTTTCCATGCTTGCCGCCGGCCTGGCTTATGCCCAGGGTGTAGGCGCGTCGGGCGATATGAAAGGGATCGTCTCAGACCCTACGGGAGCGGTAATACCTGGCGTTATTGTGACTGTAACGAACTCCGAGAAAGGTATCCAACGCACTGCACAGAGCGACCACACGGGCCAATACGTGGTACCAGGGCTGCCCCCGGCTACCTACCAGGTAACCGCTGAGGCGCCAGGGTTCCAAAAAGAGATCCTCCGAATGGCGGCAGTGACCGTGGGGCAGGTATTGGTGCTCGATTTCCATTTGAAAGTGTCTACCTCTTCCGAGCAAGTGGAGGTCACTTCGCTGGCGCCAGTGGTTGAAGTCGATAGGGGACACCAGGCAGACACCGTGACCGAGCAATACATCGAGAATCTGCCCATTGACCGGCGCGACTATCTCACTTACACGCAGCTAATGGGTGGCACCAGCGACTCACAAACTGTGGTGGGAGCGGACTATCGCGTGCGCCAGACCCCGCAAACCGGCCTTTCGTTCTACGGCAGCAACGGACGAGGCAACAACGTGACTGTCGATGGCGGGCAATTCAATGGCGATTCGGGCGCAGTGGAAGTCAACCTTAGCCAGGACGCCGTGCAAGAGTTCCAGATTAACCGCAGCAACTACTCAGCCGATCTTGGAGCCGCCAGCGGAGCTTCCATCAACATTGTCAGCAAGTCGGGAACCAATGAACTTCACGGCACGGTCTACGGCTTTTTTCGCAACGATGCCATGGATGCGAGGAATCCCTTCGCGTTTACCAGCGCGCTGCAGCCTGGGCAACTCTCGGCAGCCACCGGCTTCTCGACAACTGCAACAGGGCAGCCCGCGAAGGACACGCTCAGCCGTCAGCAATTTGGCGCAACCGTCGGCTTTCCAATTGCAAAGGACAAGACTTTTGTATTTCTGTCTTACGAGGGGCTGAGGCAAAAAGCTCAAACGACAGTTCCATTGCTGCTCAATAGCAATATCTTCGCCCCTCAATCGGGGCCCGCCAATGATCAACAGCAGATTCTCGCAGCTCTTGCAGCCGGAGGCGGTACTCCCGTCCCCTGCCTCACGGGACAACCGGCTCTACCCTCGGCGGTCTGCGCCGGTATTCTGCAGAATGTACTTACCATCAACCCCGCCGCCAGTCCTTTGAATCAATTCTTGGTCAACAAATTCGAAACAAACGGCGGCCTCTTCCCGAACTCGACCATTACGAACTACTGGTCCGGTAGGCTGGATCACACCTTCAATGGGCATGATCAGGCATCTTTGCGTTATCTGTACTCCCACAGCAATCAGGGCGATCCGGATATAGGTTCACTGGTAGGCGTCTCCAGGGGAAGTACGGTCAAGAACTGGACCAGTTCTCTGCAAGGAAGCTGGTATCACCAGATCAGCGCCAGGACTCAGAATGAGTTTCGCGCGCAGTGGAACCTGACGGCGTTTGACGTGTTCAGCAACGATCCTGGCGGTCCTGGCTTCGATATTGCCGGCTTCGCAGCCTTGGGACGCGATATAACTCTACCCAACTTCTCTACATTGCGTCAGTATGAGTTTGCCGATAACCTCACGTTGATTCGTGGCCATCACACCATGAAGACCGGTTTTTCCGAGGTCATTCGCGGTAACCGCACCTCTTCTGCCACGTTTCTTGGCGGTGACTTTAGCTTTGGCTCGTTGCCGGGAGGCATTCTCAGCCCCTGCCTGCAGGTGCCCGCTGCATGCGGACTCACCGGGGTCGCACCGGCGTTCATCAACTCCATGCAAGCATTCAGCCTGGGATTGCCATCGTTTTATCAGCAAGGCTTTGGCAATCCAACCACGGTAGCCAATCTGCCGCTAACGGCTCTTTACTGGCAGGATGCATGGGCCATTACCCCGAACTTCACTCTAAACTATGGCCTTCGGTATGAACTCGACACGCGCTGGGTCATGCCGACCGATCACAAGAACTTCGCCCCCAGAGTCTCTTTCGCGTGGGACCCGCTCAACGATCACAAGACAGTCATTCGCGGCGGCGCGGGTATCTTCTATTCCCCTACGTATGTGCAAATCGATTTCGCCACGCAAGAGCTGGGTAATATCAACGGCTCCCGGCAAATTTCCAATTTCCTGATTCCCATTACCAATCCTGGTCCTGTCAACGCCGCTTCAATTTTCCAGACCTTATTCGCACAAGGTAAGTTGGGTGGCTGTGGGCTCGCCGGCGGGCCTGGCGGAGCGGGAAGCGGCGCTTGCGTTACCGCAGCCGATCTCGCTCAATTTGGAATCAACGCCTCCAATAGTGGACCGCTGCCGCCATTCGCCGACGTGTACCACGTGCCCTCTACATTCCACAATCCCTATGCTGAACAGGCATCGTTCGGAATAGAGCGTGAAGTTTCCAAGGACATGTCGGTCTCGGCAAACTACATTTACGTTCACACCCTGCGGCTGCCTCAAACGCGAGACACCAATCTTCTTCCCACCGCCCCCTTGACCACTGCCATCAATGGCAACCAGTTCCAGAACTGGGGTGCACCCCAATGCGGCATTCCCGGAGTATGTTTTGTAAATCCGCTCGTACTGCAAAACAATGAGTATGAGTCGAACACCGCCGCTCTTTATCAAGGTGGCATTTTTGAGTTCAAGAAGCGGTTTAGCGAGCATTACACCGTTGTTGCGAACTACACCTACAGCAAAGCGTATGACGACACCACGGACTTCAGCTACTTCCCGTCGAATCAGGCAAACCTCGCCGGAGAGCGCGGTCTCTCTTCCTTTGACCAGCGGCATAAAGTTACAGTCTATGGCGTGCTCGAAAGTCCATGGAAAAACATCGCGTTGAACGGCTTTCAGTTCTCTCCCATCGTTCGCTATAACAGCGGCCATCCATTCAACCTGCTGGTGGGAACCGATCAAAACGGAGACCGCCATGGAACCAATGACCGCCCGGCGGGCGCCGGACGCAATACCGGATTAGGGCCAAACTATACCGACCTGGATTTGCGCCTCTCGCGCCAGTTCAAGATTACCGAGCGGACTCACATCCAATTTGTAGCGGAGGCCTTCAATCTTCTGAATCACACGAACTTCTCCGGTGTGAACAACATTGTGGGGGCAAATTATGGCGGAATCTTCGGGCAATCTTTCCATGCTCAAGCCGATCCTACCGCCTCGCCGAGCCAGCCTCTCGGCTATACCTCCGCTTTCGCCAAACGGGAGATCCAGCTAGGAGCACGATTCTCGTTTTAGTCTGCAGCACGGATATTCGTCGAGAAGGAGGGCGCTTCATCGCGCCCTCCTGATTGACCGCCTTCCAGCGGCTACTTACCCAAGTCCCGCACCGGAATATCGAAGACAGCGGTATTCACCTGGCCTAATCGCTGGAACTGAACCCATACGCGATAAACCCTGGGGCGTGGAAAAATCATATTGAACTGCATTTTTGGCCCGCCGTCCGCCAGGAACGGATGGTCGTGAATCATGTCAACCAGATCGTCGCTCGCCGCCAGCATATGGCTCCAGGCTCCCAAATAAGGTTCTATGCCATCGGCCGGATCTAAATGAAAAAATAGAAGCGTCTTCATGCCGGCAACCGGCTCAGGCGGCTGCATGGTCAAAGAGATCTTCATGTTGGTGGATTGTTTCGGGGAAATCTCTTCGCTTAGCGAGGCTCCCGCCGTGATGGGAGCGCCCGGAAGGATCAACGTTTTGACCACCAGTTGCGGCGCACCGCCCTTCGGATAAAAATCGCTAAGAATCCGATACATGCCCGGCTTGGGGAGGACCGTACTCAACCGGAACACACCATCGGCGCCGCGCTCCGGATGGTCGTGCCGGAAGTATTTCATGTCCTGGCTGACAATGAAGATGTGATACAGCTTTTCGTGAACGGTCAGGAAATCTTCTATCGGCTTCCCCGTTTTCGGATCGCTCACGGAAAACGTAAGCTGCACTTTGTCCCCGGCTTTGGGATGCGATGGCTCTACCCGCAACGCCAGGGGGTATTCAATTCGATCGGCGAGATTCGCAACCAGCTCCATTCCGCAGCGATGGCAATGCCCAGGCTGCGATGAGCGCACATCCGGATGCATGGGGCAAACAAATTCCACCGGGGCCTCTGCCGGGTTTGTGCTTTCAGCTCCGGAGGGAGATTGTGCCGCAGACTGTGCCGCCACTTCTGCCGCCGGCAGCAGCCCCGCCAGCAGGACCAAGCATAGGGTACGCAGGTAACGAAACATTGGAATTGGGCCGTTCAACTCTTCAAATTATGCGGGATTTCTCCGCCGCCTGTACAGTAAGGCGCGGCACCAGCACTGTAAGCGGGACGTGGGCTCTGGGACCTATTCCTGCTTCGGAGTTGCGGACTGGAGCTGTGGCTGAAGGACGCCTGCGGCTTCTTTGCTCTCGTGATCCTCAACCAGCTCGATGCGTACATGATCGGGCCCTTCGATGAACGCAAATTTGATCTTGCCATCCTTAATGGAGCGGGGCTCGTCGGTAATCTTGACTCCATCTTTTTTGAGGCGTTCCAGGGTTTGTTGAAGATTCTCTACGCTGAAGCCGATATGGTCGGTAACGTGTCCTTTGGTTGATTCAAAATCGTTTCGGTCTTTCCATAACTCCGGCCACTGCTTCCTGGCATACTCCATCGGAAAAATAATGAAATTGACGTTGTCCATCATGAGAGACATGCCCGGGCCAATCTGGAAACCCTTGTAAAAACGCGGCTCACGCAACGGAACTCCACTGCCGCGCCGCGTCATCCCAAACTCCTTCATATACCATTCGCCTGCCGCGACCGGATCTTTGCTAAGCATGTGGATGTGACCGAAATGATGATGATTGGCCGTATTCAGCTCGATGAGCTGGTGATCGGGCCCATCCACGTAGGCGAAGAAAAAGACACCCTGGGCGTTTCCGCCACCGATATCGCTGATGTCGGTGATAGGGGTCTCGAACTTCGTTCCTAGGTCGAGCTGCTTTTGGTAGGTCTCTTTCATATTTTCCGCGCCCCAGCCAATGTGCCAGATCGCCGAGGTAATCTCGGATTTGGGCGCAGACGTAACCTTGTTGAACAGCAGCCATGATTTTTGAGCGAACACCGCATCCGAGAGTCCGGCAAACTTCGCCTTCTCACAATCGAACTTGGCGGTATAAAAATCGATTGCCGAGGCCGGATCCGTGGCGTTCAGGTGGACATGATGGAAATGCGCCAGGGGCTTCGGAGCCTCTTGGTCTTGACAAAAACATGCCACGCTTAAGCTCAAGACAGCAACGCTTCTCAAGGCTGCTTTCAACATGCGCGCCATTGTACACAACCTCAATCAAGCGCCAAGTTCATAAAAAAAGCCCACTGGGGCAAAAAGAATCTTGGCATCTTGCTAGGGAGATTGATAGGATATGTGCCGCTATGCAGCTACCTGTCTTCAGCTACACGGAAAAACCCCTTTGGAATTTTGAGCAAGAGCCTTTTGTCGATGAGCGTCCCGACGAAACCAGCTACAACCTGCGCGCCTATATGGATCGCCTTGCCGACGAAAAAGTTCGCGAGTATTCGTCAAGTTGGACGGATGAGCAGGTCATCGAGTGGTGCGGCGATTTTAAAGACGATGGCGCACTGATGATGGCCTGCTGTGAACGGGATGTCGAAATCGAAGAATTTCGTCGTGTGCTCGATCAAGCCGTCGCCTATCGCAATCGGGTTCGGCCTACACTTTCACGATAGCTGGCAACGAGTATCGGGGTTCAACCCACCAAGGCATTCAAAGGCTCGACTGACGAACCGGGTGCGCTCAAGCTTGAAAACGGAGCGCGCCCCTATCCCGCGGCCCTCCCCAATAGCTGCAGTCGAAGCGGAATCTTGTCTTTTACTCGCTCGCATATCCAGCAGCAATGCCCTTGTTGGCTTATGACCGGAAGATCGAAAGACCGGAGGGTCAGAAGATCGAAAAACCAAAAGGCCAGAAGACTGAAGATCGGAAATGTCTGTCTCCGTCAGCATTCAAAATGTCCACCCGCGCAAGTTAGCCGCGGTAAGGCGAGAGGTCGCACCGGAAGCGATCGGCGCTGCGTGGAAACCTGCTTTGGACAAAGTCTGGGAGCTCATTCGAAGCCGGCCCGGATTGAGGACCGACGGTCACAATATCTTTCTCTATCATCATCCAACCCGTTCTGGAGCGCCGGTGCGGTGCGACTTTGGTGTGGAGGTTACGCGCCATTTTGAAACAGAGGGAGAGGTGTACGCGACCGAAACACCTGCGGGCCAGGCGGCCGTCGCCGTACATCGCGGCCCGTATCAACGCCTACGGGAGGCACACCAGGCAATCGAGGATTGGATGGCGGCGAACTCGAAACAAGGTGCAGGGCAGTCGTGGGAAATATATGGCGATCCTACACCGGACCCTGCAGATACGGAAACCACAGTCATGTACCTGTTGAAATAGCAAAAGCGGCTGCAATTACAAAGTGCTGAAATTACAAATGCCGAAGTTACAAAATCTGAAGTACTAAGTAAAGACGAACGCAAGCTTTGAGCAACTGAAACTCAGGCGTACGGGACTCCGAAGCCTAGCCGTCCTGCTTCACAAAATGCACGCCTTTGTCTTCCGGCCCGAAGAACACCACCAGCGCTCCAACAATCATGACCACCAACATCGAGTATGTGAGCGACTGCGAATAGCTCATGTGTTCGCCCACCACCGACTCCAGGTAAGAAATTCCTGACGCACAAAAAACACCCACCTGATAGGCAAAGCCTGGGAAAAATCCGCGTGCTGCACCAGGAGAAAGCTCATTGATGTGAGCTGGAATCACTCCCCAAGCTCCCTGAATCATGAACTGCATCAGGAACGCTCCAAAGATAATCGCAGGGAGGCTGCGCACCAATACCCATAGCGGGATAAAAGCCAGAGCAAAGCAGATCGCCATCACCATGGCTTTGCGGCGTCCCATACGGTCGGATAGGAAGCCTACTAACAATCCGCCAAGAATTGCGCCGACCATCGAGATGACTGTGACCATCGAAGCGGTTTGCACGCTGAAATGCAGTTGCTTCTTGAGAAACGTTGGATACAGGTCTTGGGTGCCGTGCGAAATGCCGTTCATGCACATCATCAGCAGCACGAGATAGAGAAAACGCGGCCAGTTGCGGAGAACCTGGCTGCTATATTCCTTGAACGTGGTGCGCGACTGTTGCCAAGCTTCCGGTTCTTTTACCTTCGCGCGAATGAAAAGCGTGAGCAGCGCGGGAAGGCCGCCGATAAAGAACATAGGCCGCCATCCCCAGCGAGGGTAGACGTAATACGTCACCGCGGCGGCCAGAAGATAACCGGTGGCATAGCCTTCCTGCAATAATCCGGAGAGAACTCCACGCCATTTAGCGGGCACCGACTCCAGTGCGAGTGAGGCTCCCACGCCCCATTCCCCGCCCATGCCAATGCCGTACAACATGCGCAGGATAAAAAATGTTGTGTAATTGGGCGCAAAGCCGGTAAGAACCTCGATCACCGAGTAAAAAACGATGTCGAGCATCAACGGCAGCCGTCGGCCATACCGGTCCGCCACCACCCCAAAAAGAAACGCGCCCACCGGACGCATCGCGAGGGTTGCCGTCAACGTGAGAGCAATCGCCTGCACCGGCTTGTGAAAGTCCTTTGCGACGCCTTCCAGCACCATAACCAGCAGGAAAAAATCGAACGCGTCGAACGTCCAGCCGAGAAAACCGGCAAGAACCGCATTGCGCTGACTGGCGCGATCCGCCGCCGACAATTGCGGCACAGCTACAGCAGGGCTGCTTTGCGGGCTGCTCATAAAAGGGGACCTCACGATGCTTCGGGGCGCAATTGTAGGAGTAAAGGGGAGATAAATCCATCGGCGAAAGAGCGGCCATTCTTGCTGCCTCAATCGGCCAACCGCACGAAACGCCGGCGATTCCCCTATTCCTTTATTTATTCCTTTCGACCGATCTCCCCGTCGTAATTCAACGCCCCCAGGCCAAGGAATCGGCCTGCCAAGCCAAGTTCCTCTTCAATCCGAAGCAGTTGGTTGTACTTCGCCACGCGATCGGTGCGGGATGCCGAGCCGGTTTTTATCTGGCCAACGCCCGTGGCCACCGCCAAGTCCGCGATGAAGGTGTCCTCAGTCTCTCCTGATCGATGCGACATCACGGCGGTATACCCGTTGCGCCGGGCTAAATCGATGGCATCCAGCGTTTCGCTGATGGTCCCTATTTGGTTGACCTTAATCAGAATGGAATTGCCCGCCTGCTCCTGAATTCCGCGCGTCAGTCTTGAGGTGTTGGTTACGAACAGGTCGTCGCCCACGAGTTGAATCTTATCGCCCAATTCTTCCGTGAGAAGTTGCCAGCCCTTCCAATCGTCCTCAGCCAACCCGTCCTCAATCGAAACGATCGGATATTGGCGGGCCCAGTCGGCCCAGAAAGCAACCATCTCCTGGGACGTTTTCACCGACTTATCGGACTTCTTGAAAACGTACTTCCCTTTTTCCTTGTCGTAGAACTCGCTGCTGGCGGGATCGAGAGCGATGGCAACGTCTTCGCCGGCGGTAAATCCTGCCTGCTGCACCGCCTCAAGAATCAGCTCAATGGCTTCCACGTTGGCTTTTAACGAAGGAGCAAATCCGCCTTCGTCTCCCACCGCCGTGTTGTAGCCTCGTCTCTTCAGCACGCCTTTCAGAATATGGAAAACCTCTGCGCCCCATTGCAGAGCCTCAGAGAACGATTCGGCCCCGACGGGCATCACCATGAACTCCTGAAAGTCCACGTTGCTGTCCGCGTGGGCGCCGCCGTTCACAATGTTCATCATGGGAACCGGCAGCACGCAGGAACTCATGCCGCCGATGTACTGATACAACGGCAGCTTAAGTGAATTTGCGGCGGCCCGGGCGCTTGCCATCGACACCGCCAGAATTGCGTTGGCTCCGAGCTCTCCCTTGTTGGGAGTTCCATCCAGGCGAAGCATGGCTTCGTCGATCTCGCGCTGGCGTGAGCAATCCATATTCATAAGAGCGTCTGCAATGCGCTCATTGACGTTTTCCACGGCCTTGAGAACGCCCTTGCCCGAATAGCGGCCTGGGTTCCCGTCTCGAAGTTCCACAGCTTCATGCTCGCCCGTAGAGGCCCCGCTGGGAACAGCGGCGCGTCCCAATGTGCCGTCATCCAAAATGACATCGGCTTCGACCGTGGGGTTTCCTCTCGAGTCCAGTACTTCTCTTGCGCGAATTTGAATAATTCTGTTGTTCATTGCACTCCCAGCAGGTGTGAAAAAAGAAAAATTATAAATGACGGAAAAACGGCTTCCGCGCCGTCTCGTAGAACGGATAAAACCCATCTTGCATAGAGGTAAAAATGAAAAATGCAAGATACAAAGGTGAAAGACACAAAGATGAAAGCTGAATGAATCAAATATTATACTGGCGCAAGAATGAATCCTGCCGGTTCTGAAAAATCCTCCATCAAGACATCACCACAAATATTAGGGTGGCTCCTGGCGCTAGTGTTCGTTACAAGAGTTCTGGCCGCCCTTCTGTTCTGGAAAACTGGCGGACCCTCTGCTTTTCTTAGCCCGGACTCGCTTGGCTATGTCGATCTTGCCAAGAGTTTGCTTCACGGATCATTTTCGATATCGGGCGTTCCGGAGATCTTTCGCACTCCGGGTTATCCGCTCCTGCTGATTCCGGCGGTGGCGTCCGGTCACTTCTTGATGGCTGCGCTGATTGAAAATCTGCTGATGAGCTTGGCCGCCGGCACTCTCGTTTGGAAAATAGCCAAGACTCTATTCCCTGGATCGAATGCACCCGTGTGGGCGGTTGTTTTTTATTGTTTTGAGCCAATAGGATTCATGTCCTCTGAAAAGCTCCTCTCAGAGACGGCATTTACACTTGGCATCCTTCTTTTCGTGTGGTTGATGCTGCGGTTCTGTAGCAGTCCAACCTATGGGAGGGCGGCTGCATGCGCCATCGCCTTGGCAATCTCCACGTATATCCGGCCTGTTTCTCTCTACCTTGGCCTTTGTTTTGCGGTTGTACTTTTGGTCTCTCTAAGAAGGCTCGTTTGGCATCGGCGCATCTCGCTAAGCCTGACGTTCTTACTTGTTTTTTCATTCTTGATTGCCCCCTGGATTGTTCGTAATTCCATCAAGGCCGAGTACAAGGGTTTTTCGTGTGCAGGTGACTGGGGTCTTTATTTTTTTAGTGTCGCTGCGATTGAATCTAAATTGGAGCATCGAAGCTTCGTGGAAACCCAAAAGGCTCTCGGCCACCTCGATGCCTATGCCTATTTTCATGTTCACCCCGAACAAATTTCGTGGTCTCCTGGCAGGGTAGCCCGTTGGTACGGCAGCGAGGCCCACAAGATCGTCGCGGCACATTGGCTAACATACTTGCCGATACATGCTCGAGGCTGTGCCACGGTGATGTTTGATCCCTATGTCACGGAAATCTTGCGATCCGCCAAGCTTTACCCTCAGGTGGGCGGATTGCTGAATCGTTTGCAAGAGGAAGGGATAATTCGCTCGCTCCTCTGGCTCATGCAAAACTATCCGGTTACCGCATTGATGCTCCCCTTACTGATGATTCAATTGTTGACGTACTACCTCTTGGGAGGTCTAGCCCTGCGCCGGCTCCCTGCTGAAACGAGTCTTATACTGTTGGCAATATCTCTCTACTTTGTAGTGATTGCCGGATTCCCGGCGGCGGTGGGCCGCTATCGGGCGCCATTCATCCCGTTGATATGTATCTGCGCAGGAGCGGAATTGGCTTTCTGGCTTGCGCCCAAAGATGTAAAGATGAACGATGTAAAGATGAAAGCTGAAAGCACGCCTGAATCATCCATCGAAAAGATCTCGATTGCCGGGTCCGAGCGGTTCTGATGTCCTTACCCATCTATTAGCATCAATCATTCACGGCCCAGAACTCACAAAACGCCCAGAACTCACAAACAAAGAATGTTGCCATTGCTGCGCCTGGGCTTCATCCCTTACGAGAGAGAACACATAGAACGATCTGTTGAGACATCCCGTGGCGTTGCCGGCATATCTTACATCCTGCATTCTGTCGGTATTCTGCTTCAGGAATCCTGTCTGGCCCCCCCCCGCCCTTGACGTGATTGCTGTGGGCTTTGTGGTTGAAACGGGCCCTTCGAAGCCGCGAATGAAACGATAAAATTACACATCGCACGAAAAAGACAGACCCGATGACTTCGCGCCGCGCTGGTCATCTGTTATGTTCAATGTCTCACGTTTAGGAGAGTTCATGTCCATTCCGTCCCAGACCAATATTCGCCTTATTAATACTCCAGATTACCGTGAAGGTTACGCCAACTCAGTGCAGGTCCGGGTCAGCGTGTGGGATTTCCTTTTGGTTTTTGGCCGCTTGCAGCAGCAGACTGCCGCTGAAGTGGAAGTCCATAATTTTCAGGGCATCTACCTGAGCCCGCAACAAGCCAAGGCGCTCATGACAATTTTGGAACAGAATGTGACACAGTATGAAAAGACCTTCGGTGAAATTAAGCTGGACCCCGGCATGGCGGCCCACGGCCCAGTTCACTAAATGGCTCTGCAACCGAGCGTTCAGAAACCGCTGAAATCTAAATAAAATGCGTTAAGAGGATTTTTTGGCGACGGGCACAACCACCTCAAAACTTCGTCGGAGCTCGCCGCGGGCCTTTCCTTGTCTGATTTTTGCAGTCTGTTTTGCGGCAATTCTCGCATTCCACGCTCCCTTGCTGCGCCTGCCGTTCTTTTGGGATGAAGCCGGCTACTACGTTCCGGCGGCGCACGACATCGCGTTTCTTCACCTGGCCATTCCCAAGACGACGATCGACGCAGGCCATCCTCCCCTCTCTGCGGCATATCTGGCCCTGTGGTTCAGCCTCCTGGGATGGAAGCCGCTTGTCGCTCGGATCGCTATGTTGTTGATGGCGGCCTTGGCGCTCACCAATGTCTTTCTACTGGCCAAGCGCATTGCCAACTCCGGAGTAGCGGTAGCCTCCACCATTGCCACCGCAGCTTTTCCAATCTTCTTCGTTCAAAGCTCGTTGACTCATGCCGATCTTACTGCCACGGCCCTGTCGCTCTGGGGAATCCGTTTGGGGATCGAGCGGCGAATCTGGCTGAGTCAACTCATTCTTTCCCTGTCCGTTCTCTGTAAAGAGACAGCCATCATCACACCCTTGGCTCTTGCCGCGTGGGAGCTTTTCGTTTCACCGGAGAATACCGGCATAAGGCAAAAGATCCGGCAAACGGCCATTCGCCTGATCCCGGCTGTGCCCCTCGCTGGCTGGCTTCTGTATCACCATGCACTCACGGGCCGCTACCTTGGAAATGCCGATTTCTATGCATACAACGTAACGTATGCCATGAATCCTTTAAGAATGGTGCTGGCCTTCGGCATAAGGATCTGGCACCTTCTGGGCTTCATGAACATGATTGTTTTGACGGCGGCGACGCTCGTCGCGATGAAGTTTCCGCCCATCCGGGATAACGGTACGGAACGCGGCCGAATCGCCATCCCCATCCAGTTGCAGTTTGCCCTGGTGATGCTCGCCCATGTGGTTGTGCTGTCGATAGTGGGAGGCGCTCTCCTCACCCGCTATATGCTCACAGCCTATCCCCTGGTCATCATCATAGGAATGTCCACGTTACGGCGGAGAATACGTCATTGGGAGCTGGCCGCTTCGGCTGTAGTTCTTTTCTTCGGCGTGGCCCTGTTTGTCGCCCCCCCCTATAAAATCGCGCCCGAAGATAACCTGAGATACAAGAACTTCGTCGATCTCCACGTTCAGGCTGCGCAATTTATTAAGGAGCATGAACCGGGCCTCTCGGTATTGACTGCCTGGCCGGCGACCGACGAACTATCCAAGCCCTACCTTGGATACGTGAGCCGTCCCCTTCCGATTGTTTCTGTAAAAGATTTCACTGCCGAAGAAATCTTCCGCGCCCGGCAGATGACCGGCCAATTCCAGGTTGCTTACCTGTTTTCAACCAAGTACAACCAACCCACCTTGTTTCAATCCAAGATATGGCAGCACCTTACCCAGCGCTATTTCGACGATCACACGGACATCCCGCCAGACGTCGCAGCCGATCTGCTCGGCGGCAGAATTGTCTTTCTCGCACGGAAAAATGCCGAATGGGCCGCCGTGGTTGAAATTGAAGCTGAGCGGCACACGGCGTCGGTGAGAAAACCACGCTGAAGTAATCCCCTTTTTTCAGGCTGTGAATCTGTTTTTTCGCGGTCCGTTGCTCCGTTGCGGTATTTTGCACAATAATTTAGCGCATGGGTTTAGATGCACACGTGTGCTGCAATTGTGTTAAGGAGGGGCTCGCATCGCCGCATCCATTCCCCCACCTTTTGATATTCGATGAGACTGGAGAGCCCAGCCTCAAGAACGAGGCTGAAATAAATTTGGACCAGTGGCTTGAACACGATAAATGGTATGACAACTCTTGTGCGCACGCTGGTTGTCTGGCAAGGAAGCGGCTCGGGAACATCTCCCACGTGGCCCACGTTCGCAATTACCTTGAAAGGAATTCGCCGACTAATTTCCCGATGCTGTGCACACGTGTCGTTTATAACGGTGTGCATGCCGGCGACTGGATCGCCGTTCAAGATGTCCCAAAGCTATTGGACGAAGCTCGGAAGGTGCAAGGGAGCACGAAGGATCTGCTTATCTTTCAATTCATGAAGGATCTGATCGAACTCGCCGACGCCAGCCTAGCCACAAGGAATCCGATAGTTTTCTGATTGTCACCCTCTAAAGTAGCTCTTCAAATCTGCCTTGAATATCTATTCTCTTTCCCTGGAGAAACGAGCTGACTGCGGGATCGTTGATTATGATCGAATCCGCAATTTCAAGGAATTCTGATAACAGAGGGTTCTTCAGTGCCTGTTTGCGGTCGAGTGGCTTGCCCAAAATGTCTTTGCGAACGTGTGAAGCTTGTGCGGCATCACCAACGCGCACGGTCCAACTGTCATTCTGTGGACGTACATGCATGAGGGTCCACGCCAATCTTTTGGGTTTGCATTTGCTCCAATCACCGGCACTTATCGTCAAATCAGCTTCCGGTTCAGGATGCGCTCGAACCATAGACGCATAGTAGACAGCATGAGCGCCACCATCTTTGTTGACAAGTCCCCATACCGTGATTAATTCCTCGCCACAGTGGTCGCATTTGAATCGCCTCATATGGCAGCTAGGCTTGATAGTCAGTTTTGCCATGCGCTTTGAGTGTTTGCAATCTGTTGCTGATCGGGTTGAGGCACTGGCACTTGCTGATATTTGGCCACTGCTCCCGTCATTGCATCGTCTGTTGGATGTGAGTATCGACTGAGCGGTTCAAGCATTTGATCAGTTCGAGTTATCACCATCCAACCATTTCAGCGATGATACGAAGAGAAGTTCCTGCGTCATCCCTTCTGGAGAACTGCGTAAAAAGGGTGCGGCAGCGAACAAGGAACAAAGAACTCCGCACCCATGAATCTATCGGGATGAATAACTTTATTTTTTCTTTCAACGCTGATCGGGCCCAGCGCTGCTGATCGATTCGTTCTTTGGGTCGTTCATGGAATGGTTCATATTCATGATGAGCCATTTCTCGCCGGTCTTATGAAACAACGACGTGCCTTTTGCTTGAATCGTTCTTTCCGGCGTCATGATTTCCAGGTCATATTCCTCCCAAATCACGTCTCCAACTGCGTGATACTCGCGCGGCCGGAGAGAAAGCACTGTAGGAGGGCTTTGGTGAAAATATTTTTCTAGATATTTCATGACCGACGGCCGCCCTCGATAATCTCCCTTGAACGTCATGAGCACAATCTCGGGATCGAGGCATTCCGAAAACGTCTTTGCATCGGAATTGTTAAAAGCCGCTCCGCAAAGCTCTTGCTGGCGATTCAGCTCTGCAAATTGCGCTTCAGCCATCTTCTCTTTTGCGGCAAGCGAAGCTACGTGGTTTTTAAGGTCGATCTTCATGCCCAATTTCTCGATCAGGTCGGCGCCAAGCACTCCATCGACACGTTTTTGGCAGGATCGCTCCAGCGGCGTCAGGTCCACCGCCAGGAGTTTGAGGTTGTAAAGCGGATGGTCTCCCATTGTCAGGTCATGGAGAACAACTTCACGTCCGGCGGCTGCAAAGGAGCCGTTCCACGTTTCCATGGTCACTTCGGTGGAATCGAACGATGAAAAAGACTTCAGATTCAGCAAGGTGCTGGTTGCCCCTGTGTCCAGAAGGAACTGATATTGCTTCTTGCCTACAGTCACCTTCGCGAGTGGCAGCCGTTTGCAATTGTCCAGGGGTACTTCCTCGGCCCGCGCCACAACTGAGAACATCAACAACAGAACAAATAGGTACTGCATACATTCCGGAATGAACGGTCTAATATGACCGCTAAAAAGTCAGCCCAGAGTTTTGAGCGCCACGTCCACCACGTCTTCTAGCGCCCGCCGTTCACGCGTTGTTTTTACCAGGACCAGCAACCCTGCCATGACGCTGCCGAAAAACCGGGCCAGCGCCACCGGATCCTGATGCTTTCCGATCTCGCCGTTTTCCTGCGCCCGGCGAAGCCTGATGGTGAGCTCTCGGCCAATGGCCTTGAGCGTATTGGTAACAAGTTCTCTTGTGGCTTCGTCGGCCGAGGCCAGTTCAACCGCCGCATTGATCAACATGCACCCGCGCGGATCTTCTTCACCCAGAGCCTTGTCGATCGTGTGGGAAAGATATTCATGCAGCACCGCCCGGACCGGACTGTCGCTACGGAAAAGCGCCCGCGCGTTCGCGACCCGCTGCTGACAATAGCTGCGAAGAGCGGCCGTATAGACGGCTCGCTTATCGCCAAAAGTATCGTAAACGCTCTGCCTGGCAAGCCCCAGATGCTCCACCAGGTCGCTCATCGAAGTGGCTTCAAACCCTTTCGACCAGAAAAGGTCCATGGCTTGATCGAGGACGGCCTGCGTGTCGAATTCTTTAGGTCTTGCCATCGAGGTTATTGTAAACGCATTCTAGAACGATTTGTCAAAAATTCTGAGGGAGAGCCGCTTTTTCACCTTGGATGCTTTGCTTCAGCCAATTTCTTCTTTTTATTTCCATTTTTTTTACTTCCATGTTTTTCGACAAATGGGTTTCGGTAAATGACTTCTGCAAATTTTTTCCGCCATTCTTGCTTGCCCGTTTTTTGACCCGGGTGTTATCTCGGAATTGAATCTCGGCCACCAGGATATGGCAGATCGAATGACGGGGGGTATAATTCCGTCCCTATGTGGACGAACGCCTTTGCCTCTCTTGCCCTCTTTCTTCTCGCCACAGCAGCGGCCCATCCAATCGTGGCCCTTGCCATCCAGGAGCCCAACTCTGCGGCAGCTTTAGATGAGGCTGCCAAGAAGGTCATCGCCCAGGAGCGTGTTGCCGGCGCGTCAGTCCTGGTCGCGCGCGCCGGTCGCGTGATCCTTCACAAAGGATATGGTTTCGCCGATCTTGGGTTGGAAGCGCCTTCTAAAGAAGAGACGGTTTACCACGTGGTAGGGCCCATGCTTCCCTTCACCGGCATTGCCGTAATGCAGCAGGTGGAGCGTGGCAAGCTTTCCCTGGATGACGACATTTCCAAATTCATTCCCGAATTTCCAATGCAAGGCCATCGTGTCAGCGTCCGCCAACTGCTGAATCACACCTCCGGAATTGTCGATTACCACTACCTCGGCGACCCGATTGAGGCCACCAGCAGGGAGCCCAAAGCATTAGACGAAGTGATGGCTCTCTATGCCGGCAAGAACTGGGTGAACGAGCCGGGCAAGAAATGGGATTGGTCCATCTCGGGATTTCAGCTCCTGGTGACGATTGTGGAGCGCACTTCCGGACAAAGCTTTGCCGACTATGTAAAGCAGAACATTTTGGTTCCCGCAGAGGTGAAATCGACCGCCTATTGCGATGACTTTAGCCTCGTGCGCGGGCTCTCCCATTCCTACAGAAAGTTCGGCGCAAGTTACGTGCCTGCCAACGAAAGCGACATGGCTTATAACTCCGATCTCCGTTTTTGCAGCACCGTGGGAGATATCTACAGGCTATGGCGCGCCATTCGGGAAAAGAATCTGGTTCGCCCGGAAACTTTCAAGCAAATGAGCACGGCCGAAGGCGCTGCCATGCAAATGAGCCCTCAAGATCCCAAGGCACAATATGGATTCGCCATTACGATCAACCATGAAGAGGATCATCGCCGCATTGGCCAGCATGGCTCCCTCCTGGGATACAGCGGAAGCCTTTATGACTTTCCCGAAGACCAACTGACGATTGTTGTCCTGACGAATACGGAAGGGCAAAATGCTTACGCCATTACCAGGGCGCTTGCGCGGGTGGCGTTAGGCTTACCGCAGCTTCCGGAAAATCCCACGCCTCCACAGCGGACCATCGCCGATAATCCCACATCTGATTCGGAGCGCAAGCAGGTAAGCGGAACTTTTCTTCTGAAACTCGATCGCGTTGGGCCGAACCTGCATGATTCGTTTGCACAATATCGCCGGACCTATCGCGTGTTCGACGAAAATGGACGGCTCATGATCGAGCCTTTGGGAGCCCCCCCGGAACGCCTTCTCAAGCAGGAAGACGGCAGCTTTGCGCTGCGCTCGTCTCCACAAACGCACATTTCGTTCACTGTGCAGAACAATCGTGCCGTCAGCATGAAGCTGGACTCGCAGGGCTTCCCATTGCTTGGGGATCGCATTGGCGAGGGCGACCCAACCACGTTTCACGCCCATCAGTAGACCCGCAACCCGGCCCAGGTTAATCGCGCTCTTTTCGCCTGTCGGACGGGTGACCCCACCGTCCCGCTGCTTATGTCCTATTGTGAACGAGGGTGAGGGTGCCCCATCCTTTGCAGAAAGCGCGCATTTGGCTCTTGCGCTTGAAGCAAAGGGTGGGTTCGTTCAACCCCGGTCAAATATCGGAAAATGCGTTCGACCCGACGGCTCCACGGAAATCATTCGTCAACGTCTCAAGGACAAGCCCAATTGAAGCAGCCACTGCTGATGTAACACGGGCTTCCTAACCGCCTGGAATAATATCTTGTGCTTCTACATATCGTGTGCTATTGATATGTAGAAGTTGGAGGTATTCGCATGTCCGCCAAGTCGGATCTCCCGCAAGGCACGCTGGACTTGCTGATCTTGAAAGTTGTGGCGCTCGGCCCGGTGCATGGATACGCAATCACGCAGCGATTGCAACATGCGTCACGCGACGTCGTCCAGGTCCCACAGGGCTCGCTTTATCCCGCCTTGCACCGGCTTGAATACCGTGGCCTGTTGGCGGCGGAGTGGAAGGAAACCGAGACCGGACGCGAAGCAAAGTTCTATCGCCTGACGCGGAAGGGCCGGGAGCAGTTGGAAACGGAAACCGCAAGTTGGGAGCGATTGGCGGAGGCTGTCGGCCTCATCCTGCGCATGGCCGAGGGGAGTACCTCATGAGCTGGTGGCGGCGCCTCTGGACAAGAAAGCGAATGGACGTGGAGCTTGAAAAGGAACTGCGATTCCATCTCGAGGAACACGTCGCCGAGTTGATCGTGCAGGGCCATTCTCAGAATGAAGCCCAGCGGCTCGCCCATCTTGAGCTTGGCGGTCCACAGCAGGTACGGGAGAACTGTCGCGATGCTCGCGGCGCCCGCTGGCTGGAAGACTTGTGGCAGGATTTCCGTTATGCGCTTCGAGCGTTGCGTGAACGGCCCGGATTCTCCGCAATGGCCCTGCTGACCCTTGCTCTCGGCGTCGGAGCTACCTCGGTTATGTTTACGGTGATCAACAGCGTTCTGCTGAAGCCGCTCTCCTACCCCGAGTCCGAGCGCCTCGTCACGCTGCGCGAGCACACAGAAGATTTCGGCGAACCTTGGGGTTTCTCTTATCGTATTTTTCGCGATTGTCAGAACGAGAGTCATTCTCTCGATCTGGCCGCCTGGACCTATGGCGGCGGCACGGTGAGTGCTCCGGGCGAGCCTGAATACATCGTCAGCCGCCAGATATCCTCTGAGCTGTTGCCCGTGCTGGGCATCACGCTTCCTCTCGGGCGCGTTTTCCACGCCGATGAGGACCGCTCTGGCGCCCCGCCGGTAGCGATCATCAGCTACAACTTTTGGCAGCGCCGCTACGGAGGAAGCCGCACAGTCATTGGTGAGTCCCTCGTATTTGAGGGCAAGCCCTACACAGTGATTGGAGTAACGCCCGCCGGTTTTCAGATTTTCGCGGAGGGAGAAGCCGATGTTCTCACTCCGCTCGGGCAAAACACCGAACCACAGATGGCGAATCCCTCTGCCAATTTCATTCACGTCCTCGGACGCCTTCGACCGGGCGTGACTCTTAAGGATGCGCGGGCGGAGGCGGCCCTGCTGGCGCGCCATCGCGCCGAGGCCTACCCGCAAGCTTACCAGGGCGAGGGTATTGTCGCCGTGCCGCTGCAACAGGATCTGGTTGGAGACGTCCGCTCCACCTTGTGGCTCCTTTTGGGAGCCGTAAGCTTGCTGCTGCTGATTGCGTGCGTGAACGTTGCCAGCTTGCTGTTGGCCCGTGCGGTTTCGCGCGGCCGTGAGCTCGCCATGCGCGTGGCGCTCGGGGCAAGCCGCGGGCGGCTGGTGCGTCAATGTCTGACGGAAAGTGCATTGCTCTCGCTGATCGGAGGATTTCTCGGGATCGTATTCGCAGCCTTTGGCGTGCGCCCGTTCGTACTGCTCTGGCCCGGCAATCTCCCCCGCGCAGAGGAAGTTCATCTCGATTGGCGTGTGATGCTCTTTGCGCTGGCCGCATCCCTGCTCTGCGGACTTCTTTTTGGACTGGCTCCCGCCCTGCGCGCGCCCGCCCAAGAGATGGGACACGCGCTTCGCGCTGGATCGCGAACGGTTGTAGGAAGCTCCCGACGGCTGCACAGCACCTTCGTCGTCACCGAGATCGCGCTGGCCGCGGTGCTGTTGGTCTCCGCCGGAATTCTTGGCCGCGCTATGCTGCGCCTGGCCGCTGTCAATCCAGGAGTGGACGTCCACAATCTCGTGACGGCTCAAGTGGCCCTCTCACCCTGGACCACAGCCGAGCCCGCCAAAGCCCGCGCCGCCTGGCAGGACTTCCTGCTTCGCACGCGGCGTGTGCCCGGTGTGCAATCTGCCGCCTTAGCAGATATCGTGCCGATGCGCGAAGGGGAGAACTGGCTGGGATATTCCATCACGGCAGCCCTGCCGCCGCCTAACCAAACACCCTCGGCGCTAGCGTCGGCTGCAACGCCGGATTACCTCCAGGTAATGGGTATTCCCCTGCGCCAGGGACGCTTCTTGGATGACCACGATCAACTGGGAAGCGAACCCGTCGTCGTAATCGATGAAATGCTGGCGCAGCATGCTTTCGGAGGAAAAGATGTGATCGGCAGATCTCTATGGGTGCCCGCCATGGGTTCGGGGCCGCTACGCGTGGTTGGGGTTGTAGGGCACGTTCTTCCGTCGGGGGCCGCGGGCAGCAGCCTCTCCAGGGAAGGCGACCAGATTTACTATCCCTTTGCCCAGGTGCCCGATCGGCTCCTGCATTTTTTCTCTTCCGTTATGAAGGTTGCAGTCAGAACCAATATCTCATCTTGGAGCGTGGCAGAGGCGCTGCGCGGAGAAGCGCGCCGTCAAGGAAGCGATCTTTACGAGGTACGCACGATGGAGCAGCTTGCCCGAGCTTCGCTTGCCCGGCAGCGCTTCCTTTTGCAGTTGTTCGCCGTATTCGCGGCGTTGGCCCTGCTGCTGGCGTGCATCGGCATCTATGGCGTGCTCGCTTACCTGACCAGCCAGCGTGTTCCCGAGATCGGGGTGCGCATGGCGCTCGGCGCTACTTCGCACAATGTCATCTGGCTGGTGGTACGGGAGAGCTTAGGCATGATTCTTGTTGGCGCCGGTTTAGGGATCGCGGCTTCGCTGGCCACAGGACATCTCTTGCAGCGCCTGGTTACGGGGGCGCAGACGATCGAGCTTGCCACTTCGGCTTTGATGATCTCGGTGCTGATTGCCGCCGCACTGCTGGCCAGTTTCGTGCCGGCTCGCCGCGCCAGCCGGGTTGATCCCTTGCACGTCCTGCGCCAGGAATAGCGCTGCTCGCCCACTCTCCAAGCCAAAGCACCCCATTTCCGTAATTCATTTTAAAATACGTCTTGACAGTAGTCGTTATAACGGTTACTGTTGCTGCATGACAAAAGCAAGTAAGGCTCAGCGAGAAGTCAGCCCGGAAGAAACGGCATTCCTGGATTTGCTCCGCACCGCCGACATGCTGGCCCGAAGGGCGCTTGGAGTACTCAAACTTGAGGATCTCTCCCAGGCTCAATACAACGTCTTACGCATCCTGCGGGGTGCGCCTCAAGGGCTGCCTTGCGGGGAGATTGCCCGCCTCATGATCACTCACGATCCCGATGTCACCCGGCTCCTGGACCGCATGGAAAAGCGCCGTCTGATTTTCCGCACCCGGGAATCGCAAGACCGCCGCATGGTGCGGGCGTGTATTACTGCCGAGGGCCTCAAACTCGTGAACCGCCTGGACGAGCCGGTTCAGGCAGTCCACCGCAAGCTGCTAGGTCATATAGGGAAAGAACGGCTCCAGGTTCTTGCCGAACTTCTGGCGGAAACCCGGGCAAAGGTCGCGTAAAAAAATTTCGCCATTTATTTGTTGAAACGAATACTGTCTGAACACATCTAAGGAAAGCGGAACAAGAACTTAAGACTTAAGACTGAAGAGAACTGGAACGCAACTCAAAAAGAAAAGAAAGAAAACATAACAAGGAGATGACCACCATGGTACACACCGCAACGCTCGTCGAATCGCAAACCTCAACTTCAACCTCTACATGGAACCTCGATCCAGCCCACACCGTCGCTGAATTTAAGGTGAAGCACATGATGATCGCTAACGTGAAGGGTCAATTTTCCCAGGTATCGGGAGTGCTGAATCTCGATGAATCCAATCCCGCCGGCTCTCGTGTCGAGGCCTCCATCGTAGCCGCGTCCATCCAAACCCAAAACGAGCAGCGCGATGCTCACCTCAAGAGCGCCGATTTCTTCGACGTTGAAAAGTTCCCCACCCTGCAATTCAAATCGACGAATGTCCGCGCCCTGGGCAAGGGAGAATTATCGGTTGAAGGAGATCTCACCATTCACGGCGTCACGCGTAAGGCCGTCTTTGCGGTCGAGGGTCCAACTTCGCCGGCCAAAGATCCCTGGGGCAACACTCGCGTTGCAATTTCAGCCGTCACAAAGATCAATCGAAAGGATTTCGGTTTGACCTGGAACGCGGCGCTTGAAGCCGGCGGCATTCTCGTAGGCGAAGAGGTCACGATCGGTCTCGAGGCTCAATTCGTAAAAGCCTGACACGCCTCGTTCCAAGCGTTTGGCCCAAGAGGAGACAAAAACCATGCCTTACAGCATTTCGACATTGTTAATCCGCAACCTTCACGACGTATTCGGTGAAAACGACCCCGAACGTCGGCGCGCGGCCATCAATGAGATCTTCGCCGAAGATTGCGTGTTTTACGATCCGAGCAAGACCGCCTACTATGGCCACGCTGAGATTGACCGCATCGCGGGCGTCTTAAGGGCGACTCACCCTGACTATCGGTATCAACCGCTCGCCGAACCGGAGGAATTGGGCAATGCCGGGCGGATTCGCTGGGTAGCGGGCCGCCCCGGTGACGCGCCAGCCTACGCTGGGACCGATTTCATTATTTCCCGAGGTGGACAAATTGCTTCCGTCTATCTCTTTTTCGACAAGCTTCCCTGAGCAAGACGCTCTCGCGGACATCCTGTGGCGAAGCAGCGAAGAGGCGAGAGACGGCGCGATGCGACCTTCGATTTCGTGATAAACGAACGGCCGACGTCGAGTTTCCACGCAAGTCGTGCTTGCGTTAACCTTTTACCTATTGCCTGAGTCCGAGAGGCCTTCGGTTCAGGGACAACATGAACAAAAAATACGATGATGAGGAACCGGAGAATCTTATGACTACCCCGCATTTTACGATGAAGAAGCCCTTTTTACTTTTCGCCGCTTTTGCCTTGCTGGCAGGATCTGCAGTTGCCCAATCCAGCACCTGGACGATCGATCCAGCTCACAGCGAAGCGCATTTTGAAGTCCGCCACATGTCCGTGAGCAACGTGCGCGGGTCGATTGGAGGCGTTTCCGGAACCGTTGTCTGGGATCCGGCAAATCCGGCAAACGACAGCGTAAACGCAACTCTCGACGTGACAACGATCGATTCTGGAAACAGCTACCGCGATAAAGATCTCAAGACGGACGCATTCTTCAACACCGACAAGTTCAAGACCATCGTCTTCAAGTCCACCTCCGTGACCCCATCGGGTAGTGGCTTGAAGATTGCAGGCACCCTTACGATAGCCGGCGTAACGCGCCCGGTCGTCCTTGATTCGACCGCGCCCGCCGCGCCCCAAAAGGGCCTGCAGGGAGGTCTCGTAACCGGGATCGAAGCGACGATTACCATTAAGCGTGCAGATTTCAACATTGGCGGCAAATATCCCTCGATGGTCATCAGTGACGATGTGAAGATCACCATCGACGCGGAGATGGACAAGAAATAACGCCTTGTTCATCCATCCTCTGGAAAGCCGCCGTGGCATCCGGCGCCAAACCAAGTAACAGCGAAGAGATGGGCCTGCCCTCATGGCAGGCCCGCTCTGTTATCCTCACGAAGCTATTTGGCCGCTCAACATACGAAAGCTCATCTTAACCGCAGATGACTCGCCCCCGCGCTGGCCTAGCTACGGTTCCTTGGTTGGAATAGCTTTGGAGATACGGAAGGTAACCTTGATTCCGCTCGGACGATTGCGAACGTCCGTTTCGATATAGCCATTCAGACGAAACCAGGTATCTCGATTACTGATCTGAATTCCGGGGCCAAGGCCGATGGTACGCTCCTTGGAATGGGGAATACCGGCGTCATTGATTTTGTGATCGGTCACCTGCTGCAGCCAATACCCATTGAAGCCAAGCCGAATGTTCTTCCACAGCTCATAGGAAGTCGCATAGTTAAGGTGAGTGGCTTGCCCCGGCTGTAGGTTCCGGATCCCGAACCCGATAAACGGGTCGTTATTGGTTGAATTCCAAAAGTAGTGGAATCGTGCGCTAAACTCAATCTTCTTCAGTTCATAAGTAACTGCGTAGTAGGGTTCAACCATGACAAAATGATTGCCGATGTTGACTGGCCGTCGATCGCTGTACTTTCCGGTTGGGACCGTAACATCCAACACCACCCGCTGGCCAAACTCTCCTTTCGATATCTTCTTAGGAGCCCATTGCAGCCCGGCGCCAACGGTCGTGTCGGCGAATCCGCTCACTCTTGCGTCCGCGTGATTCGCAACCTGTATTTCAAGGTCGGCTATCGGCTCCAGGGCCTCCCAGGCTACCCACCCGCCGAAGATGCGCTTCTCGCTCATGTAACCTACGAATGAACTGGTGCTATACGCAACAGCACGGTTTCTACCTGGAATCGTGTTGCCATGGACATCCTTGAAATCACCGGCAACGTAACCTTCCGGAAACTCCTGCAGGAACCAGCCTGGCGAACCAAAACCGTCCTCAAAGTTCGTGTCTCCTAGATTAACGTCCGGTAGGTGGACCTGACCCCAACAGACAGAAGTTGTGGCTAGCAAGGAAATAACACACAAACAGCGCAGCATCCGTCGGGCTGTAGCGCCGATAGTCTGACGATTGCGGCCCCTTGCAGCGCCTGAGTCCCGCCGCCAGGAATCGCGGTTTGGACCGTTATCCCCGGGTTCTTGCAAAACTCCGTGAATCGCGACTTTACTCAGAGCCCTTCCTGCCATGCACCACGATGACCTTGCGGCGCTAGGTGTTGCCTAGCTGCCCATTCTTCTCTCTCGAGACCCAACGCATTCTCTCCACTTGATGCGATAACGGCAAAAATCGATGTAATTCGCATGTCTTGCCGAAGAGGGTCTGCCCCAGACATGGCTCTCTGATCAGCAGATAGAAATGTTCTGGCATCACGACATAGCCGGCAACCACGAAATCAATACTCGACTCGCACTTGCTCCAGCATCTCCGAGAAGAGATCGCTCCGTCTCGCTGAATTCGAGAACTTTCTGCCGGGGATAACAACTGCAGGTGGCGAAATGCCCAGTCGCCAATATGGCGGAATCGTCACAAGCCTTTGGGTATGGGCGGGTATTCTAGATAGTCAAATAACGGAAGCAATGGACATCAATCGAACCAGCCTTTGCTCCAAGCGCACAGAACCAAAGGCGCGCTCTCTGCAAAAGAATAGTGCACCCGACGAAGCACGAAGATTATTTGCCCGAGGTGAAAGCTGGAGGTAGGTAGTACCTATTGGCATACTCTACTCTCAACGATAAATACCAGTCATTCAGTGTTCTAAATTTGCCAACTTGGTTGAGGTCCGAATTTAAGCAATATAGTGAGTCGTCATCTTTCCGAAAAACCGAAACATATAGGCCTTCATGAAAAACATAAAAATCGGAATCAATGCCTTTTCCCCAAAACCACTCCGACCTGGGGAGGACGAGATCATCCTCGTCGGCCCCTGAAGGTTGAAGTATCGTTTCAGATTCAAACAGCTCTCCCCCGCCCTTATTACTCCAGAGGTCCTTCAAATCGTCCGGAACTGAAATCAATTGGACACGTTCCCATTCTTGGATTTCTGTGAGAGAAAGGCCGCCGCGCCAAGCGAATAGGTCAGGGCGCTGGATTGAGTCCCTTATTATCAAGTCAATCATCGAGTAGCCAAACGTCCTCATAGCCGGCAGACCACGAAATCATACTTGTCTTGCGCCGGCTCCAGCATCTCCAAGAAGATCGCGCCGTCCCGCTGCATGTGTCAATCTAAAGCTGGTCCTTATACTGCTCCAGGACTACGCGGACCAATTGGCTGCGGGTCCTGACGCCCGTCTTCTCAAAGAGTTGCTGCAAGGAAGACTTCACCGAGCTTTCGGAAACGCGTAGCCGGTCGGCAATTTCCTTGTTCGCTAGTCCCTCAAAAACGAAAGAGAGAACCTGGCGTTCCCTCTCGGTAAAGGTCCCGGTGAAGGGCGGCTTAGTTTCATCGGCGGCGCGCTCTATTACCTTCTTTAGATATGCCTGGTCGAACCAGACCTTGCCCGCCAAGACCTCGCGAATGCTGTCGGAAAGCTCGGAGGGCGAACTGTGCTTCAAGACAATCCCGGAAATACCTCGGCGGATAAGGTCCGCAGCCTCCAGTTCATTCACTCCGGCAGTCAGCAGGAGGATCTTACCGGCAAAGCCGGTATCGCGAAGCTTCGCCAGAAGCGACGATCCCTTTTCATCGCCCAGGTCAAAGTCCAAGAGGATGACCTCCGCCGGCCACTCAGCAATCATCGCCAGGCCTTCGCGGACCGATCCGCAATGCCGCACATTCAGGTCGTGCTCTTCTTGCAGCAGGCGGGCGACGCTTTCCCTGAAGAGCGCATGATCGTCAATAATCAGGACTCGAACCTTCTCGGCGCTTTTAGGCATTAGATTCGCGGGCTCCGCCCACCACCAGGGAAACGGCGAAAGAGCATCCTACTTCCCTGGGCTCATATTGCAGAATACCGCGAAAGGTCCGCAAAATGGCGCGCGAGACGTAAAGGCCGAGGCCGGTGGCGGCGGCCTCTCTCTGAAAAGGCTGGAATAACTTGTCGGGAAAGGCCACACCGTGGCCGGTATCTTCAAAGCGAATCACCACGCATTGATTTTCGGCGGCTGCCGAGATCGTGAGTCTGCGCTGCTTGCTGCACTCCATGGCCCGCTCGCTATTCTTTACCAGGTTCAGAAATACCTGCATCAGGCCGTAGCGGTCGGCGGACACCAGAGGCAGCCTATCGTCTACCTGCCAGCGCAGGTCGATGCCCGACTCAAGTAGCGACGACTCAATGAGCAACCGCAGTTCGTCCAGCACCGAGCCGACCTCGACTACGCCCAAGTTCCGCTCCGTGGTGGGCTTTAACTCCCATGCGGCGATCTTTTCAAGCCCATCCACAAGCGTTCCTAGTGCCTGAAAGTCGCGGTTCTTCTCAAGGTTGGGAATGCGGGAAAGGTTCTTATGCACTACCGAGATTGCTCCGCAGAGGTTCCGTATCTCATGGGAAACCGCTCCCATCACAATGCGCGCGTTCTTCAACAGGTGATCCAGGCTCAGCTGCTCGCGGTCGCGCACCTCCTCGGAAAGATCCACAATAATCGCTGCTAGCCTTGGCCCTGCGATGGTCGAATAGGTAGAAAACCACACCGCTGCAAGAAAGGCTTCGCCGTTGCGCCGCCTTCCCTGGCATTGCAGCGTGGTTCGGAAGACTTTTGATGGATAGGTCTGCACGATTGTCTGCAATGCGGGCAAGCATGTAGAGATGGGCTCGCCCCGCAGCGGCGGCCCTCCCAGGGACAGCAGCTTTTGGGCTGCCTGGTTTGCCCGCTCAATGCGGCCTTCGGAGTCAATCGTAACAATGGCGGCCGGGCTGCTCTCGATCAGCGCTTCCAATTGCTCTTCCACGTCTCGGCGAAAATCGATTTGCTGCTCCAAGTCCTCCACATGCTTGGCTTCGAGACGGCGCTTCGCCACCAATTCTGAGATGAAGAACCCGGTGCCGACATACCCCAGGGCAACCATGGCAAGGCGAGGCAGGGCCGCGGACGCCGGCAAGCCGCTGAATATCTCCTGCAGGCCCGAACAAAGGAGTGAAACTCCCACGATCTGCCAGCGGCTCAAGAATCCCGCCACCAGCATGATCGGAAACAGATACAAAAAGCCCAGCGAGATATACGCCTTGATTCGCCAATCGACGATCGCAATCCCAACGATCAGCAGAGCGGCGATGACAAGGTTCTTTTTGCGGTTCGGTTGTGAATAGATGACGGCGATGTCCAGCATGAATGAGTGCCAGATCTTCAGAATGTGGTCTAAATGAATCATAGACGCCGCCGGCAATGGCCTTCCTACACTTACCCAAAAGATAGCCTATTCTGCCAAAAGGATAGTCTTGAACGAGGCTCAAAAGAAATTCAACCGAACCTTGAACGAAGAAAACACGCCTGCGCAAATTCGCAGGGGTTTTCCGCCGCGAACGCCCATCATGGCTCTAAGCATTCAGAAACGGCTCGAATGCCGTTTCTTCGCTGCTTGGAATCTCGTGAGTTCTCCAGCAGGATCGGGTCCGAAGGCATGGGGCACGATCGCAATCCCTCTCCCCAATCTTTTCTGCGTGATTTGATCTTCGCTCCCACAAGGTCTTGCTTCTTAGGCATGCCGCAGTCCTTTTATTCCCGAAAAATTTGGAATATATCCAAAAGATAGGCTGCAGAGAACCGAAAGACATCGGCATTGCCGAAAGATTTCGGACCTAACACGCGGTGAGAACATTCTAAATATTTATATTGAAAAGGTTAGACCGTGCGACCCCAAGCGCTTCCAGCGTAGGTGTTTCCGGAGAGCCAATTTGCAACGGCTTTCCATCGCGGCTTTTCCATCAAAAGCAGAAGCCGCGCAAAAACACCCACGAGAGCCATTGCAAACGATGGAAACGATGGAAACGCTAAATGCAGGCGCAGCTTGTGGCCTGCGAGGGTGAATTGCCGTTTTTTAGGCCTGCCAAGCTCTGGCTAGGCATGTTTCAGTTCGGCATTTCTTTGGTTCGAAACACAAAGGAAAAGAAAACAGGAACCGAAAAGCCTGGCCGCAACTCAAATCCCTTGGATACGCCTGGGACGAAAAATGGTGATTGCAGAAATAACCTTTTACAGAGGAGCCGGCAGGCACGCGGTGTGGACGATCTGAATCAATACGTGATTTTGGCTGGTGTGTTGTTGCTGCTGGCAGGCATTGCGTATGCCGGCTACACCGACCTGTTTTCTAGGATGCGCAAGCGCAGGGAGGAGCGGCGTCAAAGATCCGCTTCTCGCCGGCAATCGGGACTTTCATGAGACGAACTTTGCGGTGTTTTGCAATCGTTCTAACGGCTGTCGTCGCACAAAGCGGATACGCCCAGAACGCGCTGACCTGGCAGGATGTGCGTGACCGGTTTGAGAAGGTCAATCCTTCCTTGCGGGCCGGGCTGCTTGGAATCGACGAGTCGCGTGCCCAAGAGGTCACCGCCTATCTTCGGCCCAACCCAACCCTCACGCTCTCGACAGATGGAGTACAGGCCGCGCCCTTTCAAGGCGTCTGGAGGCCGCTTTCTGGAGCCACGATTTCACCCAACGTCAGCTATCTCCATGAACGCCAGCACAAGCGTGAACTACGGCGGGAGAGCGCTCAGGATGCGACCAAGATCGCCGTCTCCGGCCAATCGGACCTGGAGCGCGGACTGCTGTTCAACCTGCGCGGAGCATTTGTACAAACCTTGCAGCAAAAAGCCATCCGCGATCTGGCCAAAGAGAATCTGGGTTACTACGACCATCTGCTCGACGTGAATCGCGAACGCTACAAGGCCGGCGCCATTGCACGGGTCGATCTCGACAGGCTCGAGTTGCAGCGGGTTACCTACGAGTCCGATTTGCAGACCTCGGAGGTGAACCTGCGTACCGCCAAAATTCAGCTGCTCATGCTGCTGAACGACCGGACTCCGGTGGAGCAGTTCGACGTCCAAGGTCCTTATGATTTTTCTCGGCAGATTGGCGGTCTGGAAGAGATCCGGCAGGCGGCGCTTGATACGCGTCCCGACCTTCGGGCCGCTGTGGAGTCGATCGACAAGGCCAAGACGGACTATCGGCTGGCAGTCTCCAACGGTTCCACAGATCCGACCTTTGCCGGTTGGTATACCTACAATCCGTCATTCAACAATCCCTTTGACCACCAGACCATCGGTGGCAGCGTGAGCATCCCGCTGCGCATCTTCGACCGCAACCAGGGCGAGAAAGAGCGCACTAAGCTCGATATCGACCGCAACCAAAGGCTCATGGAGGTCACACGCGCCCAGGTGTTCAGCGACGTAGATTCCGCCTACACCACCGTGTTGAGCACCATCACTCTTCTGCAGCCTTATAAAGATCAGTATCTGGAGCAGGCCACCAGGGTACGGGACACGATTTCATTCTCTTACCAGCATGGGGCTGCCTCCCTTCTCGATTTTCTGAACGCGCAAGCCGACTACCGCAGCGTACAGGTCGCCTATCTCAACCTGGTTGCGTCTTATCTCAGCGCGGCAAACCAACTGAATCAGGCGGTAGGACGCGAGGTCATCCAATGAAATATCCAAATTACAGAATTTTATTGCTTTCTCTCCTGGCCGTTCCTTTGAGCCTTCTGCTCTGGGGCTGCAGCGAGAGTAAAGCCGATCCCAAGGCCGAGGCTCCTCCGCCGGTTCAGGTTGAAAAGGAGGGCGCTTCTGGGCTGGTTGAGATCGATCATCCGGAGCAGTTCCCGCTGTACACCGCAGTTTCCCGCGAAGGCACATCGGAGTTGAACGCGACCGGTGTCGTAAGTCCCGATGTTACTCGGACTGTTCCCGTCATCTCCATGGCAACCGGCAGGGTGGTGGAGATTCGCGCTCGCCTGGGCGACAAAGTGACCAAGGGCCAGGTGTTGATGCGCGTGCAAAGTGCGGACATCGCCTCCGCCTATTCGGACTACCGCAAAGCCGTGGCCGATGAAAAGCTGGCGAGCGTCCAGTATGAGCGCGCCAAGCTGCTCTATGACAAAGGGGCCATGTCTTTGAACGACTTTCAGACGGCTGAGGACGTAGATCACAAAGCCAAAGTTGATGTGGAAACGACCGCCGAGCACCTCCGCCTTCTCGGCAGTTCCAGCCTCGATCAGCCTACCGGCATTGTCGATATTCCCGCGCCGACCTCCGGAGTCATCACCGATCAGCAGGTAACCAACGCATCCGGAGTCCAGGGACTTTCAGCGCCGGTGAACCCCTTCACCATCTCCGACTTAACGCATGTTTGGATCATCTGCGACGTGTATGAGAACAACCTGCCGCAGGTCCATCTGAACGAGTACGCGGACATCCATCTGAACGCCTACCCCGACAAAGTTCTGAAGGGACATATCACCAACATTGCGCCCATTCTCGATCCCACCATTCGCACCGCGAAGGTGCGCCTGGAATTGTCCAATCCCGGCTTCCTGCGTCTTGGTATGTTTGTCACCGCCACGTTTCATGGCCTTACGCAGGAACAGCACGCGGTTGTTCCCGCTGCGGCGATCTTGCACCTCCACGATCGGCAGTGGGTCTACGTGGCCGCGGGCGACAAGAAGTTCCGGCGCGAGGAAGTAGTTGCCGGAGGCATGCTCCCGGGGCAGATGCAGGAAATTACTTCGGGCCTCAAGCCCGGTGCGCAGGTCGTTGGAAACGCTCTCGTGTTCCAGAGCACGGTGGAGCGCTAAATGATTCGTAAGCTGGTTGACTTCTCGCTTGAGAACCGTTTTCTTGTTCTCGCGGCGGCCATCCTCTTGTTCGCATGGGGCGCGGTCTCCTTCCATCAGCTTCCCGTCGAAGCCTATCCCGACGTGGCCGACAACTATGTAGACATCATTACGCAGTGGCCCGGTATTTCGGCCGAACAGATTGAGCAGCAGGTCACAATTCCGCTTGAAGTGGTGATGAACGGCATCCCTCACGTCACGCACCTCCGCTCGTTCTCGCTGTTCGGGCTGTCCGACGTCAAATTGATCTTCGACGATGAAGAAAACAACGACTGGAACCGCCAGAGGGTCTTCGAGCGGCTTTCACAAGTTACCTTGCCGACCGGCGTTGTTCCGCAGATGGGCACCGACTGGAGCCCGGTGGGCCAGATTTACTTCTTCACGCTGAAGAGCACCAATCCGAACTACGACGTGATGGAATTGAAATCCATCGAGGATTGGATTGTCGAAAAGCACCTGAAGTCCATTCCCAACATCGTGGATGTCGCCAGCTTCGGCGGCCCCACCCGCGAGTACCAGGTCCGCATCGATCCCAACAAGCTTGTTTCTTACGGGCTGAGCCTCGCCCAGGTGGAACAGCAGCTCACGAACAACAACGTGAATGCCGGCGGCAGTTTCATCGAAGCCGGACTGCAGCAGATCAATATCCGGGCGGTTGGCCAGGTAAAGAACGTCAACGACGTTGAGAACACCGTCCTCGTGACCAAAAGCGGCACACCTCTGCGCGTGAAGGACATCGCCGTGGTCGCCCAAGGTCCGAAGATCCGGTTGGGCCAGTTTGCCCGTGCGATCCATCGTGAGGACGGCAAGGTCGTGGACAACGACGATGTTGTTTCCGGCATTGCGCTCCTGCACAAGAACGCCGATGCGGATACCACGCTGGTGGCTCTCCACGAAAAGGTGCGAGAGCTCAACGAACACATCCTGCCGCCGGGCGTGAAACTCGTTCCCTTTCTCGACCGCAGCGATCTGGTAAAGTTCACGACCCACACCGTCCTCCACAACCTGACCGAGGGCATCATTCTGGTCGTGATCATCCTCTTTCTGTTTCTCGGCAACGTTCGCGGAGCCATCATTGTTGCCTTGACGATTCCTTTTGCGCTGCTGTTCGCCGCCACCTGCCTCAAGTTGAAGGGCATTCCGGCCAACCTGCTGTCATTGGGAGCGCTCGACTTCGGGATGGTGGTGGACGGCGCGGTGGTCATGGTGGAAAACGTAATCCGCCATTTGACCCATGGCGGCGATCGCACCAAAACCCCCATGGAACGAATTCGTGAGGCGGCCCATGAGGTGCAGCGCCCGGTTTTCTACGCCATCGCTATCATCATTACCGCGTACCTGCCCATCTTCACCTTGCAGCGCGTGGAAGGCAGGCTGTTCAAGCCCATGGCATGGACCGTGGCATTCGCTTTGTTGGGGGCGCTGGTTTTCTCCATGCTGATTGCGCCGGTGCTTGCCAGCTTCTTTTTCCCCAAAGGAGCGGGCGAGTGGCACAACCCGGTCATGGAGTTTCTGAAGAAAAACTATCGCCGCAGCGTAAAGTGGGCCATTGAGCACCGTACGGTGACCGTGGGCCTCACCGTTCTCGGATTGTTTTTTGCGGTCTTTCTTACCTTGGGCGGAGTGCTCGGCTCCGAGTTCTTACCCCACCTGGACGAAGGCGCGCTCTGGGTTCGCGGCACCCTCGCGCCCAGCACCGGCCCCACAGAGGGCACGCGGCTGATGAACCAGGCGCGCATTGTCCTTTGCTCGTTCCCAGAGGTAGACGAATGCACAAGTCAAATCGGACGCCCCGATGACGGCACCGATACCACTGGATTTTTCAACACCGAGTATTACCTTGGCTTGAAAGAGAAGGAAAAATGGCGCCCCGTATTCCAAGAGGATAAGGAACGGGTGATAGCCGCCATGAACCGCGAGTTGGATAAGATTCCCGGCGTTGTCTGGAATTTCTCCCAGCCCATCTCGGACAACATGGAGGAAGCGGTCAGCGGCGTGAAGGGTCAGCTTGCCACCAAGGTCTATGGCGACGACCTGAAGACGCTGGAGGAAAAGGCCGACCAGATCGTCGGCGTGATGGGCAAGATCAAAGGGATTGAAGACCTCGGCGTGCTTCGAGTACTCGGTCAGCCGAACATTAACTTTGAGGTGGATCGGCAGCAGGCGGCGCGCTACCAGATCAATGTCGCCGACGTTCAGGATGCCATCCAGACAGCTGTTGGCGGCAACGCCCTCACCCAGGTTCTGCAGGGCGAGCAGCGCTACGATCTTGTTGTACGCTACCTTCCCCAGTACCGTAGCACCAAAGAGGCATTGGAGGATATTCGCCTGCTCTCGCCCTCTGGAGAGCGCGTTTCCTTAGCGCAACTCTGCAAAGTGCAGGAGAGGGACGGCGCCTCCGAGATCTATCGCGAGGGGAATCAACGGTACATCGCGATCAAGTACAGCGTCCGCAACCGCGATCTGGGCAGCACCGTAGAAGAGGCGATTCAGAAGGTAGGCGCACAGGTTCCATTGCCGCGCGGCTACCTCATCGATTGGGAAGGAGAATACGAGAGCCAAAAACGCGCAGAGGCCCGGCTGCTGTTCATTGTGCCTCTCACCCTTCTGCTGATCTTCATCATTCTCTATACGATGTTTCGCTCGTTTAAATGGGCCTTGCTCATCTTGGCCAATGTGGCCCAGGCCCCGCTCGGCGGATTGCTGGCCCTGCTGATCACCGGCACGCACTTCAGCGTGTCTTCCGGCGTCGGCTTCCTGGCGCTCTTTGGAGTCTCCGTGCAGACGGGCGTAATTATGCTCGAGTACATTAATCAGCTTCGGGCGCGCGGGCACTCCATCGAAGACTCCGCGATTGAGGGCGCTGTTCTGAGGCTTCGCCCTATCCTGATGACCATGTTGGTGGCCACCCTCGGGCTCCTGCCCGCGGCCCTTTCGCATGCCATCGGCTCGGACTCGCAGCGGCCTTTTGCTATCGTAATTGTCGGCGGCCTCATCTCCGCCATGTCGATCAGCATCTTCCTCCTGCCCACGCTTTACGTATGGTTCGCCAGGGAGGGAGACAGGCTCCCGGCGCCGGAGATGTCGTTTGACGAAAGCGCATAAAGCCTGACTGCGGCCCCAGACGGAGGAACTAAACCCGGTGACGAAGGAAGAAATCCGAGCACGCATCGAGGAAGTTGGCATCATTCCCGGCATTCGCATTGCTTCCACGGAACTGGCGCGCTTTGCCGTGGAGGCGCTTGCGCGCGGCGGCATTCCTGTCGCTGAAATCACCATGACAGTTCCCGGTGCGGACGCGCTGATTTCGCATTTTGCGGCAAGTTCTTTCCCTGGGATCGTTGGTGCCGGCACCGTTCTTGACGCCGAAACCGCCCGCCGCTGCGTGGATGCCGGTGCAAAATTCCTTACCAGCCCCGGATTGGTGATGGAGGTTGTTGAATACGCGGTAAAACACAATGTGGTCGTGTTCCCCGGAGCATTGACCCCGACTGAGGTCATTACCGCATGGAAAGCCGGATCGGATTTCGTTAAAATCTTCCCTTGCGGTCATGTTGGTGGCGACCGTTACATTCGGGCGCTCAAAGCGCCCCTGCCGCAAGTGCCCCTGATCGCTTCTGGTGGCGTGGGCCAGCAAACGGCAGCCAATTTCATCCTGGCCGGGGCGTCTGCGCTTGGAATTGGCAGCGATTTGATTCCCAAGGAATCGCTGCAATTTCGGCAGGAAGAGCGCATTCACGAACTGGCCCGCCGATTTATCGCCATGGTGAAGGATGCGCGCAACCGCTTGGCCAAAGCGGCGTTGTGATTGCGGGTAAAAGGCAGGATGACCAGGTGGCTGCGTTCGGCTGGCCATGCGAAAGCCATCATGAATGAAAGGCGCAACGGTTAAAGATCATGGCGAACGAAAACCGTCATTACAGATCACGATTTCCGATGTTTTGAAAACCGCTCAACAATTCGTATAAAAGCTGTCCATTCAAGAACGCACCGAAGTGGATAAATTCGTCGCTTCCCACCGCTTCGTATGTCTTAAAATCATAGGCTTGAGTTTCGCTCCGGCCTTTCGCGGCGCGCCACTCACGGAATGTTAAGGCCCCCTGGCCGGAGGCGAAGGAAATCATTTTGACTCTGAATTACCGTAAGTTCGTTGGCACTCTTCTGACTGGTCTTCTGTTTATATCTGGGTTGCTTATCTCTGGGCCTCTTCTTCAAGCTCAAACTCAAGTCGACAATGCACAGGCTGCAAATTCACCGTCCGACGGAGAGCAGCCAAAACACGCAGACAAAAGCAAGGACGTTGCGAACAACATAGATAAAGATAAAAAGGACGCTCCACTTGAGCGTCCGGACGTTCTCGTCAAAAACCTTGCAAAGGATCAAGCGGCAATCTGGACGAGCCCTTTCAAAGTCAGGGCTTCGGATCTCAAATGGATCGTGCCCTTTGCAGGAATTACGACCGGATTGATCGTCACCGACCAGACCGCTGCGCACGAGGCTTCAGGTACAGGACACATTAACACCAGCAAGAAGTTTTCCGACTACGGCCTGGCCGCCGCCGCCGGATCGAGCGCCGGAATCTATCTGCTTGGGTTAAACAGCGGAGACAGGCTGATGCGCGAGACAGGAGTCTTAGGCGGAGAGGCAATGCTGGACGCTTTCGGTGTGGATGAAGCGCTCAAGTTCGCGTTTCGCCGGGACCGGCCATTTGAAGGCAATGGAAGCGGAAAGTTCTTCCAAAGCGGCAGCCAGACATCCATGCCCTCCGCTCATGCGACGTTGTCGTTTGCGTTCGCCTCCCTCCTCGCCCACGAGTATCCAGGATGGTTGACGCAGACGCTCGCGTACGGCGGCGCCACGGCGATCAGTTTGGCCCGCGTTACCGGCCAGCAGCATTTCCCTTCTGACGTGTTCGTGGGCGGTACGATTGGATATCTGATCGGCAGGCAAGTCTACCGCGCGCATCACGATCAGGAACTCGATGGCGGCAACTACGGAAATTTCATGTCTGATCCCGTACGCGTCTCAGTTACCAGCGCGGGCTCGACGTACGTGCCGCTCGATAGCTGGATCTATCCCGCCTTAGAGCGCCTTTTTGCGCTTGGTGTGCTGAACCGGCCCTTTCTTGGCATCCGCCCGTGGACACGCACGGCAGTTGCGCAGATGCTCGAAGGCGGCCCTGCGATGGAAGACTCTGCGCAGACCAACAATGATGAAGAGTCAAAACTTTACTCTTCGCTTCGGACCGAGTTCGCGCGTGAACTGGGCATTGTAGAGGACGGCGGGACCAATGAGTCCGTGCGCGTTGAAACCTTATATAGCGGCGTGTATGGGATATCGGGAAAGCCGCTGAACGATAGCTATCACTTCGGCCAGACCATCATCAACAACTCTGGCCGCCCCTACCAGGAAGGCTTTAACGCAACGACTGGATTCACCGCCAGGGCCGAGGAAGGTCACTTCTTCTTCTACGCGAGCGGTGAGTACCAGCGCGCTCCCGGAGCGGGCGCGGAGCCTCTGAACGTTCGCACGGAAATCGCGCGCGTCGATGCCAATCCGATTCAACCTGCTGTCGCTGTTCAGGCTGTAAGCCAGTTCCGTCTGCTCGACACCTACGCGGGCTTCACGGCCTTCGGGAACCAGGTTTCAGTCGGCAAACAGAGCCTGTGGTGGGGACCGGGAGAGGGCGGGGCGATGATCTTCAGCGACAACTCCGAGCCCATTTACATGCTCCGGCTGAACCGCACGCTTCCCTTGTATATTCCATATATTTCCAAGCTCTTGGGGCCGTTGCGCTACGACAACTTCTTTGGGAAACTTTCAGGCCACAATTTCCCGCCGGATCCCTTCTTTCTTGGAGACAAAATCAGCTTCCAGCCGACCGAGAACCTGGAGTTTGGTTTTTCCCGCACCGCCGTGTTCGCTGGGCAGGGCAAGACGCCTTTGACCTTCGGCACATTCATTCGCAGCTTTACCAGTGCCAACGACGTGCCCTTTAGCGACAAAGGCACCCCCAGGGATCCTGGCGCGCGCCATGGTGCATTCGATTTTTCCTATCGCCTCCCTTTTCTTCGCAAATGGGTAACGCTGTATTCGGACTCCGTGGTTCATGACGATGTATCGCCTATTGACGCGCCGCGGCGGGCATTCTTCGTTCCCGGCTTCTACCTTTCGCATTTTCCCAAGCTCAACAAGCTCGACCTTCGCGTCGAGTCGGGCTACACAGACAACCCGGTAATCCCCAATCAGGGCGGGCAGTTTGTCTATTGGGAGGTTATCTACCATGACGCGTATACTAACAAGGGCAATCTGATGGGAAGCTGGATCGGCCGCCAGGGTAAAGGCACTCAGATTTGGAGCCACTACTGGCTCAGCCCCCAAAGCACGATTGAGGTCTCCTATCGCAATGCAAAGATTTCACCGGAGTTCATCACCGGTGGCGCCACCCAGAACGATTTTTCGGCGGGCACTCGGCTGCGGATTCGCAAGAGCCTGGAATTGCTCACGAAATTCCAATATGAGCAATGGAGTGTGCCGGTGCTGGCCCCCAATCGGAAATCCGATTTTCTGAGTACAATTCAGTTGACGTTCTGGCCTCCGGATCTGGTGAAGAGCAAGCCAAACTAAACAGAGATTTTGAAATTCAACGGCTCCAGGCTAAAGCGTTTTCAGCCCACGAAAAGCACGCAAGCGGGATACAGGACGCTGAAAACGCTGGAAGTGGGCGGAACGAAAACAAGCTATGGACGGCAAGACGATCAGCGAGAAGATTCTCTCCGCAAAAGCGGGCGTCGACGTGCGTGCGGGCGATCTTGTCGTCTGCCGGGTCGATTGCGCGCTAGGTACGGATGGATCCACGCCCATGGCCCTTGATTACTTTGACGCCATGGGTGGTAAAGAAGTTCATGATCCCGACCGCCTCGTCTTCGCGCTCGATCACTACGCCCCCGCGCCAAATGCCAAAACAGCGCAACTCCACCAGCGCATGCGCTCGTTTGCGGCCAGTCATGGCATTTCTCTATGGGAGGCCGGGGAGGGCATTGGCCACCAGCTCATCGTTGAATCTGGACGGGCGCTTCCCGGTCAACTTGTTGTAGGTGCGGACAGCCACGCGGTTACGTACGGGGCGCTCAACAGCTTCGGAACCGGCATCGGGTCCTCGGATCTCGCCGCTATCATGATGTGCGGGCGCATGTGGCTGCGCATCCCCCAATCGATCAAGATAACGCTCACCGGGCGGCTTCGTGAAAATGTATACCCCAAAGACATAGCGCTGGCAATGATTGGAGAATTGGGAGCCGATGGCGCAGCCTATCAGGCTCTGGAATTTTGTGGGACTGGACTGGAAAGCCTCGATCTCGAAGACCGTTTGGTCCTGAGCAACCTTGCTGTGGAAGCAGGCGGCAAGAATGGCGTCTTTCCGGCGGATGAAAAGACCTTGAGTTATTTGCAAGGTAGAACAAGCCATTCTTTTGAGCCGGTCTTTCCGGATTCCGGTGCGCAATATTGCCGCGAAGTGGAAATCAACCTGAATCGATTGTCCCCGCAGGTGGCATTACCGCACCATGTGGACCGTGTTGTGCCTCTGAGCGAAGCGGCCCGAACACCGGTGCAGATGGTTTATCTCGGCACGTGCACCGGAGGACGCGTACAGGATTTTCACCAGGCGCATCAAGTGTTGAAAGCAGGAGGAGGAGTAGCACGTGGAGTTCAGCTTGTGGTTACTCCAGCCTCGCGCACCGTGTTGGAGACACTTGCACGCGACGGCACCTTGGCGGACTTTATCTCCATGGGTGCTGTGGTTGTTACGCCGGGATGCGGCTCCTGTTGCGGGACCTGCGGCGCGATTCCGGGAGACGGTGTGAATGTGATTTCAACGGCCAATCGCAATTTCAAAGGGCGCATGGGCAACAGCAACTCCGCCATCTATCTGGCTTCACCCGCAAGCTGCGCGGCGGCCGCCGTTCGCGGGGCAATCGCCGATCCGCAAGAGGTACTCTCCGGAGCCACCCGATGACGGCACTGCGCATCGAAGGCCGGGCCCGCATCTTCGGCGACGGCATCAACACCGACTACATCATCACCTCGCGGAGAAAGCGGGAAAGTCTCGATCCCCAAATCCTGCGTCAATATCTTTTTGAAGAGGTCGATCCGGCCTTTGCCTCCTCGATCCAGGCCGGAGATTTGATTGTTGCCGGCAAGAACTTCGGTTGTGGCTCTGCCATGGAGGTTGCGGTAACGGCGGTTCTCGGCGCGGGCATTCGTGCGGTGATCGCTCGCAGCTTCTCTCGCACCTACTATCGCAATGCCATCAACAATGGCCTTCTTCCAGTGGTCTGCGACACCAACCAGATTCAAGGTGGAGACCAAATCGCCATCCATAGTACAGATCAACAGGAAGCGGGGATGCAGGTGATAAACCTCTCCACGGGCGCCGTAATTGTTGCTGAAGCTCTCCCTCAAATCATGCTCGACATCTTCGAGTCCGGTGGCCTGGTACCCTATTTTCGCCGGCATGGCGACTTTCGGCTGTGAGCTCCCGATCTTTTCGAATAGACGATCCTTTTCAAACCCATGTCTAATCCACCGACTGCGCCCACTCATGCTCCCGTTCCAGTTTCCGGTCCAAAGACCGCCTCTCCGCCTCCTTACCGCCTGCGGCTTCCCGGCCCCGCGCCGGTTCCCGATCGTGTAAAAGAAGCGATGTCTGCCCCGGTTGTCAACCATCGGGGACCCGAATTCCGCTCAACCCTTGCGCAGGCACAAGAAAAGATGCAACAACTGCTCGGGACCAGGGAACCCGTCCTGTTTTTCGCCAGCTCCGGAACGGGCATGATGGAAGCCAGCCTGGTCAACACCATCGATGCAGGCGATCGCGTGTTAGTCGTGGTCAACGGACAGTTCGGAGAACGGTTCTCCTCCATCGCGGCAGCACTTGGCGCGCAGGTGGATACCTTGGAAGTACCCTGGGGAGAAGCCGTCGACCCTGACGCTGTTCGGGATTGCGTAACGAAGATTGATTATCGGGCAGTAGTTGTCATCCACAACGAAAGCTCAACCGGCATCGTCAATCCCATGAAAGACATTGGCGATGCTCTGCGTGACCAGGCCACACTCCTCATTGCCGATTCGGTAAGCGGACTGGGTGGCATCGAGATGAAACAAGACGAATGGGGAATCGACATTGTTGTGTCGGCGTCGCAAAAGTGCCTGATGTGTCCACCCGGCGCGGGGCTAGTCAGCCTCAGCGCCCATGCGCGCAGCTTAGTGGAAAGAGAGGGCGGAAAGCACTGCTTTTATTGGGATTTCCGCAAAGCCCTTGCTTCGGCGGCGAAGCATGAGACTCCATTTACGCCGCCTACGGCGCTCATCACAGGCCTTACAGAGTCCCTACAGATGATCGGCGAGGAGGGTATACCCCAAGTCCTTCGCCGCCACACACGCCTTGCCTCGGCGTTGCGCGCTGGATGTGTCGCTCTCGGCCTCTCCTGCTTTGGCCAACACGACGCTCTCTCAAGCACCGTCGTGGTAATGAATGTTCCAGACGGCCTCAACGGAGCGGACATCGTGCGCCTTCTTTATGAGCGTCATCGCATGGTGATTGCGGGAGCGCGAAACAAGCTCGCGGGTAAAATCATTCGCTTGGGCGTGATGGGACACATTCATGAAGACGATATTCTCCGCGACCTGGCCCAACTGGAAGACGTTCTCAGGCTCCTTGGGTGGTCGTGTGGAACGGGCGCGGGCGTTAAAGCGGCGGAAGCGGTTCTTGCCTCACCATGAATCGCAAAATATCAAGATTTAGTCTTTAATCTTTAGTCTTTAAATACCCGAGCCTTTAAATACCGGAGGCTTTAAATACTGGAAGGAGTTGATCGATGCCTGGCAAGATTGGATTCCGTGTTCACGCACCGTGGCGAAGGCCGGACTCAGCGCTGCTCGAAGCGTTTGAAACCGCCTCAAGCTCGCAGGTTGCCGATTGCATGTCCCGCCTGGGAGCGATGGATGTTGGCATCAGGCCGATCTGGCAGTCTCCGCGCATCATCGGCCCGGCAATCACGGTTTGGTGCCACGCGGGAGATAACCTCATGCTCCACAAGGCTCTGTCCCTCGCCATGCCCGGTGATATTGTGGTGATGAACACCCAAAGCAACGTAACCAACTCCGGATTCGGAGAGCTGATCGCAACCAGCGCCGTCAAGATCGGGATACGCGGCGTGATTGTGGATGGTACGGTGCGCGATGCCGAGGCCCTTCAGGCTCTCAAATTGCCAGTCTATGCGCGAGGCTTATGCCCGAACGGATGCAACAAGGATGGACCGGGCGAGGTCGGCGCCGTAATTGCCTGCGGCGGCGTTGCCGTCCGTCCAGGCGACATTATCGTTGCCGATGCGGATGGAGTGGCCGTTGTTCCCCTTGAAGATGCCGCGCAAGTGTCGAAGCTTGCGGCAGAGCAGATTGCGCGCGAACAGAAACGTCTCACCGAAATTGCCAAGGGCGTGCTGGTCCGTCCCGAGATTGACGAGCAGCTCCGCCGCTTGCAGATCATCGACTGAGCAATAACCGCGGCGGTCATAAACTGCAACTCGAAAATCTAGTTCTCACGGGAACGTGAGGGCGCCCCATCTTTTGCGGAAATCCTTTGCAAAAGACCGCGCTCTTCGTCTTTGTGCTCCCAGCAAAGGGTAGGTTTCGATAATGCCGGCTAGTACAGCAACCCCGCCTATCGCAATTCTCAATATTCCCGTGGCTCGCGTGCTCCTTCGGCTCCTCGATAATCGGGCTGGCGATGAAGCTGGCGCAACGGTGGAGGAGTGGCTCTTCAGAGTCTGCGTAAGAACCCGAAATCGCATGTCGCGACCACAACAGGTTGCATTCAATGACCGCGCAGCGGTCATAACCTGCAACACGAGAATCTAGTTCTCACGGGAACGTGAGGGTGCCCCATCCTTTGCGGAGGCGCGCTCTTGATCTTTGCGCTCGCAGCAAAGGGTGGGTTTCGATGATGCCGGCAAGGACACCAACCGCGCCTATCCGCAATTCCCAATGTTCCCGCGGCTCGCGTGCTCTTCGACTCCTCAAGAAATCACGAGGAAGGGCAAGAACGTTTCCTCGTAGATGCCCCAAGCGCCAGCGGCGCGACAAGAAGGTAGCCCACTGGCGAAGCGCAGCGAAGCCGTGGGTACAAGCAGAACCCAGAATCGAGTGCCGGAGGCACGGCATAGGAATTCCTGCTCAATACACATAGCGGACTTCCGAAGAGCATTTGCGCCAGGTCAAAGCTGCCTTACTTGGGGAGGTAATCGCGGCAATCGCAGTGATAGAAAATTCCATGGGCAGGCACACCATTACCTGCCCGCCGAATACCATCAATCATTCCAAGCAAGTCATTACGTTCAGCGGTGCCGTGACCGACTTCATCTCGCTGTTTGCCTTCGGTGGCAAGTGGTACACGCTCGGTCAGAGTGGCGCGACTCTTGCATAGACGCCGGGTAGGGAATCTTGATGCGATTGCCTCGGGCATCGCGGCTATTCCTGATCGATGCTCTTGATTCTAGACTTCTTATAAAGACTCAGGTCATGCCGATAGAGATCGACAGGGTCGCACGCTCCGGCCAGCGACCTCACCTGCTCAATACACTCGATCCGCTGGGTGGCTACGCCTAAGCGCCGGCGAAGATCCTCAAGAACGAATGGTTTCCCGATGTAGTCGTTGGCTCCGGCGCGGTACCCAACTCTTATCTCCTCGGCTTTTGTCCTGGCGGTAAGCAGGATCACATAAGGCTCCGAGTGCAAATTTGCACCGCGCAGCCATTCGCAAAGTTCGATACCGGTCATGCGTGGCATTTCCCAATCGAGAATACACACGTCCACGCTGCGGGCCATCAGTTCTTCCTGCGCCTGTTTTCCATCCACCGTTGCGATGACCTGGTAGCCCCATTCGCCGACCGATGCACTCAACAGGCGTCGAGTTACCGGCTCGTCTTCGGAAATCAGTACCCGCCGCATCGACATCATGACTTGCTCCGCCCTTATGCATCGTTTTCCATCGTTCTGCATCTTTCCATGCACAAAACCTGTGGTCATAAGGGCATTACCTATATCGGCGGTTCTTTCGGCGACTTAAGGAGGCTCTGCAAGAAGAAAAAGGCCATTGCAATCTGCTTTTTCGCATTCGGTACTACCAAATGCCAAAACGGTCCTGGCCGAATTGGACGTCCCAAACATGGATTTGTGTAGATACGTGGATTGTGTAGGATCGGTTACATTTAAAAATGTAACCGATCGCTATCTTACCTTGATGGGTTTGTCACCAATCGGTTACATGCTAAAATGAAACCGATCAGTTACATTGTGAGGATTACACCCAAATGATCATCCGCACGGCAAGCGACCTGGGAGCGCTCATCCGCGACCGCCGAACCAAGCTGGGGCTGGATCAAGCATCTCTGGCGCAACGGGCGGGCACCAGCCGGAAATGGCTCGTCGAGGTCGAACAGGGAAAACCACGCGCCTCCGTCGGCCTCATCCTGCGCACCCTACGCGCACTTGACGTGTTTCTTGAAGTGGATGCGGGGAGCAAGGCTCAGACGGTCAAACCCGTCATTCCTTTTGTGGATTTAGACAAACATCTGGAAAAGCTCCGCAAGAAACCATGACGGACCGGCTCATTGCTTTGCTCGGAGGCGCCGAGATGGGGCAAGTCCTGCGGGACCGCAGCGGCCGACTCTCATTTCACTACAACAAGGACTGGCAAGGATCCCCTGATGCGTATCCACTGTCGCTCTCAATGCCGCTGGCCCTGTCCGAACATGGCCACTCCAAGATCGACGCGTTTTTATGGGGGTTATTGCCCGACAACGAGGCGGTCATCGAGGCCTGGGCGAATCGGTACCAGGTATCGCCGCGCTCTTCTTTCGGATTGATCGCGCACGTTGGCGAAGACTGTGCCGGTGCGGTCCAGTTTGTTCGCCCGGAACAACTACCCAAGGTGCGCACCGAGAACCGCGCACAAGACATTACATGGCTGACCGAAGCGCAAGTTGCGGAGAGGCTGGGCAATCTTCGGGGCGACCACGCCGCGTGGCGCAGTCCCCGCGACACCGGGCAGTTCAGCCTTGCCGGAGCCCAGCCGAAGACCGCCCTGATTCTAGAAAATGGAAAATGGGGAATACCTTCGGGGCGCATTCCAACGACGCATATCTTGAAACCGCCTACTGGGGAGTGGGACGGCCATTCAGAAAATGAACATTTCTGCCTCGAAGTCGCGAGGACGCTTGGCCTTACCGTCCCCAACACAGGTGTGAAGCATTTTGGCGAAGAAACGGCCATTGTGATTGAGCGCTACGACCGCACACGCTTGGAAGGAAACCTGCTCCGTCTTCACCAGGAAGATACGTGCCAGGCGCTCGGGCTACCTCCAACCAAAAAATATCAAAACGAAGGAGGCCCCCGCGTTCAGGATATTGCCGATCTCCTCCGCAATCATTCGAGCCGACCCGAAGAGGATGTTTGGAGCTTCCTCGACGCAGTTGCATTCAACTGGCTCATTGCCGGAACAGACGCCCATGCCAAGAACTATTCCATTCTGATCGGCGCGCGCGGGAATGTACGATTTGCACCTTTGTACGATGTCTCCAGCATTCTGCCATATAAGAACGTCAGCATCATGAAGGCAAAGCTGGCAATGAAAATTGGCGGCATCTATCGGCTTCGCTACATCGGGGGCCGCGAGTGGAGGAAGCTGGCCCAGGAGGTGCGCGTCGATTCCGACCGCTTGGTCCTTCGCATGATGGGGTTCGCTGAAGCCCTGCCCGATTTCGCATCGGAGATCAAGCGGCGTTTGAATTCGGAGGGTCTCTCGCATCCCCTCATTGCCAAACTGGCGGATGCGATTGCGGCCAGAGCCAATCAATGCCACCGAACGTTGCGATAGAACAGCGCTTCATCGCCAATCAAAAATGTAGCTAGACAAAGTGCTCGATTGGCCCCTTACCTTTTCCCAGGGGCTTCGCATTCTTTAAACCGGCCGCAACATATTTCTTCGCAGCCGCAGTAGCCAGTTCGACATCGTCCCCAAGGGCCAGACGGCAAGCCAACGACATGGCGAAGGCGCATCCCGTGCCGTGAGTAGATCGGGTATGGATTTTTTTTCCAGGAAAGAACCTGATCGTCTTTCCCGATTGCGCGCTCAGAAGATCCACCGGCGGGGAGAGGTGTCCGCCGGTAACGATAACGCTGCGAGCTCCCATTTGATGAATGCGGCCTGCAGCCTCCAACATTTCATCGCGATTGCGGACGAGAAGCCCGGTGAGGACTCCGGCTTCGTCGATATTCGGGGTAACCACATGCACCAACGGCAATAGGCGATTCCGCAGTAGACTCGTTCCCGCGTTGTCGAGAAGCGCGGCTCCCGACGATGACCTTAAAACCGGATCGAGCACTACGTGCCGAAAGCGATGACGCTTCAGAAAAGCCACAACCGCGCGCACCGCCTCCACCGACCCCAGCATTCCTATTTTTACGGCGGCAATAGAGAAGTCGCCGGCTAGCTCCTCCAGTGTGCGTGCGATCAAGGTACGCGCGACAGGTTCCACGCGGCGAACTCCCCGCGTGGATTGAACGGTAAGGGAGGTAATACAGGTAACGGCATAGCAATGGTGAGCGGCAGCCGTTTTTATATCTGCCGTGATGCCTGCGCCGGAAGAAGGATCGTATCCGGCGATGGAGAGCACGACGACTGGAGACTTTTTCCGCATCCCGAAAGTTGCCTCACAACAGAGCGTCCCACTCTCCCTGAAAACGATCCTTCGCCGAATCTTTCTGCGTCGGTAATCAGCTTAGGCGGTAACCAGCGGAGCGGCAACGCGCTTGGGTAGAATCTCGCCCATGCGCTTGATCTGGGCGCCAACGCTCCGCAGCTTCTCTTCGATGCGCTCGTAGCCTCGATCAATATGATAGACACGATCCAAAATGGTCTCGCCATCGGCAACCAGGGCCGCAATCACCAGAGACGCTGAAGCACGCAGGTCGGAGCATTGGACGGCAGCGCCACTGAGTGGAGTCCTTCCGCGCACAATCGCCCTGCGGCCTTCCACCTTGATATTCGCGCCCATTCGCACCAACTCCTGCGCGTGCATGAAGCGGTTCTCAAAGATATTCTCGGCCACCACCGAGGTTCCATCCGCCTGCGTGGCCAGTGCCATGAACTGAGCCTGCATATCCGTGGGGAAGCCTGGGTATTCTTCCGTGGAGATGTCGGCGGCAACCAAGGGATTATCTCCCATGACCCGCACAGATTCGCCATTCGAGCTGATCTTAACCCCGCACTCCTGCAGTTTCTGCAGCAGTGCGCCGAGATGCTTCGGCTCGCAATTGGATACCAGAAGATCTCCGCCTGTGAGAGCGGCGGCAATCACGAAGGTGCCCGCCTCAATGCGATCGGGGATAATCCGGTGGCGCGCGCCATGCAACTTATCGACGCCCTGAATGTGGATGGTGGAGGTACCTGCGCCCTCGATCTTTGCACCCATTTTGTTGAGCAGCGCCGCAAGGTCGGAAACTTCTGGCTCACGCGCACAGTTCTCCATCACGGTTTCGCCCTCGGCGAGAGTGGCGGCCATCAGGATGTCTTCCGTGCCGGTCACGGTAATCTTGTCGAAAACGATGCGGCCGCCCTTCAGCCGCTCGGCGCTGGCTTCGATGTATCCGTGATCCTGGGTAATGGTTGCGCCCAGGCTCTCCAGCCCTTTGATGTGCAAATCAATGGGACGCGCTCCGATGGCGCACCCGCCTGGCAGCGAGACACGCGCTCTGCCCATGCGGGCAACCAGCGGGCCCAGAACCAGTGTGGAAGCCCGCATCGTCTTTACCACTTCATAAGCGGCTTCCGCGTTGACCAGGTTCCGGCATGAAATGGTGGTGCGATGATGCGCGCGCCCGTATCCAAGTTCCACTTCCGCGCCCATGGAAACCAGCAACGAACGTTCGGTTTGAATATCGCGAACATCGGGAATATTTTCGAGAATGACCGGCTCGTCGGTAAGGATGGCCGCTGCCATGGCTGGGAGCGCGGCGTTCTTGGCTCCGCTGATGCGCACTGAACCGAGCAACGGATTCCCGCCGCGGATGACAAATTTATCCATAGGTGATTTTCCTCTCAGGCTGGCTTCATAGTTCGTGGAACCGAGGATGTCGACCGCCGGGCTGAAAGCGCCTTTTCGCAGGAGCCTTCTCTCGCGCATCTTGACCGTACCCTGAAACCAATAGCCCCGTTGTTCGACCCGCTATCTTCTGGTTGACGCGCGCCCGCGATTCACCACCTCGATAGGCCTCGTCGAAGAACGGCTAACCGCATTCTACTTCACTCTACCCTGAATAGCCTTTCGGACATTTCCCTTAGCAGCCTTGAGTCGCCGCTGCGCCTCAGCACGGGTTACATCGGCTTTCAGCATAACCAGGGCTAAGGAGACCCGTCCGCTTGCCGCCTTCAGCGCTTTGCTCGCCGCTTCCCGATCTACGGCTGCCGCTTTTTGAAGGATACCAAGGCCGCGCTCTACCAGTTTCTCGTTCTTGGTATGGACGTTTACCATTAAATTACCGTACACATAGCCAAGCCTGGACATTGTTCCGGTAGTCAACATATTCAGGATCATCTTTTGCGCCGTGCCGGCCTTCATTCGCGTGGAGCCCGACAGTGCTTCCGGGCCGACCTCCGCCACAATTTCTATGTCGGCTGCCCTTCCCAACTCAGATCCAGGATTGCATGTTACCGCGACCGCCTTGGCTCCTTTTTGCCGCGCATATTCGAGCGCCGCGATGGTATAAGGCGTGCGCCCGCTGGCGGCGATGCCCACCACCACATCTTTCTTACCGGGCTTTCTCTTGGCAAGATCACTACGGCCGGCAGTACGAGAGTCTTCGCTATATTCGGCGGCGTGGCCGAGTGCCGCATCTCCACCGGCAATTACATACTGCACCGTGCGAGGCGACGTGTTAAATGTGGGAGGGCATTCGGACGCATCCAGCGCTGCAATGCGGCCACTGGTTCCCGCGCCCACATAGATGAGACGTCCGCCTTGGCTTAATGCCGCCGCAATCGCGTCGATCGCTTGCGCTACCTGGGGCAAGGCGGATTCAACCGCTTTGGCCACTTTCCTGTCTTCCCGATGGATGGCACGGGCGAGTTCCAGGGCGGAAAGGGTATCGAGATCGGCGGTGGCGGGATTCTGCCGCTCGGTGCCCAGATTTCGCAACAGAAGGCCTTGCAAAGGAAGGCCTTGCACAGAATTGTTTTGTAAAGGATCCTGGACACGCTTTTGCAGTTTGGAATTCTTTGCCTTCATCGTTTTTTGCCTTCAACCATCGTTTGGCTCATCAGAGAGCCTCGACAACTGCATCGTGAAACGCGGGGCGCACCTGCTTGATCAGTTGTGAGCTGCGATCTGGCCAGGTACGGTTCGTCAGCAGCGTAACAGAGAGACGCCGGCCCGGATCGATCCAGAGTGAGGTCCCGG
>Ga0070734_10000371_pt1 | contig 101639 bp, 111 predicted proteins | sample Coa_R1_8_FD_66444 | JGI IMG/M metagenome (GOLD analysis project Ga0070734, IMG submission 66444) | Surface soil microbial communities from Centralia Pennsylvania, which are recovering from an underground coalmine fire - Coalmine... | ecosystem: Environmental > Terrestrial > Soil >...
CATTCACCATCTTGGCGGTAGCCATTACGGCGCCGGTATTGCCGGCCGAAACAAACCCGGCGGCTACGCCTTTGCGAACCAACCGGGCGGCTACGTGGACCGAGCTGTCCCGCTTGGTGCGGATGGCATCCACGCTGTCCTTCATCGTGATGACTTCGCCAGCGTGAGCGATTTCGATCGGAAGGCTCCGCGCCTCGCTGTATCGCGCCAGTTCGTGCCGGACGACATCCTGTTGTCCGACCAGGATAACCTTCACGCCCAAAGTGCTGGCGGCGCGAACCGCCCCTTCGACCTCGGATTTGGGCGCGTGGTCCCCGCCCATTGCATCTACGGCAATGGTCAGCATCTGCGCTATTCAGCTTACTCCTGTTCGACCTCGACGACTTCGCGCCCTTTATATTGCCCGCAATGCGGGCATACCCGGTGCGGGAGCTTGGGCTCGTGGCAGTTGGGACACTCGGAAACTCCGGCCGCTTTCAGCGCATCGTGGGCCCGGCGATTGCTCGTCCGCCTTTTGGAGTGTCTTCGTTTGGGATTCGGCATGTTTCTTCCTTCGGTCTTTTCCCGTCTAACCCGGGATTCTATCTTATCGAAAATTAATTTCAGAGTTCGAGGTTGCGCAAGGCTCCCCATCGATCATTCGCTTCTTCCACCTTGCAGTCGCAGGATGTCTCGTTGCGGTTCTTGCCGCAAACCGGACAGATCCCCTTGCATACCTCGCTGCAGACGCGTTGCATGGGCAGGGCTAACAAAACCTGCTCCCGGAGAATGTCCTCCAGTTCCATACCGGCGCCTTCATAGAAACCAAGCTCGGTTTCGCCTTCGTCAATTTTCACTTCCTCGTCGCGCGCGATGTCGGACATCGGGCGATAAAACAGATCGAAGCCGGAATCGAGGGGAAATCGCGCCTGCTTCAGGCAGCGGTCACATTCCGCGGTCATCTCGACCTGATATTTCCCCTGCACCCGTATTTCCCCGCCGGAATGAGCCAGTAATTCGGCAGATCCGGTAACACGCAGCGGCGAACTCTGCGCCAGATCCTCGCCCGTAAAATCAATCTGACCGGGCTGAAAAGTCTCGTCGAAACGAATCCTTCGCAGCTCCATCTCTTTGATGCTGAGGAACATAGAGGTAGCCGGCGATGTCGGGCTGAGTTCTAATTATACCACTCACGGCGCTCCGGCCCGGGAGCGATCCGTGAACCGCCGCTGCGCTGCTGGCACTGGGATGGAAGCGGCCTATAATTTGTATAACCCCATGTCAACCCCACGATTGAAATCCGCTGTGACTGTGCGGCGCGCGACGCCGGAAGATGCCGCTCCGTGTGGTGAGATTTGTTACGCCGCCTTCCGCAAGATCAATGCGCATCACAATTTTCCACCTGACTTGCCGGAGCCGGGCGCGGCGATCGGCCTCCTGTCTCATGTATTCGCGCATCCGCAATTTTTTTGCGTCGTCGCCGAGCAGGATGGACGCGTCGTGGGCAGTAACTGCCTGGATGAGCGCTCCATAATTGCTGGCATCGGGCCTATCACGGTCGATCCGGAAATCCAGAACAGCGGCGTAGGCCGAGCACTGATGATGGCAGTGCTGGAACGGGTCGGCGACCAAGGCAAAGCCGGCGTGCGGCTCGTGCAGGCGGCCTTTCACAACCGTTCGCTCTCCTTGTACACGAAACTCGGCTTTGATGCGCGCGAGCCTCTGTCCTGTCTGCAGGGGCCGGGTCCGCGAAAGCCGATGGACGGGTGCCGGGTGCGCGCGGCGGAGGCGTCCGATCTGCACGCCTGCAATCGGGTCTGCCGCGCCGTGCACGGTCACGACCGCAGCGGCGAAGTCGCTGATGCCATTCGCGAAGGCTCCGCGGTAGTGGTAGAGCGCCACGGCCGGATTACAGGCTACAGCACGGCGCTGGCGTTTTTCGGGCACTCTGTCGGTGAGGCAAATCTGGACCTGCAGGCGCTCATCTCGGCGGCCGATTCCTTCGGCGGGCCCGGAATTCTTGTGCCTACCCGGAATGCCCCGCTGTTTCGTTGGTGCCTGGAGTCCGGTCTGCGCGTTGTGCAACCGATGACCTTGATGAGCATCGGCCTCTACAGCGAGCCGACCGGCGCCTGGCTACCCTCGATTCTGTTTTGAGCCATGCTCCACGCCGCTCCCGCCGCGCCGCCCCTCCTCCTACCGGCTGATGAAGTCGAACAGGCTGGCGCGCGGCAAATTACCTTTCATTTGTAGCGCCGCCTGAATTTGCATGTTGCCCGTATTGAGTTCCAGCGACGCCGCGATCACATCGGCATCTTGTTTCTGGCTGATCTCGCTGCGCAGTTGGACCTCGTTCTGTCGGGCCAGCGTGATCGCGTCCTGAATGCGGTTTTGCACGGCGCCGTAAAAAGCCTGGCAGGTGTTCACGCGATCGGAAGCGAGTTTGATGGAGTTGATGGCCGTTATGATTCCGGGCACCTCGTTATTCATTAATGCCAGCCGCAGGTTGTTCAGGGCGGCGAAGGCGTTATCCGGCGCCAGCGAGTCGTCGAGATTGCGGTGGTCGAAAATATCCTGGGCTGTTTTGGAAGGAACAAACGAGCCGCCGCCCGGATTATCGACCAGGCGCGTCGCGGATGCGGTGAGGAGCCGATCGACGCCGTTGGGATTGGCCAGATTGAGCTGATAGGCGGGCTGCGTGTCTTGATCGCCGCTGAAAATGTACGAGCCGCCCGACTGCGTCTGGCTAAACGTGACCATCTGTTCTTCCAGTGCCTCGACCTCATCTACAAAGGTGAGCCGTCCCGCCGCAGTCTGGGTTCCGGTAGCGGCCTGTGCCGCCAGCGTCAGGGCGCGATCAAGCACTTTCAACGCATTAGTGAGCGTGTTATCGGCTACGTTGGCCGCCGATTGCGCCGTGGCGAGATTCGTTTGTACCTGCGTGTTCCGCTCCAGCGCCGCACGCAGCCGGAGCAGAGAACTCACCACATCCGGATCGTCGGAGGCCACACTCACCCTTTTGCCCGAACTGATCTGCTGCTGGGCTTCGGCCACGCGCTGCTGCGCGCGCTCGATCTCACTCATGAACAGCTGCGATCGCGGATCCAGGTTGGTAATCATAGGCTCACCGCAAAATGTCGATTGTGTCCTGCGTCAACTGGTCCAGCACGGTGATGATTCGTGAGTTGGCCTGATAGGCTCGCTGAAACTCCACGAGGATCAGGGCCTCCTCGTTAAGGTCTACGCCCGACAACTCCTGGCGCTGGTTTTTAGCCTGGGCGACCAGGGACCGCTGAACCTGCGCTCCGTTCTGCGCCGATTGCAGCCACCCGCCGACCCTCGAGGCCATCCCGCCGTAAAACTCCCCGTAACTGATTCCGTCAACCCGATCGGCGTCGGCGGTTGGCACCGACAGCCGAGCAAGTGCCAGCGGAACGCCGTTGCCGACGTATGGCGGGCCCGGGTCGATCAGGGACAACTGATCGGGCCTCAGGCTGGCGTCTACCGTCAGAGAGCGCGCCACAATTGTTGGATTGGCCGCGTCGTATTGGAAGAGCGGAAGGCCCGGAACCGGAGGCGGCCCATCTGAAATATTGCCTGAGGTCAGGATGTCGTTAACCCGGTCGGCGAACTGCTGCGCCATGCGGTTCAAATCGCCGGCCTGATACGCGTCGCCGACAAAAGCGGGCAACACCCGGTTGCGCAAGTTCAATAGCGCCCCCAGCTGGCCATCGGTGGTTTGGGCCGTAATATCGGACTTGTCGGAGGCCAGCAGCCGAGCCCATGGTGCTCCTTGGGTATTTACCGGTGGCGGATCCGTGGGCATCGCCATTTCGCTGCTGAGCGCGAACTGCCGATCCTCCTGAAGCAGCGGCACCCGGCCGTTGAGCAGGATCGTAGTGGTTCCGTCCGTCTCTTTGATGGCGTGGAAATCGATCAATTCGGACAGGCTTTCGAGATCCGCGTGGATTTGAGCGTCCACTCCCATGTCGCGCCGTCCGGACAAGCTCTGCAGAATGACCTTGTTGTACTGTCCAATCTGTCCGACGAGCCGGTTTACCTGGTTGATAGTGTTGGTCAACTGAGTTTCCGTATCGCGTGTCAGATTCTGCAGCGCGATGGCGGAACTCTGAAAGGTCCGCGCCACATCGATCGCCCGCTCGATTACAGTCTGGCGGGAGGCGTTGCTACTCGGATTCTGCCCCCATTGCGCCGCGCTTTGATAAAACCGGTTCAATGCGTGAGGAATGCCGACATCTCCCGAAATGTCGAAAATAGCTTGCAGCGCAGTGAGCACGGTCGCGGACTGTTGTTCGTACCCCAGTTGCGATGTCTGGCTGCGGACGGTCAGCTCCGCATACTCGTCGCGACTGCTCTGCATTTCGCCGGCCCTGACTCCCCCGGGTAAGCCGTGGGCGGGGTCGAACGGCAACGCCTCCATGCGAAGGCTCTGCCGGGCATACCCGGGGGTAGACGAATTCGCCACATTGCTCTGTGTGGCCTCGAGGACGCGATCGTAGGCGTCCAGCGCGGAGGCGGAATTAAACAGCGTCGCTAACAGATTCGCCATCGCCTAACCCCGCGCCAGCAAGTGGCCGCCTCGCTGGAGTGGGGCGGGCTGGCCTTGATCGGTATATCCGGCGCACATCGCTGCCAGACAACGAATCCAGTTCGCGTGAAATGCCGCCGCACCTTCCAGCAAACGTTTGACTCGGTGGAGGGAAGATTCTAGAGAGCGCGCCTGTGCCAAGGATCCGGTTTTGGCCGACGACTCCTGGAAAACCGTATGGCATTGACGAAACGCGATCAGTTCCGTGCGCGCGGTTTCGAGCAGCCGTGCACAGCGATCCATCTGCTCGGGAGAGGGAGACAGAAGCAACTGGCAGGCTTCGTCCACGGCCCCTCGGGCTGCTGCCAGCCGCTCATTCGCGGTGGCCGCCATGTGTTCATCCCTGCGCGGCCAGTGCCTGCGCGATGATCGCTCGGCTGGTGGCCTGTATGTTGGGCCGGAAGCGACCGGCCTGGTAATCGCCGGCCAGAGCCTGCACCCGCTCGGCCCGGTGGTTGCCATACGTGCTGATCGCCTGCGCCAGCCGGCCCAAGGTGGAAGAGAGCTCTACGCGATCGCCGTCCGCGGAGCGGGCTCCTAGTGTCTTTCCGGCGCCGTCAGGCCCGGTTTTTGGGGTGTCAGTCGCGCGCCCCGCTTGCGCCGCCGATGGTCCCAAAGAGGTTCGATCCTGGATTCTCATAACCTACGCCATTAATGGCTATAACTCTTATCGGCGCCAGTCGCCCCAGTGTTTAGACAAACCCGCTCTAACTTTTGGCCGATTGGTAAAGTTTTCCCCAAATCCGCCGATCGCATGGCTTTACACGCCATGGCCGCGCCACGCATTCTCTGGGTAAACACCGGTGCTTCGATTGCCCACGCGGCGCCGGTGAACTCCTGGGAAAACACCTGCCAAGCCCCGGTCATTGCCCTTAATACATTGAAAAATAAGAGTTTTGACCTGATCGTGCTACAGCTGCCGATTCCCCATTGGAACGCGCTGGCACTCTTTGAAGAGATCCGGAAATTCGCGCCGCAGACGCCGGTAGCGGTGCGCGATCCGGGCGCCACTATAGTGGATGCCGTCCGGTATGTAAAGCACGGGATCGACAGCGTCTTGCCGGGCGACCCGCGGGATGCCGGCCTAATTCTGGAAACGATCGCGGCGCGCACCGGGAACCCCCATCCCGGTTCAGCGGAAACGCGGCTGGTCGGCATCAGCCCGGAAATTCAGCGGGTGTGCCAGATTATTCGCCTCGTCGGCGCGCGCCGCGCGACGGTTCTCATTACCGGGGAGACGGGAACCGGCAAAGAGTTGGCCGCCCGGGCGCTGCATGAGGCCGGACCACGCCGCGATGGTCCGTGGGTCGCGGTGAATTGCAGCGCTTTACCGGGGAGTCTGCTCGAGGCGGAGCTCTTCGGGCACGTCAAAGGCGCCTTTACCGGGGCCGTGCAGAACCGTATCGGCCGTTTTGAGCAGGCGCAACGCGGAACTCTGTTCCTGGATGAAATCGGCGAGTTGTCTTCCGATTTGCAGGCCAAGTTGTTGCGCGTTCTTCAGGAGCGGGAGTTTGAGCGCCTCGGCAGCTCAGAGACGATCAAAACCGATGTTCGCGTGGTGGCTGCCACGAACTGCGGCCTCCTCCAACGGATTGAGCAAGGCCGGTTTCGGGAAGACCTCTACTACCGCCTGAACGTGGTGCCGCTGGCGATGCCGCCGCTGCGGGACCGCCCCGAGGACATCCCGCTATTGGCGGGTCACTTCATGGAGAAGATCTGCCGGGCGGAAAATGTCGCGGTGAAAACCTGTTTGCCCTCGGCGATGGACCGATTGCGCTGCTATAGCTGGCCCGGGAACGTGCGCCAGTTGGAGAATGCCATCGAGATGGCAGTGGCCTTGAGCGCCGACCGGTGGGAGCTCGCGCCGGATGACTTTCCCCTTCCCGCCACACCGGCGGCGCGGGCGGCGTGCGATGGCCCTCTGATATCGGTGCCCGATACCGGGCTGGACTATGGACGAACGATGGCGTGGATCGAGCGCAGCATTCTGGAACAGGCTTTGCGCAAGACCGGAGGCAACAAAAAGGCCGCTGCCGCCATGCTCCGTTTGAAGCGGACGACGCTCTCGGCTAAGGTACGCAGCCTGGAGCCCTCGGCGGCCTAGCCGTTACCAAAGATATTCCTTCGCGGCTTCGCGCTTGTCGTAACCGTCGAGCACGTGGACCACACGGATCTTCTTCAGCGCCACCGGCGAGAGTTGTCCCAAGGGAATGTAAATGATCGTCCGGCCGGCCCGCGCAGCGATGGTTTTGAAAATCGAGCGCGGCGGTTGCGCGGCCACGTACACGACGTATCGGTGGATTGAGTAATCGAGCGCGGCGAGCAGAAGCCGCTCCGGTTTGCTTTCGGCGAACTCGTAATCCGGATCCTGCCAGACGTCATACATGCGGCGGGGCGGCAAACTCATCAGAAAGCCGCCGTACTCGGCGCGTCCAATGCCGGGGCCGACCATGTTGTCAAACGGAAACGTGGAGTAGAACGCCATGTCCGACTCGTTCTGTTTCTCGCCTAGCCATGTAGTCATGTAGCGGTAGCGGCCGGCGCGGTCCTCATCGAAGATCACCACCACGGCGCCCACCTCGCCGTGAATCTTTTGGAACTGGCGCACGTAGATTCTTCCTTCGTGCCAGCGCCGGATGGTTTCGCGCATATCGATTCCATCCAAAATCGACGTGGTAAACGGCTCGATACGGGTGCGCTCTTCGGAAACAATGCTCTTGCCCTTCTTCTTCAGAAAGCGGCCGTAATCTTCGATGACCAGATCCTCCGGCGGATAGGAGCAAATGCTGGTTCCGTTCAGCTGGCTGGCCCATTCGCCCGGCGCCCTTTCCTTCTGGCGCGGTTTCAGCCCATAAGGGCGCAGGCGGCGCTTGGTGCTGGGCAACCGGCGGCGCAGGCGGATGCGGCGCGTATCGATCCAGACCTCGTCACCGGAAATGCGCGCGGTCGGAAGATCGGATTCCGTCTTTTGTGGCGGGTAGCGATTCGCCGCTTCCCAAACGTCCCAGGCGTAGTTGTCATCGGCGAGCGAGCGCGCGGCGACGGTGAGATTGAAGATGCCGGCCGAAAGATTTCGTTCGGCGAGCGCCAGGTTACGCGTGTAGCGCGCCAGCAGACGCCGCTGCCAGTGCGCGATGTGTTCGCCGGTGTGGATTTCGTATTCCTTCTCCGCTTCGCGAAACAACGCCAGTTGTGCGTGGCGGCGGTCGATCTGGCTGGAGTCGGACATGGCGCCGCGATAATTCTCATACCGCCATTGGAGGGCGGGGTATTCCGCGGTAATCTCGCCGAGACACTCCGGATGCGGATTGATCAGCCGGACGCCGTCGCGCCGCGTGCGCGCGAGGGGTTGCGCTTGCGGTTCTTCCATCGCATCCAGTACGGGATCCAGCAGGTTGAGCGCGAGTACGACCAATACGCGCGCTTCCGGATTGGCGCCCTGGAGCTTCCAGGCGATGCCGGCGGCATGGCGCGCACTTTCCTCCGAACGCGGCTGCGGGTACACGCGATAGGCCTCAATATAGCGGTCCAGGCCGATGTGGCGGACGGCGTAGGGGTCGGGATAGTCGTCCGGAAGATGGGGGCGGGGCGCCATCTCCGGATCGGCGAACAGAATTTCGGCGCCGATCTCGAGACCCGTGCGCACCGCTTCGGTGAACGGGTCGGTGGGTTCGACCGGTACGTAAATGCCCGTGTCTTCCTCGCCGCGTCCGGTCGGCGAGTCGTCCGGATAGAGAATTACTGAAATCTCGGGCAGCTGCGCGACAGCGCGCATCCACGCGGATTGAAGCGTGGAAGGCAGCTCGACCGCAACCACGCCGGGCCTTTCGCGCAGCAACGCCTGCCGCACCTCGACCGCAAATTCCAGGCGTCCGGGCACGACCGGAAAGTAGGTGAAGCGGCCGCGCTGCAGGTTTCCGGCGTCAGGAAAGGGAAGGCCGGTTTCCGCGGGCATACCGCAGCGCCTCCTCTCCGAGGACCTCGGTGACGGCCAGTTCAAGAGCCTCGGTTTCGTGGGTTTTGGCGGTGGCCAGACTCTTGAGCTTGATGGCAAAGCGCGCGATGTTGATGCCGTCGCGCACCGTGTAGCGCTCGTCGGCGGCGTGGGCCATCTGCAGGAAGTCCGTTACGTATTGCAGGATGCGTTCTTCGGCGAATGGAAGATTTTCGCGCAGAATGTGGTACTCCTCATCGCGCTCGGGAAAGTCAATGAAGATCTGGGGCTGCAGCCGCGAATGAATATATTCGGGTAGTTCAAACGTGGAAGCGTCATCGTTCATGGTGGCGACCAGGCGGAATTGCGGATGCGCCTTGATCTTGATGCCGGCCACGATGGATTCGACGTAGCGGCGGTTATCGAGCAAAGGGGCCAGGCTGGCCCAGCTTTTTTCGCTCATGCGGTTGCCCTCATCGACAATCGCGATGCCGCCCCGCAGCATGGCCGTCACCAGGGGCGAAGCAACGTAGCGCAGGCTGCCTGCGCCTTCCAGCACGGGAGTGACGAGCAGGTCCTCCGGCCGCGTGTCGAGCGTGGCCTGCAGGATGTACACATCCCGGCCCATGCGCCGCCCGGCGGCATAGGCCAGCGTGGTCTTGCCGACTCCCGGTTTGCCAAGTAGTCGCGGATTCATCGGGACATCCTGCTCATGCACGACCATCCACGCCGCCAGCAGCTGGCGCATCAGCTCTTCCTGGCCCACCCAATGGATGGCGAGCTCATCGGGGTGAGCAAGGTGTAGGGTGACGCCTTCAATCTCAACGGTCATAGGTCTCGCTATTATTATGGGGCAGGCCGGAAGCGCGACGGCAGGGAATTTCCGGCGCCCGCGCGGGCCCAATGTGGCGTTCCCCTGGATTGCTCCGGCGAAGTGGGGGTAGACAGCTTACCGCAGGCTGCGCAAGCGTTCCTGGCGGCTGACGATGTGGAGCACGCGGACGCCGTAATTGCCGTCGACTACGACGACTTCGCCCCGCGCTATCAGGCAATGGTTGACCAGGATCTCGACGGGCTCGGAAACCCCGCGGTTGAGCTCGACTATAGAGCCGGTCGTCAGCTTCAGCACTTCTTTCAACGGGAGCTCGGTTCTTCCAAATGAAATGCTCACCGGCAATTCGACATCCAGGAGCAGCTCCATCGTGCGCGGAACTTTCCCCGGAGCGGGCTCTTGGGGGGAGGCATCCGGGGACGACGCTGCTGCTTCTTGCGGGCGCGCCGCCGACCCGGCGATCAGCTCCATCAGAGCCGCGCTGAAGGCGAGCACGATCACTCCGGGCGCCTCCTCGAAATCGACTGTAATCGCCGCCCATTCCCGCTGATCTTCGGGCGGCGCTTTTTCGGCGGTGGTGGCGCAGAGGACCTCGCGGTCCAGCATAATGGCCAGCGATCGCGCCATCATCGACATCCATTGGCCGAGAAATTCCTCCCAGCTCTTCCGGGCCTCGCCGTCATCCGCGTCTTTTTCCGCTGCGACATCGACCCCGGCTGCTTTCAGCATGAGATGGGCCGTATGTTCCCACAGGGCCTGGGGCGCGCCTACCCAGACCACCGCATCCGGCGCGAGTTGAAAACCTTGTTCGCGCCAGAGCACGTTTGCTTCGGCGCGGGCGCCCGCATCGGCGGCAGAACCCGAGACCGCCTGCCACCGTATCTGCGGGTGCTGCCCGATCATCGAGTCCAGCAGTTCTCCCAGGTTCGCCGCCCACTGGTCCATGAGCATCGCCGGGATGCCGCCGTATAGAGCGGGCTGCCGGGAGTCCGACGCGCTCATGCGGTCACCGCTCCATGGGTGACAGGCCACTGAGCTGCCAAGCGCGCTCGCAGCCGCAGGATGGCTTGCGATTTCAATTGCGAGATCCGCGATTCGTGCAGGTTGACCACTTGCGCGATCTCGCGCAGCGTCAATTCCTCCTGATAGTAAAGACTGATCACAGTACGTTCGATCGCGGGAATCGTATCGATACTCTCGGCTACCAGCCGCTCCAGTTCCGATTGTTCCAACAAAGTCGACGGCAGATTGTCTTCCGAATCCGGAATGTAGTGGAGTAGGTCCCGCCCCTGTTCCGGGCCGGCATATTCCAGGCTGGCAATGTTCAGTCCGCGAATTTCCACCAGCCACTGGTGATATTCATCCAGGGGAATGCCGAGTTGGACGGCGATTTCCTCTTCAGTCGGTGCACGCTGGTATCGCTGCTCTGCCAGCCCGATCGCAGATTCAATTTGTTTGGCCTTGCGCCGCTTCTGCCGCGGAGCCCAGTCGAGACCGCGCAGGCTGTCCAGAATGGCGCCGCGGATTTTGTATTCCGCATAGGTCTTCAATTTGACGTTGTGGCTGGCGTCGAAATTGTCGATCGCGGCAATCAGCCCCAGAATGCCGGTCGAGACCAGGTCCTCCAGGCTGATGTTTTCCGGGAGCCGCTCCTGGATCCGCCGCGCGATCAGGCGAACTTGTGGCAAGTGCTCCAGAATGAGCTGCTCACGCTCCGTATCACTGATCATCCCAGTTGCCCCATACGAACCCATTGCGTTCCTCCGCCCTCAGGCGGCGCTGCTGGCGCGGCCCAACACGTTCCGCCCGCTGCCGCCCAGCAGCATCTCGCGCAGCCGGCCCGAGGATGCGACTTCCAGGTCTTCCGGGATCCGTTGACCCGTAGCGAAAAACGACAGAGGCTTGCCCGTGCGCACCGCCTCATTGAGGATCGAACCGCAAGCCGTGGTTTCATCCAGCCGCGTGAACAGCAACCGCCCGGGATGGTAGATCTCGTACTCATCGATCACACGCGATAGATCGGCCGATTTCATCGAAGACGATAGGACTAGTTGCGTATCGATATCGGGCCGCGACGATAGGAAACGCACCAGTTCCGAGCCGTCTTCGATCTCGGTGGGGCCGCAACCCGGGGTGTCAATGAAGATCAGTTCCTTGCCCTGGTTCTCCGCAATGGTTTGAGCCAGGGCCGCGGCTGTTTCGGCAAGCTGGAAACCGACCCCGAGGATGGCGGCGTAAGACCGCAGTTGCTCGGCCGCCGCGATGCGATAGGTATCTAGCGAGACGAGCAGGACAGGATGCCGACAGGCCAGGCCGTAGTTGACCGCCAGTTTGACGAGAGTCGTGGTTTTGCCGGCTCCCGGCGGACCGACCAGAGCGATAATCCGCGGGCGGGTATCGCCGCGGCCGATGGTGGCGTCGGCATGGATGCGCGATTCGATCTCCTCGGCCAGCCGGGCGGGCCAGAGGTCGCTGCCATCCGGAGGCCGCGCCAGCCCCATCCACCCAGCGCGCGACGCAGCTGCCTGTACAATGTCTCGCGCCAGATCGGGCGCCACGTCCTGCGCGGCCAGCCATCCGTAGGATTCCGATAGCTCCGGCGCTGCCCCCAGCCATTGCGCCGGCGCGAACGCCGATCTCGTGAGTGCGCGGCGCAGGGCGTCCAGCTGTTGTTTCAGTTCGGCGACTTCTCCAGCCGGCGGCCGCGTGCCGGGCGGCGGCAGTTCCTCTGCACCGGAGGCGAAAACCACTTCATACTCGCCCAAGTGGTGTGCGTCGGCCAGCGCCTTGCGGCTCTGCAGCAGCACGGCTTCCCCGCCCAGCTCGCGACGGGCTCTTCCGATGGCTTCCTCCACGGTCGCGGAAAAATAGGATTTGATCTTCATGCGCGCGTCTCAACCCGGCGGCCTCGTTCCCATCCGATCTATCGGTGGGGGCGCGGGTTGGCTATAGAGGGAGCTCACGAAATCGTTCCCAACGACTGCACCCGCTGCCCGGGAGGCACTTCGTTATGAGCCAGAAAGACCAGATTGGGCTGCACCGGTTCGGCCATCTGACGCAGAAAATATCGCGCCCCCGAGGATGCGATTACCACTACCGGCGTTGCCGTCGCGGCGATCCGGCTGGTGATTCGAGCGAGAAGATCGCGAATCGTCTGCGGCGCCAGGTTCAGGTGGCTGTGGTGCTCTCCATGCTCAACGGCCGCTTCCACGGTCTGCTCGATGGCGGGATCAAGGAACCAGGCCGGCAGGTCGCCCGCCCGATTCAGATAGGGCTTCACCACCGCGCGGCGCAGCACCTGCCGCACGTATTCGGTAAGCAATACCGGGTTTCGCGTCACCGCGGCAGCCTCCCCCAGCGCTTCCAGAACCGAGGCCGCGTCGCGGATCGAGACGCGCTCACGCAACAGGTTTTGGAGCACCTTCTGCACCGCCGTCAGCGGCAGCAGTTTGGGAACCAGGTCTTCGACGGCCTTGGGATGTTCGACCGCAACCCGGTCCAGCAGTTTCTTGGCATCCTGCCGCGAGAACAGTTCGTGAGCATGCCGCCGGATCACTTCGGCCAGATGCGTGCCCAGCACGCTGACCGGGTCCACCACCGTATAGCCGGCCTGCCGCGCGGCCTCGCCGCCCGCTGTCGGAATCCAAAGGGCATTCATGCCAAAGGCAGGCTCGCGCGTGGGTTGTCCTTCAATGGAAGCTTCGCCGGGCACAGTAGGAATCGCCAGCTCGCAACCTGCCGGCAGTTCGTACCGGGAGAGTTCTACTCCCTTGAGCGCGAACACGTACTCGCGGCTGTTGAGCGACAGATTATCGGAAACCCGTATGGCCGGCAGCAGGTAGCCAAGATCCTGGGCCAATTGCCGGCGAATCGAAGCAATCCGTCGCAGCAGGGGAGAATCCGGCCCGCCGTCCACCAGGTTCACCAGCCCGAGACCGAGGTCGAGCGACAGCGGGTCGACGCGCAGCAAAGCTTCCAGGTTCTCCCGCGCAGCAGCCGGTTTCGCCTCTGCCGGTGCCGCGGCGGCGGCGATTTCCCTGCGGCGCAATCTCCAGGCGGCCGCCCCGGCTCCTCCACCCAGCAATAAAAACGGCAGCTTGGGCAGGCCCGGCAGCGCCGCCACTACGACCAGTACTCCGGCCGCCAGCAGCAACGGCTGCGCGCGGCCAAACACCTGGCGCCGGAAATCGGTGCTCAGGCGCGCGTCGGAGCCGGCGCGGGTCACGATCAAACCGCCGGAAATCGAGATCATGAGAGCCGGAATAACCGTGACCAGACCGTCGCCGATCGTCAGAACCGTATAGGTCTCGAGCGCTTTTTGAAAGTCCATTCCGTGCTGCAGAACCCCGATCAGGAAACCGGCCACGATATTGATGGCGGTGATCAGGATGCTGGCCACCGCGTCGCGCTGCGTAAAGCGCGAGGCGCCGTCCATCGCGCCGTAGAACTCGGCCTCGGTGGCCAGTACCTTGCGGCGCCGGCGTGCCTCGGACTCGTCGATCAGCCCCGCGTTCAGGTCCGAATCGATCGACATCTGCTTGCCCGGCAGCGCGTCCAAAGTGAAGCGCGCCGTGACCTCGGAAATACGCACCGCGCCGTGGTTAATCACCACGTATTGAATGGCGATCAGCACCAGGAAGATCACTGCCCCGATGATGTAGTTGCCTCCCACCACGAAACTGCCGAATGCGCCAATCACTTCTCCGGCCGCCCGTGTGCCGGTGTTCCCGTTGAGCAGGATGAGCCGCGAAGAAGAAATGTTCAGCGCCAGGCGGAACAGCGTCAGCAGCAGCAGGGTGGTGGGAAATGAGGTGAACTCGATCGGCTGGATGATATACAGCGCGACCATCATCACTGTCAATGACATCAGTATGTCGGAGACGATCAGCAGGTCGAGCACGAACTTGGGCAGCGGCGTGATGAGCGCGATCACGATGGCGAGAACGCCGAGCGGCAGCGACATTTCTCCCAGGGTGGCCCAGGGCAGCGACTCGATCCATTTTCTGGGAGGTGGAGCGAGAGCTTTGGCGGGACTCATGACCTGTAGCCGGCCGGCGTCATCGCGGCAGCCTCCCATGCATGAGCTTGAAGATGTAGGCCAGAATTTCGGCTACCGCCCGGTAGAGGTGCGGCGGAATCTCCTGGCCGACCTCCACCGATTGATACAGCACCTGTGCCAGCGGAGGATTTTCGATGATCGGAACCTGGTTTTCCACGGCGCGCTGCCGGATGCGCAGCGCCAGGTAGTTTTTTCCTTTCGCTACCACAAGTGGCGCCGCCATGGTCTCGATCACGTAGCGGATCGCAACCGCGAAGTGCGTGGGGTTGACCACCACGGCGGTGGCGGTGGGGACCTGCTTCATCATCTGGCGGCGCGAACTCTCGCGCTGCAACCGCCGGATACGCGATTTCATCTGCGGGTTGCCTTCGAGTTCTTTCAACTCCTCCCGAATCTCTTCCCGGGACATCCGCAGGTCGCGGCGGTAACGGCGCATCTGCCGGAACAGGTCGACGGCGCCGAAGACCACAAAGACCGCCGCGGCTTTCCAGAAGACATCCATCAGCGAAGCCGCCAGGAAACGCGCGCCCGTCTCCGCGCTGGCGAGCGGGAGCACCAGGAAGCCTTCCAGGCGGCTGCGCACGTCGCCGTAAACGGCGCCTAAAAAGAGGGGCAACAGGATCGCGGCTTCGATCAGCGCCGGCAGGTTCTGGCGCGGCAATTCGCGCAGCTTCGCCAGCGGATCGAGGCGCTTCAGGTCGGGAGCCAGTTTCTTGACACTGAGGCCGAAGCGGGTCGTGCCGAGCCGGACCAGCAGTGTCGCCGTCACCACCGCTATGCCCCCGATAACCAGCGGCATCAGATGCGTCCAGAACAGCTCCCACCCCAGCCGCGTCAGCGTTTGCGGCGAGAGGTCTCCCGCAAAAGCCAGTGCGAACCAATGCCGCGTCGTCTGCCGAAACGCCTGAAACCAGCGCGCTCCACCCAACCCCAGCACCAGCAGGAACACCAGAAACTGCAGCGCGGCCACGAACTCGCGCGCGGAGGGGAATTGCCCTTCCCGGCGCGCCTTCTCCAGCCGGCGCTGCGTGGGCGGCTCGGTCTTTCCAAATCGATCGGGCATCGCGTGTCATGGTGACAACAGTTGCCGCGCGGCTGCCCACGCCTGAGTGCTCAGCTCGCGCAGGAGGCGCGGGAAAAGCAGCGTTCCCCAGCCGAAGACCACCAGCGTGAGCAGCATCTTCAGCGGGAAAGCCAGCGCCAGTAATTGGAGCTGCGCGTTGACGCGGCCCACCAGCGCCAGCGCCACATCCACCATTACCAGCAGCGCTACTACCGGCAAGGCCAGCCGCAGTCCAACCGAGAACAGTTTGGCGCCCAGGCGAATCAGGACGGGAGCGGCCGCCGTCCCAAAGCCGTAGCTCCCGGGCGGCACCTGGTCGAGGCTCCAGGCGAACAGCCGCAGCACTTCCCGATCGAGCCCAGCCGCGAAGAACAACAGGCTGGCGCCGAGTTGAGCGAAGACCAGCAGCACGCCGGAATCGGCCTCCGTATTCGGGTCAATGGTTGAGGCGTACGCATAGCCCGCCTGCAGGCCGAGGATCTGCGCCGCCAGGACGAACGCTTCGAGAACCATGGCCGCCGCGACCCCGATCGCAACGCCCGTTGCCCCTTCGGCCAGGGCCCATCCCGCCAGGCGCGCCGGCGAAACCGCGGCCGGATCGATTGCCGGCCAGCGCGATGCCAGAGCCAGCGTCAGCCCCGCCGCCAGCGCGACCCGCGCCGGACCCGGCGCGGCGCTGAGACCCGGCAGCGGCACAAATACCAGCGCACCGCTGACGCGCGCCATCACCAGCGCGAAGCCGTAGACGGCCGTCAGAGAAAGCGTCAGGCTAGTGGGCATAGCGCGAAAAGTCTCCGAGCACCGCGATGGTGTACGCGATACTGCGCTCGAGCATCCACGGCAGCAGAAGCAGCAGGCCCAACAAGAAAACCACCAGCCGAGGGATGGTGCTGAAAGCCGCATCCTGCATAGACGTGGCGATCTGTACCAGGCTGATGACGATGCTGGCCGCGAAACCGATCGCCAGCAGCGGTGCCCCGAGCCAGAAAGTCGCCATCAGGGCCTGCCGGATGATCTGAACGGCCGCGTCCGGGGTCATAGGTCAGTAGAAGCTCCGCATGAGCGAGCCCACCACCAGGTTCCAGCCGTCCACCAGCACGAACAGCAGGATTTTAAATGGCGCCGAGATCATGATCGGCGGCAATTGCACCATGCCGATCGAGAGTGTGACCGAAGCCACCACCAGATCGATCACCAGAAACGGAAGGAAGAGCACCGCGCCGATCTGGAACCCCGTTTTCAGCTCGGAAAGAATGTAGGCCGGAATCAAGATCTTCAGATCGAGATCGGCGCGGCTCCGCGGCGCGGGCGCGTGCGCGATCTCGACAAACAGCCGAATGTCTTTTTCGCGCGCGAACCGCGCCAGAAACGTGCGCAATGGCTGGACACCCTTCTCGAAGGCCTGCTCGGGAGAGACCCGGCCGGATTCCATCGGCTCCCACCCCTGGTGATACATGTCGGCGACCACCGGCTGCATGATGATCAGAGCCAGAAACAGTGCCAGGCCGATCAATACCTGATTCGACGGCGTGGACTGGGTCCCCAACGCCTGCCGCAGGAAATGGAGCACCACCACGATCCGGAGAAACGGCGTGACGGACATCACGGCAGCCGGCAGCAGCGTCATCAAGGTGAGCAGAATGATGATCTGCAGCGGCACGCTCAGGCCCCCGTTGCCGGCCGATATGCCGAACAGAGACAGAGGAGTCGCGGCTAAAGCCGGCGCCGGCGCTATCGCGAAGATCAGGGCCGCGCCTTTCATGCAGCGGGTCCCCCGGCCAGTTCGCAAAAGCTCCGGTGGGCAACGACTGTGCAACCGGCCGGCGAGCAGGCGACGAGGAAAACCGCATCGCCGAGGCGGATCAGGTGTAGGGTGTGCTGCGGCCCCAAAGGAATGCGTTCGAGGCTCTCGACCAGACGGCGCCTCCCTCCGTAGGCGGCCGGAGCTGACCATCCCCGGCGCCGCAGCCACCACAACGAAAGCCCCAGCAAGGCCAGCACAACAACCACCGATGCCATTTGTCCGATCAGGTCCATCGCTGCCTTTCGCGCTTTCTGCCCGCCAAACCCGTTCTCGAACGTCGTTTACACCTCATCCCGAAAATCGGTAATCCGCACGCCGAGTGCATTTTCGATGACCACGATTTCGCCGGAGCCGCAAAACACGCCGCCGATATAAATGTCGATATTCTCGCCGGCCGAGCGCGAGGTCTGAATGATGCTGCCCTCCTGCAAATCGAGGACCTCGCGGGTCGTCAGCGCGCGGCGGTCGAGCTCGATTTCGATTTCCACGGGCACCTCGCCCAGCGGAGCAATTTCCTCCTGAGGAGTCATCGGCGGATTAACGGATCAAGTTGATAGTGTCCTGGCTCAATTGATCCTGCGCGGTGACTACTCGCGCATTGGCCTGATAGCCCCGCTGGTAGACGATCAGGTTGGTGAACTCATGCGCGATGTCGACGGTCGAAGCTTCCAGGGCGCCGCCCACGATCGAGCCGCGGCCGCCCGTACCCGGCGTGCCGACGGCCGGAATCGCGCTGCGAGCGCTGAGCGCGAAATTGTTGTCGCCGACCGCCAGCAGACTATCGGGATTGCGAATGCTGGCCAGTGCGAGTTGGGCCACCACGACCTGATCGCCGTTCGAATACTGGGCGAGAATGCCGCCGCCATTGGCTAGGCCCACACGGATCAACTGCGCGGCCCCCGAACCGTTCTGCGAGCTCGCCGAGAGGGCGGAAGGCTGCCCAAACTGCGTGATTCGTGCGATTCCCGCCGCCGTGTACGGATCCCAAATGAGGTGCTGGTCGCCGGCGCCGTCGGCAAATCCGGTGATATCGAATTCGACCGGGCTGTCGGCGGCCGGAACGGTCAGCCTGCCGCCGCTGTCGAATGTCAGCGCGCCATTGGTGATTTCAAACGGAGTTCCGGCGGTTCCTCCGCTGACTTCTTCGCCGGGGATTGTGATTCGGTAACTCCACTGGTTGACACCGGTCTTCTGGAAATTCAGCTTCAGCGAATGAGAACTGCCGAGACTGTCATAGACCGTCATGGGCGCCGAGGTGAACGAGGTAGCGTCGGCAACAGCCGTCGAGTCCAGGTTCATGTCGACTGAAAACCGGCTGGTGACGGTCGGGGTTTTGAGCGTGCCGACCGGCACGACGATGTTCCCGATCGCCCCCACCGTATCGACTTCCCGGGTCACCGGGTTAATGGCGGTCCACCCTTGCACGTGCAGTCCGGTATTTGTCAGAAGGTTGCCGTCCTTGTCGGTGAGGAAATTGCCTGCGCGGCTATAGACGGTCTTGCCGCCGTTATCCTTGAGCACAAAAAAGCCGTCACCCTGAATCGCTGCGTCGAGCAACCCGCCGCTGGTCTGCACCGACCCTTGGGTGAACTGGCGGAAGGTCAGCGGCTGCGCCGTGCCAAAACCCACCTGCGTTTCTCCCAGCCCGGATCCCATCGACTGCGTCACCAGATCGCGGAAACTCACCGTGCTGTTTTTAAAGCCGGGTGTGTTGAGGTTCGCCAGATTATTGCCTACCACATCTACCGCGGTAGCCATGGCGCTGAGCGCGGAAAGTGCGGATGAAAATGAGCCAGGCATATCGTTTCTCCTAAGATTGTTTTTCGGTCTGCGTCTTGGGCACGAGCTGATCCAGATCCTGGCGGATGGCCGCCAGATCCGTGCTCATCGTCATGCTCTGTTCGAGTTGCGTAAACTGGGCCAGTTGCGTCAGAAACTGGACCCCGTCGGCCGGATTGAGCGGATCCTGATTCTTGATTTGCGCCACCAGCAGCTGCAGAAACATGTTTTTACTGACCGTAGGATTAGCCACGGATTTTGGGGGACTCTCCGCGCCCGATGCCGCGGATGCCGAAGAACTGACGGTGGGTGTCATTGAGATCTCCTTATCGAAGCGATGTAAACAGCCATGAAAATTCCGGTAGCGGAGCCTCGGAGGGGTTTTCTGCGTCCGCCTGCGGCCCGCGCCGCGCGGGGGATTGCTGATCCTGCTGCTTGCCATGCCGCTGCCCTTGCTCACTTTGGGGACCGGGTCCGGCGGGAGCCGGTTCCGGTCCGAAACCATAGTGCTCGCTGCGCAGCGCGGCCGGATACCACGTTTCGGCGCGAATGCCGCTTTGTTCCAGGCGCGCTGATAGCGCCGGCAGCTCCCCGCGTAACGCCTCGGCTAACCGGGGATCGGGAGTGCGCACCGCTACCTCCACGGCGCCGCGGCGTTCGATGAGCCGCAGATTGACGCGTTGCTCTCCGCCATGAACTTGCAGACGGATATCGCGCGCGGCAAGGGCGGGCGCGGCCGGTTCATGGGGAGGCGCGACGGCGGGGTGCCGCGGTTCGGCGCCTGGTGCGGCCCGTTCCTGGCGCGTCGCTGAAGGCGTACTTTCGAGCGCCGCCGCCGCTTGCGGCGCGGGAAGAGGACTCTCCGAACGCCGCGGCTCTGAACGCGCTTGTTCCGAAGCGGCCGAGGGTCGCGCGACCGGGGGGGCAGTGAGCGGGGTGATGGGCCGGCTCTCCGGCTGCGGAGCGGCGGGATCGGTTCCCCTCACGCTCTCCATGCGACCCACAGCGGCCTGCCCCGGCGCCGACCTCGATGGCGGCGTCATGCCCGACTGCGGCATGGGTTCATTCCCGACTGGACGAAGGCGCGCCGCGAACGCGAGTTCGGCGGGGCGCGATGCCGCTCCTTCGTCGGCCTGCACCCCTGGGTTCCGATTCGGTCCGGACGGTACGGAAACCTCGGCCGGCGGCCGCTGAGACGGACGGCCCGGGGCGGGCAGATCGGCAGCCGGCAGATCGGTTTTAGACAGATCGGCCTTGGGTAGATCGGCGGCCGGTAGATCGGCCTTCGGCAGATCGGGGGCCGGTAGATCGACGGCGGGTAAATGGGCCGCCGGCAGATCGACCACGGGTAAATCGACAGTGACGTTCGAGGACGTGGATATGAGGGTTAGATCCGCTGAACGTTTGGGGTCTCGAGTCGGCGACGGAATCTCTGTGCCCGCCACGAGCTGATCGGAAACCGGCGCCGGGCCGCTGGAGAGTGATTGCAGGACCTCGCTTACGGGAGGTGTTGGCGAAGATGCCCTCGCGAGTGGAATGGTGGCCGGCGTATCCGATTGCAGCGAAAGCACGGCAGGATCCACCGGGAGCGAAGGCGCCTCGGACATGCTCAATTCCGCCGCCAGAGCGCGGCCGGTCGCGGCCGGCGGCACGGCCTGCGCGGGGCCCGCCTCGCGAAGCGGCGGCGCGAGTGCCGCAGTCGCCCGCTCGTGATTTGGAAGCGGGCTGTCGATGGCCTGAGTTGTATCGGAAGCAGGCGCCGACAACGGGAGCCGGGCCAGTTCCGCCGGTATGGGGATTACCGCGGGAGCTACCGCGTCTGTCGTCGCATCCTCCCGTTTTTTTCCCGGCTCCGGACCCGGCTCGGTATCCGCTTCGAGCAGATCACCGAGCAGCGCGGGGAATAGGGCTGCCAGCGATAGCTCCGGAGGTTCGCCGGCCTGCGCAGCTTTTGCCGGAACGTAGCCGCCGGTCCCGAAAACGTCTCCGGTGCCGGAAGAAGGAAGCGTTGCAACGGCGTTCACGCCGCGTCTTTTGCAGATGGAGGACCAGTCGCGAGGACTTCGCGTTTTCAATCCGAAAGTGGCGCGGCGCGCGCCAGAAAAATGCCACGAGGACGCGGCGGCGGCAAGCGCTTGCCGCCCGGGGATTGCCTGCTAATGTGCTCTTCGGCGGAGCCGCCAGGAATTTAATAGGTTTACCTCTTTTTATATTTTGGTATCTTCCGTGCATTCATTACCGCGTCATGGATCCCTTGACCGCACTTGTCGCCAGCGGCCTCCGCTCCCGGATGGAGTCGCTCGAATTATTAGCCAACAACATTGCCAACGCCGGTACCGGGGGCTATAAAGCGGACCGCGAGTTCTATAGCCTGTATGCGGCGCCCGAAGCCGCCAATCCGCTGGCGCTCGCGACTATGCCCCTGATTGACCGGCCGTGGACCGATTTTTCGCAAGGTGCGCTGCGGCAGACGGGCAACTCGCTGGACGTGGCAATCGCGGGGAAGGGCTTCTTCGCGGCGAACGCGCCGGCCGGGCCTCTCTATACCAGGAACGGCAGTTTTCATGTCACGCCCGCCGGAACTCTGGTCACGCCGGAGGGTTATCCGGTTCGCGATACGGCCGGGGCGTCCCTGAAGATCTCCCCGGCGCGACCTTTGGAAATCGCGAGCGATGGAACCGTGCGCCAGGACGGCCAAGTCATCGGCCAGCTGGAGATTGCCGATTTCACCAGCACGGCGGGATTGGCCAAGCACGGGAATAATTACTTTCGCGCCGCCCAGCCGCCGGCGCGGTCCACTACGTCGCCCGAGACCGCGATCCGGCAAGGCCACCTGGAGGACTCCAATACCGGCAGCGCCGAAGCGGCCGTGCGGCTGATCGGCATCATGCGCCAGTTCGAAATGCTGCAAAAGGCGGTATCGCTGGGCGCGGACATGAATCAGCGCGCCATCCAGGAAGTCGCGCGCGTCGGCTCATGAGGCACAAAAAGAGGACCGCAGGAGGAAACGAGAAACATGATACGCGCACTCTATAGCGCCGCCAGCGGGATGACGGCGCAGCAAACCAACGTCGACAACATTGCACACAATCTCGCCAATGCCAATACCAGCGGCTATAAGCAGCGGCGCGCCCAGTTTCAAGACTTGCTCTATCAGACGGTGGTGCAGCCGGGGGCGGCCGCCGGCCAGCAGACCGTCGTGCCGACCGGTTTGCAGCTGGGCCTGGGAACCCGCACGGCGTCCAACGAGATTATCTTTACGCAAGGCGATTTTTCGCAGACCAACAACCCTCTGGATCTGGTGATCCAAGGCAAAGGGTTCTTCCAGGTGCGGCGGCCATCGGGCGAGCTGGCCTATACGCGGGCCGGCTCGTTTCATCTGGATCGCGACGGCAATATCGTCACGTCCACCGGCGATCCGCTCGAGCCGCAGATAACGCTGCCCCCGGACGCCCAGCAGATCACCATCGGCCAGGACGGCACGGTCAGTTTTACGCAGCCGGGCCAGACGGCTTCGCAGCAGGCCGGCCAGATCCAGCTGGCGAATTTTCCCAATCCCGCGGGGCTGGACAGCCTCGGCGGAAATCTATACAGCCCTACCGACGCTTCGGGTGATCCCATCGTCGGCAACCCGGGAGGTCAGGAAGGCATGGGCGCGATTCTGCAGGGATACATCGAGCAATCGAATGTCTCGGTGGTCGAGGAGTTCATCAACCTGATCGTGGCGCAACGCGGTTACGAGGCCAATTCCAAGGTGGTGCAGGCCGCGGACAACATGTACCAGCAGGTCAACAATCTGGTGCGGTGATGGTGCCGATTCCGGTGGTTCTGGCGGCGTGTCTGGTAGTCTCGGCCACCTCGGACCGCGTGCGTGCGGGCGATCTGGCGGCGGCCGGCCCGGCCTTCGCGGCCCTCGACCCGGACACGGTGATCGGCTGGGCTCCGGCGCCGGGCGTGCAGCGTGTTTTTTCAGCGGCCGAATTGCGCCGCGTGGCGGCGCGCCTCGGCGCACCGGAGCAGCCGCAGGCCGATCTTTGCATCGAACGGCAGTCGGCGCCGCTCGATCCGGCGCGCCTCCTCGCCGCGCTGCAAGCGCTAGTCCCCGAGGCCGTCCTCACGCTCATCGATTACAGCCGCGTAGCCGCGCCCGAAGGAGAGCTGATGTTTTCCCGAGCCGGCTTGCGCCGTGTCGCGGGGGGCGCCTATATCTGGCGTGGCTCGGTGCGTTACGCGGGCGCGCGGCGGTTTTTTGTGTGGGCGAAAATTACGGCCCGCTCGAAGGAGCCGGTGGTTGTGGCAGCGGCGGATCTCAGACCTGGACGGCCGATCGAACCGGCGCAAGTCCGGCTCGAAGTGCGCCCTGAACTGTTGGACGCGGCGGCATTGCGCTCGCTCGATGACGCGATCGGAAAATGGCCGCGGCGTGCGATCCGTGCGGGTGCCGTGGTGGCCCCACTGTCGCTCGGGCCCGCACCGCAAGTCTCTCGCGGCGACACGGTGAGAGTCGACGTATGGAGCGGGACCGCGCACTTGCGGATGGACGCGCGCGCTGAAGGCGCAGCGGCGCTTGGCGAGCCGGTCCCGGTGCGCAACCCAGTTACTCGGAAACGATTCCTGGCGCGTGTCGAGGGCCAGGGGCGGGTCTCAGTCGGCTCCTCGTCTGGCCCGGCAGAGCCGATGGGTCCAGCCGGCAAGGAGCGTCCATGAGCCGCCCGATTCTGATCCTGTTGTGCGTTGCGCTGGCGCTCGGCGCAAGGAGCAAGGATAAACCCGAGCCGGGCGCCTCGCTCGACCGGTATGTGGCCGAAGCCTCGGCGCGCTCGGCCGCTCCCCCTCCCGGTTCGCCGGGATCAATCTGGTCGCCGGGATCGCGGCTGGCGGACGCGGCACGCGACCTGCGCGCCAGTCAAGTGGATGACATTCTCACCATCCTGGTGGTTGAGAAAGCCTCCGCTGTGGCGTCGGGCACCACCAAGACCTCGCGTGCCTCCAGCACCAAGAACTCGGTCACCGCTCTGGCCGGGCTGACACGCGCCACCGGGCCCTGGGCCAACCTGGCCGGTGTGACGGGCGCCACCCAGCTTTCCGGCGACGGCACGACGAGCCGCGGCTTGACGCTGAACACGACCTTGACAGCGCGGGTCGTGGCTGTTTTGCCCAACGGAGCCATGCTCGTTGAATCTTTCAAGGACATCTCGATCAACTCCGAGCGCCAGACCGTCTCGGTGCGGGGCGTGGTGCGTCCGGCCGATATCGGACCGGGCAACACCGTGCTCTCCGACCGCGTGGCGCAACTGGAAGTACGGGTGAACGGCAAAGGCGTGGTGGGCGATGCAGTGCGCAGGCCGTTCTTTCTTTACCGTTTGCTGCTGGGATTGCTGCCCTTTTGAGCTATGACGCGGATTCTGAGCTGTTTGCTGATCGCTCTGCTGGCGGCTGCCGATGCCGCGGCCGTGCGCCTGAAAGAACTGGTTTCCATCGAAGGCGTGCGCGACAACCAGCTGGTGGCGTATGGCCTGGTGGTGGGCCTGGCCGGCACGGGAGATCGCAAGCAAACCATGTTCTCGGCGCAGAGTTTGACCAACCTGCTCGAGCGCATGGGCATTTCGGTTCCCCCCACTTCCATTCAGGTGCGAAATACCGCGGCAGTCATGGTCACCGCGACCCTGCCCGCGTTTGCGCAGCCCGGCATGCGCATTGATGTCACGGAAGCCGCGGTGGGCGATGCCGCCAGCCTGCAAGGTGGAATCCTGCTGCTGACATCGCTGCGCGGCGCCGACGGCCAGGTCTATGCGGTGGCGCAGGGTCCGGTGGTGACCGGAGGGTTCGCGGCAAGCCGCGGCGGCGCCGGCCAGAGTGTCAACCACCCCACGGTCGGTCGCACCCCGGAAGGCGCGATCGTCGAGCGCGCGGCGCCTGCTCCGCCGCTGCAATCGCCGGTCCGCCTGCAGTTGCGCCAGGCGGACTTCACCACTTCGGCGCGCATTGTCGAGGCAATCAACCAACGATTCGGCGCCCGGCCGGCCCTCGCCGAGAACTCGGGGCTGATCCGCGTCGCCATCTCCCCCGAGTACGCCGGCCGTCCCACCGAGTTCATCGCTGAATTGGAGCGGCTGTCGATCGAGGCCGACCGGTTGCGGCGCGTGGTGATCAACGAGCGCACCGGCACGATTGTGTTGGGTAAGGACCTGCGCATCTCCCCGGTCGCCATCCTGCAAGGTAATCTGAGCGTGGAGATTCAGACGCGCCTGGAAGTCTCGCAGCCGGCGCCGCTCGGGCAAGGAACCACGCAGGTGGTGCCGCAAACCGAGGTGAGCGCGAAAGAAGAGAAGGCGCGCAATCTTCTCCTCCGGGACGGTGCCACCGTGGAGGATCTGGTGCGGGGGCTGGCCGCCATCGGCTCGACACCCCGCGATGTAATTGCGATTCTGCAAAACCTGCACCGCGCCGGAGCGTTGGACGCGGAAATCGAGGTAATCTGACCGATGCCGGATCTCATCTTGCCTCCGGTAACACAGCTGGTCACGGAGCCGGCCGCGCCGCGGTCTGGAACTGAGGCGGCCCGAGCGCAGGATGCCGCGCAGCAGTTCGAGGCACTGCTACTGGCACAGATGCTGCGCAGCGTGCGCGAAAGCGGCAGTGGTTTCGGAAACAAAGAGCAATCGGGGGACTGCGCGATCGATTTCGCCGAACAGCAATTCGCCCGCGTACTGGCCCAGCAGGGCGGCGTGGGATTGGCCCGTCTGATTGCCGCCGGCCTCGAACGCAAACCCGCGGCCGGCGCCCCCGAGCCGGCAGCCTCAACGCTCCCGCCTGCAACCTCGTCTGCCCGCCCCGCGCGTTAATCAGACGCTCCACGCGTGAGATTTGATGGCGGCCAACTCTGCCTCTACCGCCCAGGCACTCCCGGCGGTTGCCAACTCGGGAGCCATGCGCGCTTGTTCCCATCCTTCGGCCAGCGTTGAGAGCAGCCCCAGCACTTCCGCCAGTTGTGCGTCACTCTGCTCGAAATTGGCTTGCAGCAGCCGGTTCAGCAGGTAATCGTAGAGCCCTGCGAGGCGGGCGCTGAGGTCCCCGCCCCGGGAGTGGTCGAGTGAGGCATTTAACTCAATTACAATGCCGCAGGCTTTCGATATCGCACGAGATCGCGCCGCGATCTCTCCCTCTTTTAAAGCCCGGCGCGCTTCCCGCACCGCCGCAATCGCGGCCCGATAGAGCAGCCGCACCAGTTCCAGCGGCTCCGCAGAGAGGACCCGCTCCTCCAGGTACGCCTCCTGAACGCTCTTCCACATTGCGTTCGCCCGCCTCCTTCGTCTTGTCCAACCTGCTCTTGCCGCCCCTGCGGAAACCGTTCTTGCCCGCTCGGCCCCGAAGACCCGCGCCGCTTACACTTCCGGCGATCGCAGATCCTCGGCAAGCCGCAAGACGTATTCCGGCGGCACCTGTGTCACGATCTCCTGGGTTTGCCGGTTGACCACTCGAATTACCATCCGGTGCGCCTGGCGGTCCAAATGAAACAGCAGTTCGTTCTGTTGGCCGAACATTTCGGCGGCGTTCAAAGCCTTTACCGCCTGAATCACTTGACGCTGTTCGGCCGGTTGTTCCACAGGAGCCACGGGCGCCGTCCCCGTCAGGGGCTGGACCAGCCGGTTAATTCCACTCGTATCCATAACGGCTCCTTCGAAGGGATCGCCGGCTGTCCGGCCGGTTCCTTCCTCACCCATCTCATCGGTTGCGCCCAAACATTCTTGAAATACGCGGTAAGCGGCTCATTCAAAATTTTTCCCCGCCAGTCGAAAAGCTCCACAGAGACGGTGACCAAGTGCCCGGCAGCGTGTCCATGATCGGTTTATCACCGGATGAGCTCCCCTGGATACGCCGGCTCCTCTGCCTGTTGCGCCATCCCGATCCGTCCGTTGCCGAACTCACCCGCGAGGCTCTCCTTTACCTCTCGGCCACCCCCGAAACCAGCGGTCCGCGACGTGCCCCGGACCCGACCCTGGCCCCAAAAGCGACGTGGTAAATTGCGGGAAGTGGACGCCCGGACGCTCTACCAGGTGCTAAGCCAAACATCCGACCGCTACGGCGATGCGCCCGCGCTACGCCAACCCGCCTCCGCGGGCGCCTGGGTCACGTATTCCTGGAATCAGTACCGGCGTGCCGCCGAAGAGATCGCCGCCGGACTCCGCATGCTCGGCCTCGGCCGCGGCGCCGTCGTAGCGCTGGATTCGGAAACGCGCCTCGAATTCTATCTGGCGGACATGGGAATCCTCGCCAACGGTGGCATCGCGGCTGCGCTCTACCCGACATACCCCGCCTCCGAGCTGAAAACCACGCTCGCCGAAATCGGAGCGCAAGCCGCCTTTGCCGAAGACCCCAAAACGTGGCAGGCTTTGCGCGACGCTCCGGTCCGGCATTGGATTCTGCTCACCGGCGCGGCGGATGGAACCCTTACCTTGGACGGCCTTCGCGAGATGGGGCGCGCCGCGCTCGACCGCGATCCGAGTCTCGCCGACGCAATCCGCGGCGCCGCCCGGCCCGCCGATCCCGCCTTGCTGTATCTGACTTCCGGCGCCACCGGGGAGCCCAAGAAAGCGCTGGTGACGCATCAAGCCGTGGTAGCCAACCTCGAGATGGGGCGGACCACGCTTCCGCTCGGCCCGCACGACCGGACCATTGCCTTTCTTCCCTCCGCGCACATCGCCCAGCGCGTTGTGATGGAATTTTTCCCGGTACGCTGCGGCATGCCCGTGACCTTTTCGGAAAGCTTGTTAAAGTTACCGCAGGAAATCCGCGCCGTGCGTCCCACCATCCTGCTGGCGCCGCCGCGCCTGTGGGAGCGGATTTATGCCAGCATATGCACGGAATTGAAGAAGAGACCGGCCGCCGTCCGCAAAGCGTTCTATAGCGGACTGGCTCTGGCTTTGGCGGCAGCCCGATACCGGCGGCAAGGCCAAACCGTTCCCGCGCGCATCCGGGTTCCGCTGGCGGTTGCCGATCGCCTCTTGTTCCGCGCCGTCCGCGCGCGTTTTGGCGGCCGCCTGCGCATCGCCGCCTCCGGCGCGGCGCCGCTCGGCAAGGAACTCGCCGAGTTCTATGAGGCGATCGGCCTGCCCCTCATCGAAGGCTATGGCCTCACCGAAGGCGGCGTGGTCACGATGAACCCGCTCGATGCTCCGCAGCCGGGAAGCATTGGCAAGCCTCTGCCTGGCGTCGAAGTGCGGCTCGCCGACGACGGCGAGCTGCTGGTAAAGAGTCCATCTCTGTTCTCCGGGTATCTGCAAGACCCCGAAGCAACCGCGGAAGTCCTCTCCGACGGCTGGTTGCGAACGGGAGATCTCGCCTTGGTCGATGACCGCGGCTATCTCTTCATCACGGGCCGCAAGAAAGAGCTGATCGTTTCATCCACCGGCAAGAAGATCTTTCCCGCCCGCGTCGAGAGCCTCTTCAAGATGGAGCCGATTATCAGCCAGGTCCTTCTGATCGGTGACCGGCGGCCGTATCTTACCGCTCTGATCACCATCAATGTCCCGGCCGCGGCCGAGCTCAAGGGAATGGGCGAATGGCGCCAACAACCCGTAGAAATCATCGCGCAGGCGCCGCCTGTGCTGGACGAGGTGCAGAAGACCGTGGCGCGCGTCAATCGGCGTTTGGCGCCTTTCGAGCAGATCCGCAGATACCACGTGCTCGGCCGCGATTTCTCCCTCGAGCGCGGCGAACTCACCGCTACGATGAAAGTGCGCCGCGCCCAAGCCCTGGAGAATTTCAAGGATAGCGTCTCCGAATTGTACGCCGGCCGGGAATAAACCTCCGCATGAATTCCTCTTCATCCGGAAACGGCGCCGCCGGCGCTCCCGTATCAAATAGCAGGGAGGCCGCCGCTGCGGACCTCCCGCGGAGGAATCGTCATGCGGATCACGAAATTTTCAATCTGGATTTTGGCGCTGGGCGCACTGGCCTTTTCCGGAGCCGCCCAGGCACAGAATCGATACGACGACCGGCGGGATTTGCGCGGCGACTATCGGGATGTCCAGCGCGATTACGCACAGCTCGACCGCCTGCGTGCCGATATCGCCCGTGATCGGTACCAGCTCGATCAGGCCCGCCGTTACGGCGATCGTTATACCGCTCGGCGGATCGAACACGATTTGCACCGCGATGAGCGCGCGCTCCACGCCCTGGAGCATGATATCCGGCACGATCGTCACGATATCCGCCGCGACGAACGCGATCTCTATCGCGACGGCTACTATCGCTGATTCGTGTCCGGCGGCGCGCTCCGCACAAAAGCTCTGCTAAGATAGATCAAGTTATGGCAATCCCGAATATTAAGCGGTTCCGGCCTTTCTGCCCCACCTGCAACGATAACTTCACCCTGATGGCAGTGCTGCCGAAAGACGCCAATGTCGATAAGTATCTGGCGGACGCAGTAGCCCGCCACGATCACAAGGCGTTCCAGGAATCCAAGGTCCTGCACTTCAAGGTGCGCGTCGGACAACAGAAGCAGAAGAAAGCAAAGTAGTTGGGTCGCCGGTGGCGGCCATTTGTTTTCCTGGCCCGGCCGCCGGCCGACATCCTCACAAACGCGCCTGCAGCGTCCGCAGGGCGCGCTGTCCTTCCTGCGCGACGTCTCCGTCAGTGTCGTTGGCCACCTTTTGCAAGTGGGCCACGCTTTCTTTGTCTCCGCTGCGCGCCAGCACGCGCGCCAGCCCGATCTTCTCGTCCTTCGTTCCGTTATCCATCGGCGTGTAGAGAGCCGCGCGGACCTTCTCGTCGCGCGCCAACTCAATCAGATAGGCCTGCGCCACGTCCCGGAACGAGGCCGAGTCCAGCGTATTGATGAGGTACGTGAGCGGGCTGAACTCGCCTGTATCCACCTTCCCCAGCATCACCTGGCCGAATGCAAGCCCCAGGCGCGCCGGGGTTTTGCCTTCGTCCTGCCACGCTTTTTCCAGCATCGGCAGATCCGCCGGGTTGCGCAGCCGCGCATATCCCTCCGCCGCCGCCGCCCGCATCTTGTCGTCTTTATCCGTCAGGTATCGCGCGTATACATTCCGGCTGCTCTCATCGGGCAGCATGGCGATCGCGGTCAGCGCCGCGCGCCGCACCTTCGCATCGCGCGTTCGGTTCAGCGCATCGGTCAGATCCGGCAGCGCCTCTTTGTTCTGCAGTAATCCCGTGGTCTCGATGGCCGCTTGCTGCACCTTCGGATCCAGGTCGCGCAGCAGAAAGCTGATCCGCGGCGCGGCCGATTGATCCCGAATCTTCTGCAGCGCATTCAGCGATTCGTAAATCACCGCCGAGTCCTTGGTGTGGATCGCTTCCAGCAAATCGGGAACCGCGTCTTTGCCGCGCAGAATCCCAATCGCCCGCGCGGCATTCGCCCGCGCTTCCAAACTGCCGCCGCCGCGCGCCAGTTTCCCGAGCGCGGCGACCACTTCCGGCCGCGCCGTTACATAGGGATCCACCACCTGGTCGTTCGTATCGGTAAACTTCGCCTTGATGCTCGTGCCGACCCGCTTCAGCGAAGCGCCTATCCCGGTCTGCACGTAACCCGGTAAATAAAAATTCACGAGTCCGTCGGTGGCACGGATCTGCACTTCCGGATCGTTGTCCTGCGTGGCCACAATCAACGGATCGAGGCTGCGTTGCGTGCCGATTTCGGTGATCGCTTTCACCGCTTCAATGCGGATGTCCGGATCCGGGTTCTTCAACAGCTCCTGCAGTTGCGGAATTGCATTGGAGCCTGCCTTGGCTATCTCGCGAACGTCTTTGGGACGCACATCGGCAGCGGTGAGAACTGCCGCGGAAACACACGTGAGCACGATCACTGGTTTGAAGTGCATATCTTTACTTTACGCCCGTCGCGCGACTCTACACCCGTGGCGCCTGTCGACGGCCTGCGCCGCCGCGACGCCTCCCGGCTTACCGCACGAACTCGACTTCGACTCGCTTGGGAATGAGCCCCGCCTCGAAACCGAGATCCAGCAGCTTCTGCGCTGCTTGCGGCACGATGTCGCCGCCATCAACGGTGAAGTGATTGACGTACATGCCGACGAATTTTTCCGCCAGGCGAGCCTCCATGTCACGGGCGAACTGCATGGCGTATTGCAAAGCTTCATCGTGATTGTCCAGCGCGTATTGAATGCTGTCGCGCAGCAGCCGGCAGCACTCGCTCTGAATCTCCGGGTCCAACGAGCGCAGCAGCACGTTGCCGCCCAGCGGCAGCGGCAGCCCGTATGTCGTCTTGAACCAGCGCCCCAGGTCCACGATGCGATGAAATCCCTCTTTGTCGAAGGTCAGCTGCGCCTCATGAATGATCAGCCCCGCATCCACCGTCCGCTCGCGCACCGCGTGCGTGATTTCATCGAAGCGCGTCACCACCGGCTCAAAATCCGGCTGGTACAGCTTGCAGGCCAGGTACGCCGTGGTCATCGTTCCCGGGATCGCGACCCGCTTTCCCTTCAGTTCTTCGGGTTCCAGGGGGCGCGTGGAAATGATCATCGGCCCGTAGCCGTCGCCTATACTGGAACCGCTGGCCATCAGGACATATTTGTCCGCCACATAAGGATAGGCGTGGTAAGAAATGGCACTCAGCCCGTACAGCCCCTCCATGGCTTTCCGGTTCAAGGTCTCGATGTCTTCAAGCACATGCCGGAAGGCCACTTTCGCCGAGCGAACTTTCTTCGTGGCCAAGCCATAGAACATGAAAGCGTCGTCGGAATCCGGACTATGAGCCGCAACAATTTCCTGGGGGGCGACCGAGGTCATAAGTTGGAATACACTTCAGTGTACATCACGGCGGGACGAAACATGCTCAAGAATACGAAAAGGCGGCCCACCATCCCGGGTCGCGAGCTTGGGAATCTCTGGGCGCGGTCATCCGTTCCGCGCATAATGCGCGGGTGCCAGGGCTCAAGGTCGCTGGCAAATCCGACCGTTCAGCACTCCCGTTACTGCCTGCTCGCTTACCGGAGGTGAAGCCGCCCTTCAGACTGGCCCGGCTCTATCTGTCACCTCCTGCCGGCTTCAAACAACCGGCGCGGAACCGATTCCACCTTCAGTCTTACTCCACCCTCCGCTCCTTGTCAATGGTTCCGCGGGTACCGTTTCGCACTTAGGTTTCCGCTAAGTGGAATTCAGGAGCCTGTTAGCTGATATGGCGCTGACAATAAATCTTGCACCCTGCAGCGCAACACCGGAGAGGCGGCCTGAGGAGAACCACCAGTACTCTTTGAGGCCGGCCCGCTCTCCGCCCAAACGCTTTCCGCAACCCCCGGGAACTTTCCGGGTTTATACCGAAATGCAACATATCAGGCGGCTTCGTCCAAAAATTTCCGGCGCATCGTATCCTAAAAAAATGGAACGTAAATCCAGGGTCGCCCCATCCACACTATCGTGAGCGGAAAATATATCGCGTGCTTGGCGCTGCTTGCGGCGGTGGCAGCCGTCGGCCCCGCGGCGGGTCAAACCTGGGACACGACCGGCAACGGCCATTTGAACGGTGCCTATTATTTTCGTCAGGTAGCGTGGTTGGGCCAAGCCGATAACATCAACGATCTTACTGACGCCGCCGCGTTGTATGGCACCATTGTCTTCGACGGCCAAGGGCACTATACGCTTCAGGGCGCGCAATTTATCAGCCTTCAGAACGGCGGGCCCTCTGCGTACACGTTCTCGCAGCCGGGCACCTATTCGCTCGCCGCCAGTGGCTATGGCTTCATGAACAGCTTTCTTTTCAACAATGACACGCTCAATCTGTTGGTTGCTAATGGTGTAATCATCGGCAGCAGCACCGACAACGCCAACGGCTACAATGACCTGTTGATCGCCGCCCCGGTGCCCTCCAATGCCAACTTGCAGGGGACTTATTCGGTAATCGGCGTGGACTCTCCTCCCCTCGTGCAAGGATCCGTCGCCGCCACGCGCGCCTATAGCTTTTCTATGAATGCTGACGGCAACGGCGGCATCGGAAACGTGCAGCCCACCGGCTACTTCGCCGGCTCCGGATCAACGCTGGTAAAACAAGGCAGTATCTCCGGAATCCGCTATCACATGAGCAACGGCGCGGCGGTGGTCCAGTTCGCGGGCGAGTTGAACTCCGGTAATGTCACGGCTAACCTGATGTCCGGGCAAAAATATTTATATTCTTCCCCCGATGGCAATTTCATTTTCGGCGGCTCGCCGTTCGGTTGGGACATGATCCTCGGTGTGCGCCAGAATTCCGGCCAGGCAGTCAATTTCAGCGGTCTCTATAACATTGGCGCTTTCACGCAGGATGATTCGCCCGCCGCCTCGGCCGGTTACGTCAACCTGAGCAGCGGTTACGGCTCTCTCGATGTCCTATCGAATGGCGTGATTCTCGGCCATCAGCGCGTGCTGCTGGTCGCGCCTACCAGCGGCGGCCCTTACGATTACACATTCTCCGATGCCATCTCGCAAAGCTCGGGCGTCTACACCGACTCATTTACTCAATATGCTTTCGGCGGAGGCGGCGTATTCGGCATCGGCTTTTTCAAGAATCCGAGCCTCGGAGTCGAGGTTCTGGTGCAACAGCCTCAGCCGGCCGGACAAGGTGTTTATATTTATCCAACTGGTGTCGTGAACGCCGGCAGCCTCGCGCCCTTCACGGCCAGTTGGGCGCCGGGCGAACTGGTCTCGATTTTCGGCACCAATCTCTCCTCCAAGACCCAGACCGATGGCACGTTGCCCACCACGTTGGCTGGCGTTCAGGTTCTGGTAAACGGAAGTCCGGCACCCATTTACTTTGTCTCGCCCGGGCAAATCAACGCGGTAATTCCGCTCAGCATCACTTCCGCGACCGCCACTATTCAGGTGACGAACAGCGCGGGCGCATCCAACACCGTCGCCAACTACATCGGCCAGACGGCGCCCGGCGTCTTTAACAGTCTGACTCTGCCCGCGGTTCAGCACGCCGACTACACTATGGTGACGCCCACCAGTCCCGCCCACCCGGGCGAGACTCTGTTGGTCTATCTCACCGGCGTGGGCGCTGTCGATTCTTCCGGGAACGCTACCGCGAAGTTCACCGCTTCCATCGGCGGACAGTCTGCCGTGGTGGGCTTCGCTGGTACGCAGTCCACGGTCGGAGGCGGCTATCAAATCAATCTGATTGTGCCGAGCGGCGTCACGGCGGGTAACGTCTACCTGGACATTTCGGGACCCGACGCCTACAATTCCGAGGCTGTGATTCCCATTGGTACCGCCGCCGCCGTCGCTACGCCACAAGCCATGCAAAGGGCCCGAGGCCGGCTCACCATTCCGCAGACTTCGCATCGCCGCCAGCCCTTGCCGCAGTAGCGCCTGATACTGCCGAAGGTTAGCGAAAAAACTGGCGATTCACCTGACGCACCGCGGCGCGCGTAACAGCTATTCTGTAGATCGTGCGCCTTGTCTTCGCAGCGCTCCTCGCGGTCCTACCTGCTCTACCGCAGACCTGGGACACCACCGGCAACGCGCTGTTGACCGGCGCCTATAACTTCCGCCAGGTCGTCTGGCAGGCAGGCGATAGCTCCGGCAATCTTGCGCGCGCGGTTTCGATTTCCGGCACGATCACCTTCGACGGAAACGGCAACTACTCGCTCGCCAACCTCCACACCGCCGATACGGCCTCCGCGAGCCCTTCCGCACCCGCGGCAACCGGCGCCTATTCGATCGCGGCCAGCGGCTACGGCTTTCTCTCCAGCCCGCTGTTCGCTGGCGATCAGGTCTTCGGTTTGGTGGCCCAAGGTATCTTCATCGGCAGCAGCACCGAAAATCGTGCCGGCCATAACGACCTCTTTATCGCCGCGCGCGCGGCGACGCCTGTGTTTCAGGGCGCCTACACTCTGGCCGGAATCGACTTCCCCACGGCCAGCATTTTCGATGTACGCGATAGTCTGATCCAGCTCAGTCCTGATGGCACCGGCAACGCGTCGGGTTATGTGACGGCGACCGGCCTCGCCCCGATTAACCAATACTTCTCCGGTCTGAAGTATTCGGCCAACAACGGCATCGCCACCTTGGATTTCGGCGGTGCCATCTCATCTTCCAACCTGATCGCCGGCGCCAAAACGCTGTACCTTTCGCCCGATGGAAATTTCGTGTTTGGCGGTTCCCTCACCGGCTGGGACATGCTGGTCGGCGTGCGCCCCGCCGGATTACCGAAGTTTTCCGGCTTGTATTACCAAGCGGGTGTGGACGAGGACAACAGTCAGGTTCAGCCGGCTACCCCGCAACACCCGGCCACCGGTTCCGCCGCGCTCGACACCTGGTATGGCGCGTTCACCGCGCTTTCCGGAGGGCAGATCCTCGGCCACCAGCGCATGCTTTCCGCAAATAATGGAAAAGCCGTTCATTCCACGTATGCCGCTTCGTACGCGATCAACTCGACCGGCGCCGACGACTCCAACAACCTCCAACACTACTTCTTTGGCGCCGGCGGCGCGATCCGCATCGGCCTTGGCAACAACCCGCTGCTGGGAATCAGCGTCGCGCTCGCCGCTCCGGCTTTGAAAAACTCCGGCGTCTTCCTCGATCCCACCCGCATCACGAATGCGGCCAGTTCCGCACCGTTCACCGCCGGCATCGCGCCGGGTGAGCTGATTACTCTTTACGGAACCAACCTCGCCGCCGCCGCTCAATACGACCCCACCTTTCCCGGCAACATCGCCGGCGTTCAGGTGAGGATCAACAATCGTCCCGCGCCGCTGATTTTCGCGAGCCCGACGCAGCTCTCGGCGCTGGTGCCCTTCGCCACTGCGGAAGCCATTGCCTCCATCCAGGTGATCAACAACGGAACGCCTTCGAACACCGTGACCGCTTTCGTGAACCAGACCGCGCCCGGTGTTTACACCGTGCCTTCAGGCGGCCTCGGCTATGCCGCCGCCCTTCACGGCGATTATTCTCTGGTCACGCCTACGAGCCCTGCGCAACCGGGCGAAGTCGTGCAGGTGTTTGTGACGGGCCTGGGTGCCGTCAACCCGCCGGTGACCGATGCCGCGCCCGGCCCGGGTAATCCGTTTAGCTGGGCTACGAACCCGATCACGGCCTCGATTGGCGGCGCGCCGGCCACGGTTCAATTCGATGGTCTGGCGCCGCAGTTGAGCGGCCTCTATCAGATCAACGTGCAGGTACCAACCGGTCTGAGCGACGGCAGCGTTTATCTCAGCATTTCGGGCCCGGATGCCGCCAGTTCCGAAGCGCTCCTTCCGGTCGCATCCCCTTAAAAACCGGCGGCGGCCGCGACCTTTTCTTCTAGATTCCGCCGCCGTCTGTCAGTTGCACGTTCCCGGCGTTCCCGCTCGCCAGCTTTGCGACCGCCGCTTCCAGCAACTCGACGTCGTCTTCGAACTCTGCGCGATCCAGTGCGATCACCTGGTCTGCCGGCAAGCCCGCTGGCAGCGCCGCGTCTTCGTGCACGATCGACACCAGTCCCGCATCAAACCCGGTCTGCACGGCTTGCGGCCAGTGCTCCGCGCCCTCGATCACGTGCGCCAGGTAGCCCAGATCGAACAGGTGCCGCTCCACAAGTCGCGCCAGCTCCTGATCCGCATGCGCCAGCCGAATGACATAGGGCCGGTGCCCGATGCGCGCCAACCGTTCGGCTCCCGTCACCCGTCCGGCATGACGGTGCGCGTCCGGCCCCACGATCATTCCCGCCCCCAGTGTCTCGTTCGTGATCGCATCGATCAGAATGAATCCGCCGGTCGCGCGGTTTTTGCGGTAGCCGTCAAAGAAGACCGGCCGCTGGGCCTCGATGCTCACCACGCCGATCTCATTTAGCTGCAGCTGGCTCGCCCGCCCATGCCCGAGCGTCTGAATGTCCACCTTGTTCCGGATCTCGCGCACCCGCGCCTGCACAATCTGGGTTGTGTGTTTGAGCAGGTACGGGCGGTGCTCCTCCAGCGGTTTCTGGTTCATCCACACCACAGCGGCTTCGAAGCGGCGCCCGGCGTGCGGCTTGTTGTCGCTGTGCACCAGCATGTCGCCGCGGCTGACATCGATCTCGTCTTCCAGGCACACCGTCACCGACATCGGCGCGTACGCCTCTTCCAATTCCCCGTCGAAGGTGACAATCGATTTCACCCGGCTCGTTCTACCGGAAGGGAGCACCGTGATGGCATCGCCTTTGCGGATCACTCCCGACGCCACCTGCCCCGCAAACCCCCGAAAATCCAGGTCCGGCCGGATCACATATTGCACCGGAAACCGCAGATCCGTGAAATTCAAGTCGCGATCAATCGGCACGGTTTCGAGGTGCTCGAGAAAACTCGGCCCCGTGTACCACGGCGTGCGCGCGCTGCGCTTCACCACGTTATCGCCTTCCAGCGCGCTGATCGGAATGTAGCGGACATCCCGGGCCTTTAGCTGCTCCGCGAACGCCTCGAAGTCCCGCCGGATCGCTGTGAACACCTCCTCCCGGAAGTCCACCAGGTCCATCTTGTTGACCGTCACCAGCAGGTGCGGAATCCCCAGCAGCGTCGCGATGTACGCGTGCCGGCGCGATTGCGGCAGCACCCCGTACCGCGCGTCGATCAGGATCACCGCCAGGTTTGCCGTCGATGCACCCGTCGCCATGTTGCGCGTGTATTGCTCATGCCCCGGTGTGTCCGCAATGATGAATTTTCGCTTCGGTGTCGCGAAATACCGGTACGCCACATCGATCGTGATTCCCTGCTCGCGCTCCGCTCGCAGCCCGTCGGTCAATAACGACAGATCGAGCCCGTTCGTCGTCAGGTTCTTCGTCGCCTTGCGCACCGACGCCAGCTGGTCTTCATAAACGCCCTTCGAATCGTAGAGCAGCCGCCCGATCAGCGTCGATTTGCCGTCGTCCACGCTCCCGGCGGTGGTGAACCGCAGCAGTTCCGTCTGCGCAGTCTGCGCCAGCCAGTCCGCCGCTTCGACTTCTACGCGCGTCGTCGCGGCCATCTAAAAATATCCCTCGCGCTTCTTGATCTCCATCGACCCTTCCTGGTCGTGATCGATTACCCGGTTCTCCCGCTCCGACCGCCGGAACTGAATCATCTCCGCAATGATCTTCGGCAGCGTGTCGGCCTCGGAGCGAATCGCTCCCGTGCAATACGTGCACCCCAGTGACCGCATCCGGCACATTACCGTCTGCGGTTTTTCGCCGGGCAGCAGCGGCATATTGTGCTCGAGCGGAATCAGCGTGTCGCCCCGCACCAGCATCTGCCGCGGCTTCGCATAATACATCGGAACGATCGGGATATTCTCCAGGTAGATGTAATGCCAGACATCCAGCTCGGTCCAGTTCGATAGCGGAAACACGCGGATGCTCTCGCCTTTGTCAATTCGGCTGTTGAACAGGTTCCACAACTCCGGCCGCTGGTTCTTCGGGTCCCACTGCCCGAATGAATCCCGGAACGAGTACACGCGCTCCTTGGCGCGCGATTTTTCCTCATCGCGCCGCGCCCCGCCGAACGCCGCGTCGAATCCTCCCTGCTCCAGCGCATCCAACAGCGCCCGCGTCTTCAGCAACGCACAACACTTCTGCGTGCCCAGCCGGAACGGGTTCGCGCCGTCTTCGATCGCCTTCGTGTTCGTGTGCACGATCAGCTTCGCCCCGATCTCCGCGCAGAACTTGTCCCGGAACTCGATCATTTCTCCAAACTTGTACGTCGTATCAATGTGCAGCAGCGGAAACGGAATCTGCCCCGGATAAAACGCCTTCTGCGCCAGCCGCACCATCACCGACGAGTCCTTGCCGATCGAGTAAAGCATCACCGGCTTCTGGAATTCCGCCGCCACCTCCCGCAGAATGTGGATGCTCTCGGCTTCCAGCGCGCGCAGATGGGTCAGGGTCCGGTCAGTCATAGGATTCTGAGGCCTGTGGTATGGTCGGGTTTGGACCAATGAAACCAGCTTACAATACAATCACTATGAAGTCTATCGGCATTGTGGTGATTGGTTTCACGCCGCTTTTCGCGCAGTCCGGCTCCATCTCCCCAGCCCGTATCCGCGAGCACGTAAAGTTTCTCTCCAGCGACCTGCTCGAGGGCCGCGGCGTCGGCCAGCGCGGCGGCGACCTCGCCACCGAATACATCGCTACCCAATTCGCCCTGGCCGGCGCCCAGCCCGCCGGCGAGAACGGTACATACTTTCAGAAGGTCCCGCTGGTCGGTGTCGAAACCCAGCCTGGCGCCCAACTCTCCGCCTCAGCCGGCGCCCGCAGCCTCTCCTTCAACTGGCTCACTGATTTCGTCGGCGCTACTGACGAGCAGAAACCCGAAACCCGGTTCGAAGGCGACGCCATCTTCGTCGGTCATGGGATCAGCGCCCCGGAATGGAAGTGGGACGATTTCAAAGGCGTCGACGTGCACGGCAAAGTGCTCATCCTATTCACCAACGAGCCCACTTCCAGCGATCCCAAGTTCTTTGACGGCCGCGCCCTTACCTACTACGGCCGCTGGACCTACAAATACGAAGAGGCCCTCCGCCGCGGCGCCGTCGCCGCCATCATCATTCATACGACCCCCACCGCCGGCTACGGCTGGGATGTGGTCCGCAGTTCGTGGGGTCGCGAAGACCTGCAGGTCAAGCTCCGCCCCAATGAAAAAGCCCTGGCTCTAGCCGCCTGGGTCTCGCGCGATGCCGGTGAAAAGCTGCTCGGCCTCTCCGGCAAAAAGGTGGACGACCTGCTGGCCGTTTCCGAATCCCGCGATTTCCGCCCCGTTCCGCTACGCATCCGCATTCGCGGCAATCTTCGCTCGAAGGTCCGCGAAATCCAATCCCGCAACGTGGTCGCGATGGTCCCCGGCAGCGATCCTCGGCTGAAAGACGAAGCCGTCCTCTATTCCGCCCATTGGGATCACCTGGGCAAAGGCGATCCGGTCAACGGCGATGACATCTACAACGGCGCCATCGATAACGCCACCGGCTGCGGCATCCTTCTCGAACTGGCGCGCGCCTGGGCCGCGCTTCCGCAAAAGCCGCGTCGCTCGGCGTTGTTCCTCGCGGTCACCGGCGAAGAAGGCGGTCTGCGGGGATCCGAATACTACGCGAATCACCCGCTCGTCCCGCCGGCCAAAACCGCCCTCGACCTCAACTACGACGCCATCTATCCCTGGGGCCGCGCCCAGAACGTGGTTGTAACCGGCGCCGAGCGCACCACCATCTTCCCGGTAGTCCAGGCCGTCGCCCGCCGCCTCAATCTCACGATTTCTCCCGACAGCGAACCCGAGCAGGGCCATTACTTCCGCTCCGACCACTTCTCATTCGCTCATGTCGGAATTCCGGCGTTTTCCATCGAGCACGCCACCCAATTTGCCGGCAAGCCCGCCGACTACTACCAGAAATCCTGGCAGGAATTCAACGAGAAACACTACCATCAGCCCTCCGACCAATTCCGCCCCGACTGGGACTTCACTGCACTCGAACAGGCCGCCCAGTTCGGTTTTGTCCTGGGTTCCGACGTCGCCAACCAGGATGCCCTTCCCGGCTGGAAACCCGGTGATGCGTTTCACCGGTAGTAGTGCTAGTCTTTTCGGTGAGGAGTTTAACAGGAGCCATGACCGTGACACGCAAGACGTTGATCTGTTTGTCCGCCGTAGCCTGTGTGGCTACCCTGGCCTGGGCCGCCGGCAAAGGCATTCTGCATCCGGAAATGACCGTCGAGAACGGCAGTTACGACAAGCCCATGGCGAGCATCGGCGAAAAGCCCAGCCAGCCATGGTCCGGCACCACGGTCGCCGCCGGCGTCGATAGCAAGCCCCAGCCCGGCAAGCCCGTGAGCCTCGTCGGCGAGATTGTTGATTTTTCCTGCTATCTGCAGGTTGGGAAACACGGAGAAAAGCACCGCGCCTGCGGCCAGAAGTGCGTACAGAACGGAAATGCCGCCGGCCTGCTGACCAAGGATGGCTCGCTCTACATGCTGATGGCCGAAGAGCATGATCCGCGCCGCGATGGCGGTGTCGATATCCGCTCCGTCGCGGCCGATCACATGGGTCACATCGTCACAGTTAACGGCACCGAAGCCTCCGTCAACGGATATAACGCGATCTTTGTACAAGGATTGACCAAGAAGTAAATGTCTAAAAACTCGTCCCGCCAAGGGGCCGTGGCGGTTGCGCTCACGGCCCTTTGCCTGGCGGCGTGGGCCGGTGAGCGGCCACGCCAACCCCTCGGATTACCTTCCATCGAGTGGCCCAAAAATAATCCATATTCGCCCGCCAAGGCCGAACTCGGTAAGCTGCTTTACTTCGATAAGCGCCTGTCCGCCGATGGCACGGTTTCCTGCGCCTCGTGCCACGAGCCCGAGCATGCCTACACCGACGGTTCCGCCGTTTCCACCGGCATTCGCGGGCAGAAAGGCAACCGCAGCGCGCCGACCGTAATCAACCGCGCTTATTCCCTGGCGCAGTTCTGGGACGGCCGCGCCTCGACGCTCGAAGCCCAGGCCAAAGGACCGATCGCCAATCCCATCGAGATGGGCAATTCGCACGATGCCTGCGCGACAACCATCAGCAAAATACCAGGCTACCGGCCGCTGTTTGCCAAGGCATTCGGCAGCGAAGAAGTCGACATTGACCGTATCGCCATGGCCATCGCGACCTTCGAGCGCACCATCCTCTCGGGCAACGCCCCTTACGACCGCTACAAAAAAGGCGACAAGAAAGCCATGACGCCCGAGCAGGTTCGCGGCATGTCCGTCTTTTTCGATAAGGCCAAGTGCGACCGTTGCCACGAGAATTCCAATTTCACGTTGAACGCCTACGCCAACCTCGGAGTCGGCATGGATAAGCCCGAACCCGACGTCGGCCGTTACGCCGAAACCAAAGACCCCCGCGACTGGGGCGTGTTCAAAGTGCCCACCCTGCGCGAGATCGAGCACACCGCGCCTTACATGCACGACGGCAGCCTGAAAACGCTCGAAGAGGTGGTCGACTTCTACGACAAGGGCGGCATTCCGAACAAGAACCTCGACCCCAACATCCGCAAACTGAACCTGACCGATCAGGAAAAGAAGGATTTGGTCGCGTTCCTGAAAGCCCTGAGCGGCGAAGGCTGGCAAGCTGCCAAACCGCCGACGGAATTCCCGCAGTAGCGAGCCTTACTGGTATACGAACCGGCCGCCGACCATCGTCATCACCGGTTTGATGTCCTTGATCTGATCGGCGGGAACCGTCAGGTAGTCGCGGTCGAGCACCACCAGGTCCGCCAGTTTGCCCGGCTGGATCGAGCCCAGGTTGTCTTCCTGAAACACAAAGTACGCGTTCTTGCGCGTGTGCGCGATGAGCGCGTCCTCGCGGCTGATCGTCTGCCGGATCACCTGCTTGCCGCCCACCATCTTTCCCGTAACGGCGAAGGACAACGTCTGGAATGGCAGCGTCTGGTTCGCCGCAGTGCCATCGGTGCCCAGGCCCCACATGATCCCGCTGTTTTGCAGCGTGCGCAGCGGCGGCATATCCTCAGCGCCGTCGCCGAATCCTTCCTGCATGATCGCTCCGTTGATCACAGCCCACGGGTGCACCGCGGCGTACATCCCCAGCCGCTTCATGCGCTCGATCTGCGCGGCGTTGATCTGGTTGATGTGCGCCAGCGTCCAGCGCAGACCCTTGATCGCATGCTCCTTGTTGATGGCTTCGATCTGATCCAGAAAGCCATCGATCGTATCGTGCAATTCCGCGTGCACGTGCAGCGGCAGCCCGTCCTTGGCGATTTCCATCGCCAGGCGCCGCCAGATTGCCAGTTGGTCGGCCGAATAATTCGACTTCAACGCAAACATCGGGTCGTGCAGCGGCCCGTACACGCTCTCGCCGAAGAAAACCGTATCGATGAAGCTGTCGCCCTGAAAGACCTTCATCTTGTCGATCTGCGCCAGGGCGCGGTCTACCTGCTCCGGGTTGCCGGCCGCGGCGCCCTCGATGCAGAAAATGCGCAGATTCAGCCGCTCCTCGGTCTTCCACTTCTGCATGATCCCGAGCACGTCCTCGCTGCACCCGGGCACTCCTACCGAGGTGAGGCCCGCCCGGTTCATGTCGTGCACCAAGGCCGCGGTGGCGGCCTCCAGTTGGTCGCCGGGTACCTTCGGGAGCTTGGCCGCAACCGGCCGCGTGGCGGCGATGTCGCCGCGGATAATGCCCGTCGGTTTCCCGGAAGCATCGCGTTGAATCGTGCCCTTCACGAATCCCGGCGGATCGGGCGCGTTGGCTTCGATTCCCAATTCGTGCAAACCCCGGCTGTTCAGAAAGACCTGGTAATACGATTCCTGGAGCGCTACCGGATTATCCGGCGCGATTTGGTCGAGCTCCTCGCGCGTGAACGGCCTGGGGTCATCGGCGAACTGCTGATGCGTCCAGCCGCCGATGTTATACACCCATGCTCCCGCACCTTCGGCCCTCGCGCGGGTGCGCACCATCTCCGCCGCCTGCTTTCGCGACGTCACCCCTTCAAAGCGCAATTCGCGGGTCCATGTGGCCGCCGCGCGCAGAAGATGCATGTGGTTATCGATCAGCCCGGGGATCACGGCGCGTCCGCGGAGATCAATCGTCCGGGTGCCCGGGCCCGCCAACTTTGCGATTTCCCCATTCGCGCCCACCGCTTCGATGCGGTTGCCACGAACGGCAACCGCCTGCGCGATCGTAAATCGTTCGTCGACCGTAATGATCTTTCCATTCGTAAGGATCAGGTCGGGCGCGGCTTGCTGCGCGGCGAGGCCATTGGCGGCGAGCAAAACCGCCGCCGGGATGATGAAAATCTTCATATTATTTCGCGCGGCCCGTGAACCCCTGGGCCAGCATCGTGATCTTATAAATCGACTTGGCGTTATTGCGGACGCCGTCTGGAGTGCGGAACTCTTTACCGTCAGGACCCAGCGCGCCGCTGCCCACGATGTAGAGCGTCCGTTTGCCCGGCCCCGAGAACGCTACGCTGATGGCTTCGCGCGGTGTCGGAATCAGCCCCAGATATTTTCCTTCGGGAGAGAGCACCTGGACTCCCGGCGGCGAGGAAACGTAGAGGCGGCCTTCGGAATCGATCGCCATCCCATCACCGGGACCGCCGGCCGCCAGCATCGCGAACACACGCTGGTTCCGGGCGGTGCCATCAGGCTGGATATCGAAAGCAACGATCTGTGCCCCGTTCGTCACGTACAGTGTCTTCTCGTCCCGGCTGAGCAGGATGCCGTTGGTGCGAATGTTTTCCCCGATACTGCTGACCTGGCCCTGCGGATTCACATAAAATGTCGCCGCCCCGTTGAAGTAGACGCCGCCTTTTTTATCGACCATCAGATCGTTGAGCCGCCCCAGCGATTTCCCCTGATAGTTGTCCGCCAGCACCGTCCGCTTCACGTCGTGGGCCAGCACCACAACCTTGGTCGGCTCCGTGCATTGGTCGGCATGTCCGCCGGGATCGGTGCAAGTCCGTTCTACCGCCAGGAGGTGGCCTTTGGAATCGAACGCCAGCGCCCCGGCGCCGTGCGTATCCTCGGCATAGTAGGAGACGTGGTCGTTGACGTCAAGTTCGCTAACGCGGCTGGGCTGCTCCTGTGCGAACAGGAGGCCGCCACCGGAAGTGCCGACGATCCCGTCGGCGTTATCGGTACCCTGCCAGGCCAGCGTCCATTTCGTGCCGGCCGCCACCACCCCCGGAATTTCGGAAACGGTCACCTGGCGCGCCGGCGCCGGTTGCGCGAAACCCTGCTTCTTGCCGGCGCCGCGGGGCTGCGCCGAAGCGCTCGCGATCAGCACAAGAGGAAGTAGAACAGTCCGGAGGTCGTTCACGCGAGTCTATCTGCTGCTTTTGCCCTCGGCCGCCTCGCGCTCCGCCTGGCGGGCGCCCGCCAGAATATTGCGCAAGCCGTAGTTGCCTTCGTGACAGGCGTACTCGAAGATCGGGCCCTGGAATCGGCGCATCACCAGCTCGCCCGACCACGGCTTCGACCAGACCGTCGGATCCTCCACCGTGAACCGGTACAGGATCGTATTCGGATCCGTCATCGTGAACCGCTCGACCACGTGCATGTTGTGGTCGGAAAAAATATCCTGGCGCGTGTTGGAAGGCGGGCCGCGGAACGGCGTTTCGTCGTTGAAGTTGGCGCTATCCACCACCAGTGTGTCGCCCTCCCAATGGCCGCGCGAATCGCCGTCCAGTTGGTGGATGCCGGCCGGCAAATGCGGCGTACCATCAAGCGGAACCACGCGCACGCCGTGGATAATTTCGTGATGAATTACGAATTGGCCCGGCGGCTCGATGATCTGCAGGTTGGCGTTGTAGGTCGAGCCGATCATGGGCGGCCCTTCGTTGCCCCAGGCAATGCAGCGTTCGGCCAGCGTGCGATCCTGCGCTTTTTCGGCGGCTGCGCGGCGCCGCGCTGCGGCGGCGACACCGACGGCCTGTTTCTGGCCTTCGGCCGACAGCGGGGGCAGCCTTCCATCCGGCGGGTCGAAGATCATCGAGGTGCGGCGGTTTGAGATGGTTTTCTGGTAACTCTCGCCCTGCCAGATCACGTTGTCGTAATGGACATCATCCTCCGATTGGCTGTTTTCCTGTTTCAGCCGCTGCTTCTCGACCGCCTCGGCCTCGGCTTCGGTATAAAACTCTTTCGTGCCGAGTTCCTTCGGACGCTCCAGTGGCGTGAAGGTGGCGTTCGTCCAATAACCTTGCATGTCGGGACGGCCGTCGGGAGTCCGCGGCAGAGCCTGGGCCTTTTGCGCGGCGGCCGCAATGTGTGCGGTCTGAGCCTTGAGAGGCGTCAGCGTCAACGCCAGTAACGCGGCGCCGGCAGACGCGTAAAATCGGGGTCCCATTCGACATCTCCTCCTTCGTGCGTCATATCAATAGTAGCTCAGGCGGACAGCAACTGCCGGTTCCGGAACGAACCACGATGGTTCGTGCCCTCGTGTAAGCCCTTGTGGATCAGTGTCGGATTTTGAGATTTGAACCATTTGGGTTCATTCGCCCGGATCGCTACCCGATGCGACATGGCATACTGAAACCAAATGCCAAGACTGCGAGACCTTTTAAAAGCAGGTGTGTGCCTGATTTTGGCCGGGTGTTCCGCTTCGAGCCAGCAGCCAGGCCACGCTCCCGACGTCTACAAGGTGAATCTGGATACCTCGAAGGGAGCGGTCGTGATCGAAGTGCATCGCGATTGGGCGCCGCTCGGCGCCGACCGCTTCTATGAGTTGGTGAAGAGCGGCTATTACAACGGCGCGCGCTTCTTCCGCGTGCTGCCTATGTTCATGGCGCAATTCGGGATCGCCGCCGATCCGCAAGTCACCGCGAAATGGAAAGACGCGAAAATCCCGGACGACCCGGTCAAGGAGAGCAACACCAAAGGCATGGTGACGTTTGCCACGTCGGGGCCGAACACGCGCACGACCCAGATGTTCATCAACATCGCCGATAACGACCGCCTGGACGGGCTGGGATTTGCGCCCATCGGGAAGGTCATTTCGGGCATCGAGGCCGTCGAAGGTTTTTATATGGGCTATGGCGAAGGAGCGCCGCGCGGCCAAGGCCCCTCTCAGCAATTTATTGAGCAACAGGGCAATGCGTATTTAGAGAAGCAATTTCCGATGCTCGATTACATCAAAACGGCCACCGTGCGGTGATATAGTGAAAAAAGCCCCGACGAGAAGGGGACCAGGAAGTTACTAATACAGGGTCAAATTGGAACGACGCGGCCCGGCGGCAGGCATTAAAACCTCCCGCCGGGTTTTCTGTTTTATACCCGCCGGCTACCCTCCCGCCGTGTGCCCCATATGCCCGCCAAATTGGAACCGCATCGCGGAAAGCAGCTTGTCGGCAAACTGGCTTTCGCCGCGTGACGCGAAGCGCTCATAGAGCGCGGCCGTCAGCACCGGGGCCGGTGCGGCCTCGTCGATTGCGGCTTGAATAGTCCATCTCCCCTCGCCGGAATCCGAGACGCCGGCCGAAAAGCGCGTCAGTTCCGGTTCTTCCAGCAAAGCCGCGGCCGTGAGATCGAGCAGCCACGAAGCGACCACGCTGCCGCGCCGCCAGACTTCCGCGATATCGGGCAGATTCAGGTCGTATTGGTAGTGGGCCGGCTCGCGCAAGGGCGTCGTTTCGGCATCGATCTTGTGATCGCGCTTCCCCACATTGGCGTGCTTGAGGATATTGAGCCCCTCCGCGTAAGCCGCCATCAGGCCATACTCGATACCGTTGTGCACCATTTTCACAAAGTGCCCGGCGCCGGACGGCCCGCAGTAGAGATAACCTTCTTCGGCGGTGCCGCCGGTCTTTTCCCGTCCCGGCGTGCGCGATGCCGCATCACGGCCCGGCGCGAGCGTCTTAAAAATCGGGTCGAGATGCTGGGCCACCTCGCGCGGTCCGCCAATCATCAGGCAGTATCCGCGCTCAAGCCCCCAAACGCCCCCGCTGGTGCCTACGTCAAGATAGCGAATGCCGCGCGATTTCAATGCGTCGGCGCGGCGGATATCGTCGATGTAATACGAATTTCCGCCGTCAATGAGAATGTCGCCGGATTCGAGGAGCGGCGCGAGTTGGTCAAGCAAGCCGTCCACAACCGCGGCCGGCACCATTAACCAGATGGCGCGAGGTTTCGCGAGCCCGCGCACGAATTCCTGCAGTGACGCCGCGCCGCCGGCGCCCTGGCCCGCCAAATCCTTCACCGCGCTCTGATTATTGTCGAAAACCACGCATTGGTGTCCGGCGCGCATGAGCCGGCGCACGATGTTGGCGCCCATGCGCCCGAGTCCGATCATTCCAAGCTGCATGTTGGGTTGAGTGCTCCTCCTGCCCATCATCCCATCTTCGGACCTAATCCTATAAACACTGTGATGGCAAGAGTTTGCCGAGCGTGGCCTTACATCCGGCAACAGAGTCCTCTAACCTTCGTCAGGTCTTGGAACTGCTACCACTAGGGACTACAATTCCCTCCGGTTTTCACTGTACAAAGACTGAGACGTGAGCTGTGAGCGAACCAGTCACACGATGCTAACCGCACAGGAGATGAAACCGATGTCTTTTCGCAGCCTGCTCTGGATATCTGCCGTGGCCGCCGGGTTGAGCGTGCCCGCTTCGGCTGGCAATAACAACGTGCCGGCGGCGCCGCCGTTACCTGCGCCGATCGTACGAACGTTTCTGTTTCCCGCTACTGGTTTTTCGGTGGCGTCGGAAACTGTGCGGATAACTGTCGTAAACGTCGCACCCCCGGCTCACAATGGCACGAAGGCAAGTTGCACGGGCAATATTGGGTTTGCCGGCACCGACGGTACCGCCCTTCAGAACCCCATCCCGTTTGCCGCCAATGGCACTGGCGCCATAGCCACGGGCGATTACACGCCGACCGGTGTGGTGAAACTCCTTGGGGGGCGTGGTGAATTGCAGGGATCGGTGCAGGTGGCGATCGATCCAAAGTCGCCGGCGCCTTGCTCTCTTCTGTTAACGCTGGAAGTCTTTGACAGCGGCACATTCGTGACCCACGCATTGGTCACGACCGCGATCGAGGAGCCGGCGATGATCGTTCCGCAAGGAAAGGGGCACGGCGAATAGATCTTCCGCGCCCCCTGGTGCCGCCGCTATTGGTTCTAGACGTTGGCAGGCTTGAACCAGCGCCGGCAGAACGCCAATACGCCGATCACTCCCAACTCAATCGCCAGCGGGACTGCGCTGGACGGTTCGGGAATGGGAGGATCGGTCAGGCTGAACTTGGCTGTATAGGTCTGATTCCCGCCCTGGGCGACCCCGCTCCCTGTCCAGGAAAAAGAGAGAGTGTCGCTTCCGAGAATCTTTTGCGCAGGGATGAGCGTGTTCGGGGCGAAGTTGCTGGAAACCTCCGTCATTGTGAAATTGGCCAAGGCGGCGTCCTGGAATTGCTGAGTCCAAGCGTAACCGGGCATGCCGCTGTCCACCGTTACGCTGAGGGTAAGAAAATCACCGGCGGTGGTGACGTTAAAATCTGCCGTGATTTTGTTGATTGGTGAAAGGTTCGCTTGAAAGATGGAGTCTCCCAAAGCGATCGGTACCGTCGCGCCTGTCGCATTACACGAGGGGCAGACCGTGGGATCGTACACGTTGCTAATGCTGGGCAACACGTTGAGCTGAAGAGTTCCGGTCATGGTCGTGCCGAGCAGAAGATCTGCCCGGCCCGGCACTCCGGCGAGTAAAACGACGGCCGCCATCAGCAAGGCCGTCCGAAGTTTGAGCACGCGTTCTCCTCCTTAAGTACTGATTCCGAAGTCCCGTTTCTGGTACTTCCGAATCGTGAGTATAAGTCAAAGTAAACCCTATCTAATCCGTCGTTTTGGTACTAACTAAACCGTCTTTGTACCGGTACAAATGCATCCGGGAAATACTGGATCATTATGTGTAAACAATTGTATTTTCACTGATTAGCGAAATAGCTAAGCTGTGGAAAAGCCTAAGAACCGTTGTAAGTCGAGTAACAGGACGGCTGTAGTAAGTGTACTTGGGAGAAAGACGCTAGCCACTCGTGCGGAAGGCCGGAGCGCCGGGACGGCACCGGTACGTTCAATCAGCGCCGACCGGCGCGAATCCAATCAGTTCCGCGCCTTCATTGACCACGTCACCCGGCCCGTAATGGATCTTTTCAATTCTGCCGTCGGCGGGCGCGGTAATGGTGTATTCCATTTTCATGGCCTCCAGAACCACCAGCGCACTGCCCCGGCGCACCTCTGCGCCGGGTTCGGTCAGGACCTGCGTAATCCGGCCTGGCATTGGAGCTGTAAGGCTGCCGGTGGATTGCTCCTCGGGGCCGCCGCCGGCGAAAGCGTCGATGAGGTGTAGTTCGTGACTGATGCCGCCGGCAATCACGGTGAGTAAGTCGCCGCGGCGGACCACCGTGGCCTGTGTTTTGATGCCATCGACCCAAAGTTCTGCATCCGAGCTGCGGATATTCCGGACCTTACCCGCCAATTCGGTCTGGAGATCGCCGTTCCGCTGTGGATAGACGCGGAGCGTGATTTTGGATTCGCCGTCGCGAAACGCGAGGTCCTGATACCCGGAGCCGTTCATGCGCCAAGCACCCTGAGAATTCCAGGGCGACCAGGGGTCGTTGGGGGTAGCGCGTCCTTCCGCCTCCCGCCGTTGATCGGCGAAAACCCGCAGAATTGCGGCGGCGAGAACTTCGGGGGACGCCGGCGCCGCAGCCGGCAATAGTTCCGGGGCGTGGCGCGGGATGAACCCGGTATCCAGATCGCCCGCGGCATATGCCGGATGTGCCGCAATGCGCCCGAGAAAGGCGAGGTTGGTGGCAACGCCGGCGACCTCGTACTCGGCCAAAGCGCGTTGCAGGCGCTGGACGGCAGTGATGCGGTCGACGTCCCACACGATCAGCTTTGCGATCATCGGGTCGTAGTGGATTGAAATGTCATCTCCGGCCCGGACACCGGAATCGACGCGCACATTCGCGCTTTGGCGCGGAGCTTTCAGGTGCACCAGAGTTCCGATGGAGGGCCGGAATTCGCGGGCGGGATCCTCGGCATAGACGCGAGCCTCGATGGCGTGTCCGTGAACACGGAGCTGCTCTTGTCGCTTGGGCAGGACGCCGCCGCAAGCGACGCGGAGCTGCCACTCGACCAGATCCTCGCCCGTGATGAACTCGGTTACCGGATGCTCCACCTGCAGGCGCGTGTTCATCTCCATGAAGTAGAACGAGCCGTGGTCCACCAGGAACTCGACGGTGCCGGCATTGGCGTAGCCGATGGCGCGGGCCGCGGCGCAGGCGGCTTCTCCCATGGCGCGCCGCACAGCCGCTTCGAGGCCGGGAGCCGGAGCTTCTTCGATGATCTTCTGATACCGCCGCTGGATGGAGCAATCGCGGTCGAACAGGTAAATCACGCTCCCGTGCGTGTCGGCAAACACCTGAATTTCCACGTGGCGCGGGCAGACCAGGTATTTTTCGAGCAGCAGACGGTCATCGCCAAAACTTGAGCCCGCTTCGCGGCGGGCCGAAGCGACCGCCGAGGCCAGGTCGGCCGGTTGTGAGACCACGCGCATGCCTTTCCCGCCCCCGCCCGCCGAGGCCTTCAGCAGGACCGGATATCCGATGCGATTGGCCGCGGCCCCGAGCGCATCGAGATCCTGCGCCTCGCCATGATAACCGGGCACCAGCGGAACGCCTGATTTTTCCATCAGCGTTTTTGCCATGGATTTGGAGCCCATGGCCCGAATGGCGGAAGCGGGCGGACCGATAAAAACGATGCCGGCGGATTCACAGGCTTCCGCGAAGCCGGGATTTTCGGCAAGAAAGCCGTAGCCTGGATGAATCGCCTGGGCGCCGGAGCGGCGCGCCGCGTCGAGGATTCGCTCGATCGAGAGGTAGCTTTCGCGCGCGGGTGCAGGCCCGATCGGATACGCCTCATCCGCCATTTCCACATGCAACGCGCGGGCATCCGCCTCCGAGTAGACTGCGACCGTGCGGACTCCCAGGTGGCGGGCGGTGCGGATCACGCGGCAGGCGATCTCTCCGCGATTGGCGATCAGAATTTTGTCGAACATGTCACATCCGGAAGACACCAAAGCGGGCCGGCTCGATGGGCGCGTTTAGAGCCGCGGAAAGCGCCAGCCCCACCACCATGCGGGTGTCGGCGGGATCGATCACGCCATCGTCCCACAGGCGCGCGCTGGAGTAATAGGGATGCCCTTGCGTTTCGTATTGTGAGCGAATCGGGTTTTTGAATTTTTCCTCGTCCTCCGCGCTCCAGGATCTGCCTTCGGCCTCGAGATTATCGCGACGCACGGTCGCCAGGACGCTGGCCGCCTGCTCGCCGCCCATGACCGAGATGCGCGCGTTGGGCCACATCCACAGGAACCGCGGGCTGTAGGCGCGGCCGCACATACCGTAGTTTCCCGCCCCGAAACTGTTGCCAATAATCACCGTGAACTTGGGAACGCCGGCCGTGGCGACCGCCGTCACCATTTTCGCGCCGTCTTTACTGATGCCGCCGGCCTCGTATTTGCGCCCCACCATAAAGCCCGTAATGTTCTGCAGGAATACCAGCGGGATCCCGCGCTGCGCGCACAGCTCGATGAAGTGCGTGGCCTTGAGCGCGCTTTCGGAAAATAGAATCCCGTTGTTGGCGATGATTCCGACCGGATAGCCCCAGATGTGCGCGAAGCCGGTGACCAGCGTCGGCCCGTAGAGTTGCTTGAATTCGTCGAGCTCGCTGGCGTCCACCAGGCGCGCGATCACTTCACGAACCTCGTACGGCTTGCGGATATCGGCGGGAACGACGCCGTGCAGCTCGGCGGGATCGAAGCGCGGCTCGCGCGGGGCGCGCACGTCTACCGGCGCGTGCTTCCGTGCCGGGAGTCCGCCGACGATGCGGCGGGCGATGGCCAGCGCGTGCGTATCGTTCTGTGCGTAATAATCGGTGACGCCGGAGACGCGGCAATGGAGATCGGCGCCACCGATTTCCTCCGCCGTCGAGACCTCGCCCGTCGCGGCCTTTACCAGTTGCGGGCCGCCCAGATAAATCGTGCCCTGGTTGCGCACGATGACCGATTCGTCGGCCATGGCCGGAATATAGGCGCCGCCGGCGGTACACATGCCCATCACCACCGCGATCTGAGGGATGCCGGCGGCCGACATCTGCGCTTCGTTGTAGAAGATGCGGCCGAAGTGCTCGCGGTCGGGAAAGATCTCATCCTGGTGCGGCAGATTGGCGCCGCCGCTATCCACCAGATAGACGCACGGCAACCGGTTCTGAAGAGCGATTTCCTGCGCGCGGAGATGCTTTTTGAGCGTGATGGGGTAGTAAGTGCCGCCCTTGACCGTGGCATCATTGGCGACGATCACGCATTCGCGCCCCATGATCGGTCCGATGCCGGTGATGATTCCCGCCGAGGCGATGTTTTCGCCGTACATTCCGTAAGCCGCCAGCTGGCCGACCTCGAGAAACGGCGAGCCGGGATCCAGCAAGCCATTGACGCGATCGCGCGCCAACAATTTCCCGCGCGCGAGGTGTTTCTGACGCGCGTTTTCGCTGCCCCCCTGCATCACCTGCGCGGCCTTGGCGCGCAAGTCGTCCACGAGCCCCTGCATGGCGGCGGCGTTGGCGCGAAATGCTTCCCCGCGCGCGTCGATGTTGGTGGACAAGACCGGCATGCTTTCTAGTTGAACAACGCGCGAGCCGGAATGGCAAGCGGCCGCGGCCGGACTCCGGGCGTTAACGTTGGTTAGTAGCCGATTAGTATCGCGCGCGATAATACTATCGAGAATCTTGCGCGGTATTAGGCGTTTCCTGTACAGTCACGAGCGATAGCATTAATTTCGGGAGCATGATGTTCCCGGGTAGGCGGCACAACATGATGTATCGGTCTGACGTGCGGGTCGAACTGTCTGATTCAAAGGAGATCGCCGCTTTACTGGCTGCCCAGAAGCCGATACAACGCCCGGCTCCGCAGCGGGTCCGGCTCTCCGCCCGGGCCACCCGGCGTTACCGCTGCCACTGCGGCACTTGCCCTACCTGCCAGGAGAACGCGCGCTGGGACAAGATCTTCAACGAGAAGTTCGCCGACCCGAACTATTACAAGGCGCAGCCGATCCGCCACACATCGTCGCTGAGCTATCCGGCGCGGTAGCAGCGCGGATATCCCAACAACTCATTGGCGCGACTCACGTCGGCCAATCCCCCGACATTGCTCGGCGAGCAGTCGCGTCATCCAGCCCGGGATATTTCCGCCCCCAACCAGCGGCGGCATTCGAGGTATAGTTTGGGCATCGCGCGATCGGCGCCGGTTCGCGCTCCGCAAGGACGACGATATGCGAAAAGGGTTTACGAGAAGACCGCAGGCGGACGACCCCGCGACACGGACCAAGAACTACATCACGCCGGGCGGCCTGCAGCGTCTCAGAGACGAGCACCGGTTTCTGCTCACCAGGGAGCGCCCGGCCGTCACGGAGGTAGTGGCGTGGGCTGCGAGCAATGGCGATCGCAGTGAAAACGCCGACTATCAGTACGGCAAGCGGCGGCTGCGGCAGATCGATGGGCGGATTCGCTTTCTCACGAAGCGAATCGATGCCGCCGAAGTGGTGGACCCGGAAACTCCGAGAACGGGGCCGGCGGCGGTGCGGGCATTCTTCGGAGCGACCGTGCGCTATGCCAATGCCGCGGGAGCGGAGCGGGTGGTGAGCATCGTGGGCACCGACGAGGTCGATCTCAAGCGCAACCATATCAGTTGGGTATCGCCAGTCGGGCGCGCGCTGATGAAGTCGGCGGCCGGCGACCGCGTCGTTCTCCAGGCGCCGGGCGGCACAGAATACCTCACGGTCCTGGAAGTGCGTTACGAGCGCATTTCGGTGGAACCCTTCCGTGAACCACCGGGAGCCGAGGCCTCGACCAAGGGACGAGGATCGGAAAATCGAGAGCTTCGACCGGACCCTTAACCGTCCCGAAATTGAAGCAAATGAATTTGCAGCCGAGCTACTGCTGCCGAGCGGTGTCCTGCGCAAACGCTTCAACCTTGCCGAATTCTCTCTTGCTCAGATCTCGGCCGTGGCAGCGGAATTCGGTACCAGCCTGACCGCGACGACCCGCTCTTTTCTAATGTTGACGGACCTCCCCTGCGCGATGGTCTGGAGCGTCGCCGATCGCGCCCGTTGGTTCGTTCGTAGCGATTCATTCCGCTTCTTTCTTCCGCTGGCGGACCTTCCATCAAGCCATTCCTTCGCAGCCGGTATTTTCAGGGGCGATGCCGCGCCCACAGAACTCGCGCCGGTGCGACCAGATGTCTGGCTGGATCGTCAGGCCGCCCAGTGGGCGGCGCGGTTGTTGGGGTCGGATAGTCGTGGCCACTGGCGCTTTGGATCGAGAAGTCGGGCGATGCTACGTCCATAAAAAGAGTCGCAGTCGAGCTTGCGTCGGTGATCAGCGATCCTTGTGAGGACATCACGCAGATAGGCTTCCGGATTGAAACCATTCAGCTTGGCCGTGAGGCCGCCCCCCAGTTGCGTGGAGCACCGTGACGCTGCTTACCGGTAGATTTCGCGTTAACACCGGGATAACCCCGATACCCTTGCAGGCGCTGCCGGCCGGCGGCATTCTGGTCCTGGGGAGGGAATCATGATTCTGGTAGTGGGAGCAACCGGCATCCTCGGAAGCGAGATTTGCCAGAGACTCCGGGCACGCGGACTGCCGGTGCGCGCGCTCGCCCGGCAGACTGCCGCCTCCGCGCGCCTCGACGCGCTGCGCGCGTCAGGGGCCCAGATCTGCTGGGGCGATCTCAAGAATCCCGGGAGCTTGCGAGATGCCTGCTACGGCGCGGACGCGGTGATTTCCACGGCTTCGTCCACTCTGTCGCGCCAGGATGGAGATTCGATCGAGACGGTGGACCGGCAAGGGCAGTTGTCATTGATTGCCGCGGCCCGCGCAGCCGGCGTCGGTCATTTCACATTCGTCAGCATTCCGCGGAATTTCGCGCGCTCATCGCCTCTGACCCGCGCGAAAGCAGAAGCGGAAAGGGCGCTGATGGACAGTGGAATGGATTACACGATTTTGGCCGCCAACTGCTTCATGGAAATCTGGCTCAGCCCCGCGCTCGGCTTCGACTATCGGCAGCGAAAGGTGGTGCTCTTCGGGGACGGACGCGCGCTGATGACGTGGGTTTCCTTACGCGATGTCGCCGAATTTGCGGTCTGCTCGCACCTGACCCGCGGAGCGCGCAACCAGATTCTGGAGATTGGAGGCCCGCAGGATCTCAGTCCGCTGGAGGTCGTACGGATCTTCGAAAAGGTTTCCGGCGCGCCGTTTGAGAGGCAGTTCGTTCCCGAAGCGGCGCTGCTGGCGAAACTGGAAGGAGCAGCCGATCCACTGTCGGAGACGTTCACCAAGCTGCAACTGGAATGCGTGCATGGCTGCGCCATGAACACCGCCGAGGCCCTGCGGCTTATGCCCATGGAGTTGATCTCGGTGGAACAGTACGCCGCGTCGGTGTGCCGGCAGAAGGGCGCGGGCGCATGAGTCCGCTCCCCGCAGCTCCGGCCCCGGTCATCGCGGTCGGCCGGTTCCGGTGTTGTCCCATCGCCGACGGGGAAATGGTCTATCCTCGGGCGGCGATCTACGGGGACGATCCCGAACGGACCGCCGGAATACCGGAGCAGATCACGGCGCCTTATATGCCGCTGCTGGTGGACGCGGGTTCGCAGCGGGTGCTGATCGATACCGGCGCGGGGCCGCTCGGGCCCGACTCCAGCAGAGCCTCGCGCGCGCGGGTTTCCAGGCCGAGGACATCGATGTGGTCATCCTGTCTTACGCGCATCCCCTGGTGCTGGACGATGGAACCCCGCGGTTTCCCAAAGCCCGAGTCGTGATGAGCCGGGTTGAGTATGAATTCTGGAGCTCGCCGGAGCTCCGTGCGCGGCTTGGCAGCGGCTCGATCTACGGCAGGGCGGAGCTGGAGAATCTGATGGCCGCATGGGTGGACCGGTGCCTGCCGCCCGCGCGCGAGCGGCATGAAAGGCTCTCGGGGGAGACGGAGATCGCTTCCGGGATTACCACTTTCGATGCAGCCGGCCACATTTCCGTTGCCATCTCCTCCGGCGCCGATTCGCTGCTGTTTGCCGACGACCTGCTGATCGTGCGCGAGCACGCCGCAGACGCCGACTGGACCTCGATGTTTGATCTGGATCCTCAAACTCTCGTCCAAACACGGCGGCGGCTGCCAGACGGTGCGGCAGCCGACCGCAACCTCGTCTTCCATTACCATTTTGGCGAGGCGGGCAGGTTCCGTCGCCGCGGCGCGCATTGGGAGTGGGAACCGCGGGACCCGTGATATGGTCGAGTGAATATGGCTTCGGAGCCGTCTTCCGATGAAGTCCGCGCACATGTGCTCCGGGTAGGGTCCAGCGCCGGGTTCTACCGCGCCGATCGAATCCGGCGGCTGCTCGAATATACGGTTGAGAAGACGCTCTCCGGAAAATCGACTGAGATCAAGGAATACGCGCTGGGTGTGGACGTCTTCGAGCGCGGCGAGGGATTCGATCCCCATGAGGACGCCATCGTGCGCGTACAGGCACGAAGGCTCCGCGAAAAGCTTCTAGCATATTACGAAGCGGAGGGCGCTCAGGAACGCATCCGGATTGAATATCGGAAGGGCAGCTATATCCCTCGCATTCTCCTCGCGGAATCTCCCGAAGCTATGCCGCCGCGATCGCTGGCGGTGGTCCCGTTCGTGAATCTCGGTCCCGGCTCTGAGGACGACTATCTGTGCGACGGCATTACCGAGGAGCTGATCTTCCAGCTCTCGCGAGTCGAGAGACTTCGGGTTGTCTCGCGCGGGTCTTCGTTTGCGCTCCGGGGTAGGGGTCTCGATGTTCGCGGCGTCGGCCAGAAGTTGCGTGCCGATCTCATCGTGGAAGGGACGGTAAGACGATGGGAGGACTCGGTCCGCATCACTGCGCAACTCATTAGCGCAGAGGATGGATATCACATCTGTTCCGACCGTTGGGACCGCCACATCACGGACCTGCTGGCCATCCAGGATGAGATCGCATCGTTGTTTGTGCAAACGCTGCGGCCCCATCTTGCCGCCAAACCTCCAGCCGCACACGGGACAGATGATCGTGAGGCGTATGAGCTCTATCTGAAGGGCCGGCACTTCTGGAATCAGCGGACTGAGCATGGTTTCGGACGCGCCATCGAATTTTTCCAGGCAGCGATTGCGCGCGATCCGAAGTTTGCGAGGGCCTGGTCGGCGCTTGCCGAAACATATCTGTTAGTGGCGGCGCATCACCTGGAGGCGCCGGACACGGCGATGCCGAAAGCGCTGGAGGCGGTGACCACAGCTCTCGCGCTGGACCCTGATCTGGCGCCGGCGCATTCCGCCATGGCGATGATCCTGCTGGCTTACGAACGCCGGCCCCAAGCCGCTGAACGCCAATGGAAGCAAGCTCTGGAAATCGATCCGAACTACGCGCACGCCTGGCATGCCGTGGCGGTGTTCAGCGACAAGTTGGGCCAGGTGGACCAGGCGATCTCGGCTCTGCGGCATGCCGAGCGTCTGGAACCGTTTTCCGCGGCCATTGCCTGCGATTTCGGGTTTCTGCTTTGCGGGGCGCGGCGGTATCTAGAGGCCATTGACGCATGCCGCAGGGCGCTCGATCTGCACCCTTCGTTTCTTCGCACCTACGTTCCCTTGGCAAAGGCTCATGCGGCCCTGTGCCGTTACGACGACGCGATCCGCATCTGCCTGGAAGCGCGGCCGCTGTTCCGCGGGCGGGCCTTCCTCGGTCAACTGCTGGCGATCCTCGGGTATTCGTATGGTAGAAGCGGCCGGCACGCTGACGCGGCCGCGATTGTTGCCGAGCTCCATGCAATGCGCAGTGAGCACTATGTCTCCGCTTACGATTTCGCCACCATTCACGCCGGTGTGGGCCAGCGCCGGCAGGCGATCGACTGCCTGCGGAGGGCTGTCGATGAGCACGCCTTCTGGCTGATCTCCTTGCCGCTCGACCCGCTATTCGCTGGCTTGCGCGGCGATCCCGAATTCGACCGAATCGCCGGTGGAATATGGGCGGAAGAGCCTGTTGACGGCGCAATCCTCCGGGCGTTACCCGGTCACGAGTAACCTGGCCGTAACCTGCTCCATCTTGTCGCTGCCGTCCCACTCGCCCCACAATCGAATTCATGAAACGGGAAGCTGTCATAACGTGCTTGACGATGGGCGCAATCGCATTTTCGGGTGCCGCTCAGAACCGGTTGGAAAAAGCCGCGACCCAGTCGCGTTCCGTTCGTTGCAGGTAGTGAATGCGCCGGGGTCCGACCCGGTCAACGTGCACGGGGTAATCACCCTCGGAAGCGCCAGTGACGGTCTCAACCCCGCGGCAGAACGGCTGTACGGGACGCCAAGCCGCCCGCCGCCGGGCCCCGCCTGTACCTCCGGGTGGGGAATGATTGGGGCGGCATGGACTTGGGGACGGGCCAAGCGCTGCTCACCTTCACTCCCGCGCTGGATCCAGCCCACGGCACACAAGCCCCGATCGGGGCCGCCGGCGGCACGTTGCAGATTACTGACGCCACGGGCGCGATCATCTCTCTGAAGGTTCCAGCCGGTGCTCTGCGCCAGACCGTCACCATCTCCATGACTCCACTGGCCACTTCGCCCGAGGTCATCGGTGCAGGCGCGGTCACCCCCGGCGTACAGTTTCAACCCGAAGGCCTTCACTTCCTGGTCCCGGCGACTTTGACGTACGACTTCCACACCATCACGACCCCGCTGCCCACCGCGCCGCGCGTGTTTCTGCTCACCTCGCCGATGACCATGGTCCCGCTCTACGGCTCGGTGGATCTGGTGAAGCGAACCATGACCGCGCTGCTGTTTCACTTCAGCAGCGACCAGCCGGCCACCGGCAGCACGGCGGCCTCGGATATCACCATTTGGGTAAATGCGCTTCTCGCCGCGAGCGGCGGCACCCTGACGCTGGAAGAAATGGCCTCCCTGCTAGCGGCCGAAGACACCCAGCAGCAGCTTGGGTGTACCACGGGTTGCATCGATACGGGCGCGGTGGCCCAGGCGATCTCCACCGCGGTGACCGCCCAGGTGGCGGCTTCCTGTCCCGCGGACATCGCGAACCCATCCCTGCCGGCACTGCAGACCTATCTCCAGATGGACACGTTTCTGCAGCAGGTGGGCGGATCCGTGCCGGCGTTGCGCGCCTGCGAACACAATGTCCTGGAGGCGCTGATCGCGCAGGCCAGCACCGATCCTGGCGCTCCGCTGGCGGATCTCACCGACTACATCTCGGGCAATCCCACACTCAGATATCTGGCGAAGCTTCTCGGGCTCGCCCAGCAGCTCGGCTTCGGCGATCTGGACACGGAGGCGCTGCAAAAGCTCGACACGGTGTTCCGGACCGCCGGCCAGGACCTGGTCACAGCCATTCAAGGACGGCAGTCGGATGCGAACATCCAGGCGGAAACGCAGCAGGCTGTCTCGGATCTCACGCAGGAGCAGCAGACGGGAGATGCCGAAGGGCTCGCCTCCGTCGATCCCGGCTTCGACGCCTTCATCCAACAGGAGATTGCCAGTCTGTCGAATAAAGTGACTTTCAAAGCCACTTCGATTGGCGGCCAGCTTTGCAATGGCATTCTTGCTTTCGGAGGCGGCATCACGTTCAATCCACCCGTGTCTTTGCCCGTGAGCGCCAGCGGCTCTGGCTGCGGAGGCCAGTTGACGCTGAGCGCGAAGCAGATCGGCTCGAATGAAGTGGAATTTGACGCGTCGGGGCAGGAGGGAACCATTCCTATCACCCCAACCGGGCCGACAGCCAGCCTCTTTGCGGGTACCGTGTACTTGACAATGCAACTCTCCAGTCCGGCCACGGTGCAGTTGGACATGAACACGCAATGGGCTACAAATGCACCCGTGTTGACGCTGGGAGGCACAAGCTTCGACCTTGGCGGACAGATAGTAGTGATCGGCGGCTCTGCATCCGACGCGATTCAATATCGTTTCGGCCTTCAGACTTTTACCTATAGCAGCCCGAATCCAACTAATCTTCCGGCGGGAACTTACACTGTGTTTGCGAATGTTTACAGCGGTAACCAGCTGGCAAGCGCCGGCAGTGGATGGCTCGCGAGGATCACGGTGCAGTGAGGTCGATGGAGACGTAAAACCAAGCGACCGGAGCTCATTCATGAGAATCTCAATTAGTCTGTCGCGGCGCGGAATAATTCTAGGCCTTCTGGTCCTTCCGCTGGCCGCGCAGAACCGAATCGAAAAAGCAGGTACGCCCTGGCCTTCAGCGCGCTGCGGGTCGGGAACAGCCCTGGCGAGCACCAACTCAATCTGCACGGCGTGATTACCCTGGCGCCGACCAGAGATGGGCTGAAACCAGGCGCCTTGAGAATTAAAAGCAATCAAGGGGAGCTTGTTAATGAAGATCTCGATTAGTCCCTCCAGGCGCGCCATGCGCCCGCTGGTGTTGATGCTGGCTTTTCTCGCCGCGCTTGCCGCGCATGCGGATCCAGTGTCGGTCTCGATCAGTGGATTGTCCCAGGTCACGTATGTGCCCGGCGCGTATCACAGTTTCAATCATCGGGGGGAAACACCACCGTCACCGATGCATTCTCTTTCGGCGGCGGAGGTTGCGGAGTGAATTGCCCATCGAATGCAACCTGGACTATCGGTTCGCTGTTCGAGGCCTCCCCGGGGGAATTGCATGCCTCCGCTGCAACGGCGTGCGTGGGCACGTTTTGTTACTTCGGCAGCGCGGGCGGTTCCGCCAGCTTCACGGACCTGCTGACCATCAATCCGGTCTCGACCGATCTGGTCGGCCGGACAGCCGATTTTCATTTCACCCTGGGAATCAGCGGCTCTCTGTCGGCGACCGGGGGCTCTTACTTCGATCCGGAAAACAATCAGACTTACGGTAACGCGAACTCGAGCTGGCAAGTCGATGCCAGTATCAGCGGCGTCGCCGTCCTCGACCGGAGCGGCACCGATAGCAGCTTCGATGGTTTCCATGGCGACCCCATTGCGAACCAGATCGTCGATGCCGTGATTCCGCTCGGCGATCCATTTACCCTAACAGTCACTCTCGGTGTGGGATCAGTGGTGAGTTATGATGTCGGCGCCGCCGCGGCGGATCTGGGTCACACGCTGACGTGGGGAGGCATCAGTGGAGTTACCCTGACGGACACCGGCGCCCCGGTCGATTTCACCGTCTCCTCTGCTTCCGGTTTCGACTACGAAAGCAGCCACATTCCGGCCGACACCCCGACAGTAGCGGAACCGTCCGGCCTCGTTTTGCTGGGAGCAGGTCTGTTTGCCTTGAGCCTCGTGGCGAAGCGCGCCGGAAATCCTTCGAAAACTGCTTAACTCAAACGAGCTGCATTTGGGCTTACCCGGATAGAGCACATCAACAGAAGTGCCCGGCGTATACGATCAGTCTACGCAGGATGCGATTGCTGTTCACCGTAAGGTGTTCACGGTGCCGGATCGAGGGTTGTCCTGCGGCCGGAACCCAACGTCGTCTACGACGCAGTCCCAGATCAGCGGGCGCGGCGCAGTTTTTCGTAAGTGGTGCCGGCTAACGCAAACGATGCGATCGCCGCGAAATATGCCAGCCGCGAGTTTTCCCGGATTTTGTCCGGACCATGATGATCGCACCACACTGGCATGCCCGCCGGGTATTCGCTTCGGTTGTAGACGTACACTCCCTTCGAGCGGAGCCCCTCGGCCACGCGCTTCAAAGTGCGCGTGGCTTTGCGGTCGCAGAGCACGCACTTGGCATCGATTCCTTCGAGCGGCAGCAGCCGAACCTCGCGGTTGAGGACCACCACAAACGCCAAAGCGGGTGCAAGGATCAAGACCACGAGGGCGACTAGATTCACGCGCATCGCTGGGTTCCCAAGAGCCCGCGGCCGCTATCGGCCGGGTATTAATCGAGGCGAGGCTTGGCACCGCCGTTTTCGTCGAACGTTTCGAGTTGCTTCTCAATGTTCGCCTGGAGTATATCGGCGCCCAGTCCCGGAGATTCGCGGAAGCGCGGCGGAAGCAGCGCGGCAACCGCGTCCGGCTCCCGGATCAGATCCGCGCGGTTGACCTCGGGATATCCGAGGCTGTCCGCAACGCGGCATGCCACACCGACCAATTCAAACAACTGGCCGGCGTGAACCGCCACATCCCAGTGATGAAAGCGGATGCAATCACACAGTGTCGTGGGAAAGCCCCACGCGGCGGCGAGAAACGCCCCGGCGTCATCATGGGCGCAGCCAAACAGGAGCTTCTCGAGATTCAGATATTCCTGAACACTGCCGAACTCGGCGGTCAGCACCTGCCCATATTTCTCGGCCGAAATCTGAAACAAAGCGAGTCTTCCCACATCATGCATCAGACCGGCCGTGTAGAGCAGCGGCACGGAATTTTCATCCGCGGCGCCCAGCGCCTCCGCGATCACTGCGGTCGCGATGCTATGGCGCCACGAAACCTGAAGAGCATTGGCCCAGCGGCCTGTGCGCAAATAACCTTTCACCGCCACGGCAAACGCCAGCGAACGAATCCGCTCCATGCCGAGGAGCGCGATCGCGTGCCGGATGTTGTGGACAGTGGCGCGGACACCGAAAGCTGGCGAATTGGCAAGAATGAGCAGATCGGCCGCCAGAACGGGATCCGAACGGAACACGTTTTCAAACTCCGCCATGGCCGTGTCGCTGTCGATGGAAACGGAAAGCAGCCGCAACGTCGAGGGTCGGAGCGCCGGAAGTCGCGAGAGCCGATTGAAGACGCTAGGTTCAGCCGCAAACGGAGGCGCGGAGGGGGTTTCCTGAATCAATCGACTATGCAACGCAGCACCTCGGGAAACAGCGATGGAGCTCGGTTGCAAATTATCGCTGTCGACGATCATATCGGATTGATTATAGGGCGGTTCTGCCGATTTACAGGTCTATACCTTAGTTAATGCCGGCTCATATCCGCTCGAATGCGCCGGATCGCGTCGCGTACTGGATTGATACGGCGGTACTTCCACAACCTGGTCCGGTAGTACGTCCCAGACTTGTCGCGAGCCCCGGTTTGGCGGATTATCTTTAGTAAACTTGCTGACGCCAACCAATATCGAGCCCGCCGATCGCCGGCATTGTCCCCGGTATAAGTATGTGGGAGAAGTGCGGTTTGAACGCAAGGGACAGGATGGCGTGGCGCGGCTGGGCTACGGGCTCACCGAGGACGTGAGCCAGCGAGCGCTGCGCTTTCAGCCGGAAGAACGCCTGGAGCCGGGCGCGGAGCTGGTGATGCGCATCGCGTGGCCCGCCCGGTTGCAGAATACCTGCGAGTTGGAGCTGATCGTCAGCGGCTTGGTCACGCGCGTGAGCGCCGGCGGAACCGTGGTGACGATTCGGGATTACGAATTTCGGACCTGCGGGGCACGATCGTTCTGGGAGGCGCCGGAGCCTTCGACCAACTGGAGAGTCGCATAAGAGCCGCCCCGCCGGTTGCCCGACCACCCAGGTTGCGCCGAGTCGCGGCTCAGGATGCATTTGCGGCCGTAAGACCAGCCTTCCACTTGAACCGTGCCCGCGCGGCGCTCGACGCGGTATAACGCGGCAGCGCCCAACTCGAGGGCCAGAGCGGGCAACGACCAACCGGTCATATCCGAGAGAATGTGGAGGGATCCGGTCCGCGCGACGCAGATGACGTACTCGGGGCTGTCGCATCGAGCGGCCGCCGCGGTTTCCAGAATGCGCTCGGCGTCCCGAAGAAAGGTTTCCACAACACTCTCTTCGGCCCCGAGAGAGTTGCTTTCGGAGATTTTTGACGTGTGCTATTGGGGTTCCGGGATCAACGAAAGCACCTTCTGCACGTACTCGATAGTCTCGGGATAATCAGGTAGCCCGCCTGCCACACTCACTTTGCCCGGGCCCGCATTGAACGCACCCAGAGCCAGAGAAACATCGCCGCCGTACATCGTCAGCAGCTGTTTGAGCAGGCGTGCCCCGGCGTTGACATTCTGTTTGGGATCGAACGCATCTGCGACGCCGAACTGAAACGCGGTGGCGGGCATCAGTTGCATCAGCCCCATTGCCCCCTTGGAGGAAACAGCGCAGGGCCGGGCGGCCGATTCCTGGCGGATTACGCCGCGGATCAGGTCAGGCTCCACACCCTCCTGCACTGCGGCATTCTGCACCAGCGAATCGAGTTCCGCGGCGGGTAACGGCGGACAGACCGGCGTTTCCGGTGCGGGTAGCGACGGGATGGCCGGCGGCAAAGGCAATAACGGCGGTTCAGCCTGCGTGGACGGCGGCGGGCCGGGCAAGTGCGCCAACTGGGTTTGCAGGGAATGGCGCTGTGCCTGGAGAGACACGGCCATGGAGGCAACCGCCTGCCGCTGCTTCGAAATGGATTGGTGCATCGCTTTAGCGACCGCCGCCGCCGGCTCTGCGGCGGGCATGTGAGCCGCTAACCCGAGCACCAGGCAGAGGCTTCGCAAACCGTTTATCCCATTGAACATTCGGATGTTCCTCGGAATACTTTAGAATCGCCGGAGGGCGCTGCCGATATGAGGTGTGGGTTGCAGGATGCGACTCGAGAGGCGTCTATGCAAATAGGTTCAGTGAATTCCCTGATGCCGGCACCGCCAGTCGATCCGACGCCGGCTTCCAACCAAGAACCGACACAAATGAAACAGGTGGCCACTGCCGTGCGGGCATTGAACGAATCCGGTATGTACGGCCAAGACCGGGAACTGCAGTTTGCCAAGGACCCGGGGACTAAAACCATGGTGATCAAAGTGGTCCAACAGCAGACCGGCGAAGTTATCGAGCAGATTCCGCCGGAGGAAGTGCTGCGCGCCGCAGAGGCTCTCAAGCAAATGGCGCAGGGACTCAAGTGATGTGGAAAGAGGCTTATCTCGCGAACGTGGTTTCGACCGACCCCATGGAGCTGGTCTGCCTGCTGTACCAGCACGCTCTGGACACTGTGCGGAACGCGCGCCGGCATCTGGCGGGCGCTGACATTGCCGAGCGCGGGAAGGCGATTTCGAAAGCGGTGGCAATTCTCGGCGAATTGAACAGCTCGCTCGACCACAAAGCGGGTGGTGCGATCAGCGCCAACCTGGAGGGGCTGTACTCGTACATGACTCTGCGGCTGACCGAAGCCAACATCCGGCAGCAGGATGCACCGATGGCCGAAGTCGAAAGCCTGCTGATGACGCTGAGCCAAGCCTGGCAGGAAGCCAAAGCCAAGCAGGCGGCGCCCGCGGAAGTGCCGGTTGCGCCCACGGCGCCGGTGTGGCAGGAAGCGAATCTGGAACCGGTCGGGCACGGGTGGAACGCTTAGGGCTTCGCGGCCGGCGTAGTCGGAGCGGGTGCCTCGCTGGGCGCGATTAGCCCTTTGGCGACGAGATTGGCCAGGCCGAGCCCGCCGCCGGCGGTCAACGACTGAGCGAACATTTCCTGCGCGTATTCCATGGCCGACGACGAGGCATCGTCCTCATCGGTGCCCATCCAGCCCCCTTCGGATTCGCGCATCCCTTTCATCATCTGGCTGATCAGCAACGCTTCGAACTGGCGTGCGGCGTCTTTAATCTTCTCCGGGGAGTCCTTGGGCGCGGGAGTAAGGCTTCCCGCCGCAGCATCCGCTAGTCCGATGGGAATCAGTGGGGCCATGCGGGTCTCCTCCTAGATCACTTCGAGTTCGGCATCCAATGCGCCGGCGCTCTTAAGGTTTTGCAGAATTGCGATGATGTCGCGCGGCGTGCTGCCAATGGCGGTGAGCGCGCGAACCAGTTCTTCGACGGTGGCGCCTTCCTTGAGAATAATGTCGCGGGCGCGGTCTTCCTTGGCGTCAACGGAGACTTGCGGAGTCACTTCGGTAGTTCCGTTCGACAACGCGTTCGGCTGGCTCACGTTCAAGACAGTTTGAATCGCAACCGTAAGATTGCCTTGCATGACGGCGACCGGGGCGATGCGAACGTCCTTGCCCATCACGATGGTGCCGGTGCGCTCGTTGACGACGATACGCGACCGGCGGTCGGTTTCCACGGTCAGGCTTTCCAACTGGGCCACGAACTCGGTGGGAGTCTTTTCGAACTGAGCCGGCAGAGTGACCGCGACCACGCCGGCGCTTTCCGCGCTGGCAGCGCCATTGAATTTCTGGTTCACCACTTCGGCGATGCGCGCGGCGGTGGTGAAGTCTGCCTGATGAAGTTGCAGCCGCACGGCATTGCCGATCTTTGCGGTCGGCGAGGCGACCTCGACAATTGCGCCATCGGGGATGCGTCCCACCGTCGGATGATTCACGATCTGGGCCGCGCCGGCCGCGCCGGCATTTCCGGCGACGGCGTATCCCCCCAGCACGGCAGCTCCCTGCGCCACCGCATAGATTTTGCCATCGGGGCCGCGCAATCCGGTCATCACCAAAATGCCGCCTTGCAGGCTGGCCGCATCGCCGAGAGCCGCGACCGTTACGTCGATCTTCATGCCGGGCTGGGCGTACGGAGGCAGAGTCGCCGTGACCATGACGGCCGCCGTATTCTTGACCTGGATCAACAGCGGATTGATGGCGACACCCATCTGCTGCAGGAGATTGGTGACGCTTTGCGCGGAGAACTGCGTCTGGGTGCGGTCGCCGGTGCCTTTCAAACCGACCACCAGACCATACCCGATGAGCTGGTTATCCCGTACGCCTTCCAGAGACACCAGTTCCTTAAGCCGGGTCGAGCCCGGAAGCCCGGCGGCCAGCACAAAGAAAAAGGCCAGAGTTCTTCTCATATGGAATTAAAAGGGGAGGATTCCCATCAGGAGCCGCCAGAGCACCATGGGACGGCGGACGGCATCGTTGACCACGCCTTTGCCATTGATCTTGAGCTCCATGTCGGCAATCTGATTGGAACTGACGACATTGGCCGTACTGAGGTCGAACGGGCGCACCACGCCGCGAACCGTAACCAACTGATGCTCGGCGTTGACATCGACTTCCTTGCTCGCCTCGATGACCAGATACCCATTGGGCAGCACCTGGGTGACGTGCGCGGTCAGAGTGGTATTGAGAGTCGTGGAGCGCGTGGTGGCGCCTTGGCCGTTCAGAGCCGATTGCGTGTTCAGATTCGCTAAGTTGGCCAAGGCGCCGGCAGCCTTGGTGGGGCCGCCGGCAGCGGTGATGGAGCTGCTCAACGTCGACTGGCGCTGCGTTTTGGTGGTGCCTTGCGCGACCGCCGAGGCCTGCTCGGAAACCACGATAGTGAGAATATCGTTGACCTGGCTGGCGCGGAAATCGCCGCCGAGATTCATAAAGCGCGAGGTCGGCGCCCACAAAGAGCCGGTGGGCGTCTGCACGCTGGCGGTGCTGGCCATCGCCTGGTTGACATATTGATCGAGCGGCGAGGGCGGGGGCGTCTTTGGCGCCTTCTTCCTGGCCGCCAGCACGACTGAACCGCTGGAGAGCAGGCCGACGAGCAGCAGACAAGTTCGGGTATACATGTCAGTTTCCTTCGGGTAAGGCGGCGTCGACAAAGGCTCGATCCTTACCTTCGACGCGCGCCTGAAAAATTTTGTTGCTGCGGAGATTACGGACGGCTATCGGATCTCCGATGCGGCCGTCGGACTCGGATTTCGCGGTCAGCGCGACGTGTGCCGCGCCGCTGCGCACTTCAATTTCCACGATGTCGCCACGCCTGACGTCCTGCGGGCGCTCTACGGAGCTGACTCGGATCTCGGCGCCCGCGGCGATGGGGCGCGTGGCGACGCGGCCGACGACCTGATCCAGGCTGCTGGCGAGATCAGTCGAAACGGGAAAGCCGCGGGTGGATTCGGGCCGAACCTGGTTGGCCCCGATCAGGCTCCCGCGCCGGATGGGCTCGGTAGCGATCAGGCGAGTCAGGCGCGCGGTGACGATCACATGCGCCCAGATCGCAAACCGCTGATTGGACCCGTAAACGACGTTGCCGCGCCAGATAACCGGCGTTGGCGCGTTCGCCAAAGCCGGCGCGCCGAGATCTTCGCGCCGGAATTCGATGCGGCCGCGTGGCACCGGGTAGAGGCTGGTTTCTGTAATCTCAATGCGGGTTTCCGGAAACGGCAGGGCGGCGCGCATGGCGTCCAGGACGCGGCTTCGATCGAGTGCCATCATCGGCAGCTCGAAGCAAAGCTCCTCGGGGGCATCGAGCTGGACTGCATGATTGCGCGCGATCGAAATCAATTCCAGGGGGCGGATGACCCGGCGCACGCCCGGGCCGGGAGCCGCCGCGATGGGAGTATCGGGATCAATTCGCGCAAAACCGGGCAGCGCCGCGGCCACCTCGCGTGCGGTAATCGGATCGTGCTCCGCCGGCAAGCAGCCGTTGGGAGCTGCGCGCGCGGTGAGCCCGAATAACAGCAGCAGAGGAGGAAGAACGCGCCTCATTGCGAGAGGTTGTTCACCTGCTGGTACATTTCATCGGCGGCCTTGACGACCTTGGAATTCGCCTCGTAGGCGCGCTGGGCAATGATCAGGTTGATAAATTCCTGGACGATGCTGACGTTGGACTGTTCCGTGTATCCCTGAAGCAGAGTGCCGAGTCCTTCCTGGCCGCCGGGAGTGGCGACGGTGGGCTCGCCGGAAGCGTCGGTCGGCTGATAGAGATTGTGGCCGATGGAGTTCAAGCCGGCCGCATTCTGAAACAGCGCGAGTTGAATTTGCCCCGCCTGCTGGACGGCCGTCTGGCCGGGCTGGGAATAGCTGACCGTGCCGTCGGGGGCGATGGTAATCGACTGGGCGTTAGTCGGAATCGTAATGGCGGGTTCGAGCGGATCGCCATCGGCCGTCACGACTGTGCCATTCTTGTCGAATTGAAAGGAGCCGGACCGCGTGTAAGCCAGATCGCCCGTAGGCCGGCGGACCTGGAAGAAGCCGTTGCCCTGAATCACCAGATCGAGCGGATTGCCGGTTTGCGAGAAGTTGCCCTGCGTGAAGATGATTTCGTTGGAAGCGGCGCGCGTTCCCAAACCGAGCTGCAGGCCGACAGGTACCACGGTCTGCTGGCCCGCGGCCGCGCCGGGCTGCGAGAGGGTTTGATAGAGCAGATCCTGGAACTCCGCGCGGCGCATCTTGTAGCCAATGGTGTTGGCATTGGCGAGGTTGTTGGCAATGTTATCGACGTTGGTTTGCTGGGCCGTCATGCCGCTGGCGGCGCTGTACAGAGCACGGATCATAAGGCAATTCCTCCGAGAGCATCGAAAGACTGGGGACGAAGCAGGCCGGGGAAGCGGCTGAGCGAGGGCGGCCGGACGGCGGGAATCCCGGGATTGAACCGGCGCGGCCGTCGCGGCACGGCAATGCCGGCGGGCGCCGCCGAAGGGGTGCCGCGCGGGCCGGCAGGCTTTTGCGGCGCCAGCATTGCCAAATCACGTAGGGACGTTTTGAAAGTCATTTCCATTTTTCTCCGCTGGTTATGTCGTGACGCGGGCGACCTCTTGCAGCGCGGACTGGTTCATCTGCGAATCCAGGCTCACGGCTTTCTGCAGCATTTCAAATTGACGCATCACGCCGACCAGGCGCATCGCGGCGTCCGGCACCGTCACGTTGGATGTCTCGAGCTTGCCCTGCTGGACCAGCACGTTGGCGGCGGGAACAGGAACCACGGACGCATCGGTATTCTGAAAGGCGGCGCCGGTGAGTTTCTTGAGCGAGTTGGTGGATGGGAACTCCACGAGGTCGAGTTTGCCGAGATCCTGGCCATCCTGGCGGACTTGGCCGTCCGGAGAGATCTCGATGGGCTTACTGCCGGCCACACGGAGGGCCTGGCCGTTACTTCCGGCGGCGCGCAACGAATAGCCATCGCCGGTGACGAGCTCACCCGATGGCGCGATCTTCAAGCTGCCGTTGCGCGTATAGAGAGGTCCCGAGGGGCCGTTGACCACGAGAAAACCGGGACCTGAGAGGCCGATATCCAGAGGGCTTCCCGTGGACGTCAAAGTTCCTTGAGAGAAGTCGGTCCACTGCCGTTCCACCACGGGCAGCGTGGTATCGGCCCCTAGAGGATTGAAGGCTTCGGCGGAAGTGTAGAGGCCATAAAAGGGATGATCCGTTTTATATCCGCTGGTCTCCGCGTTGGCGAGGTTATTGGCGAGGAGCTCGAGGCTTTCCATTCGGGAGCGCAGCCCGCTCGCCGCGGAGATGGTAATGGGATCCATAGAGACTCCGGGGCAAGCAAAGCAAGTGGGGGACCAAAGGAACCGGAAAAAAAGATTCGAGATTTGCTTGGAACTGCACGATATGGGAAGCGACGAGACGAAATCTCAGTCAACACTTTGACGACCGGGGTTGACTCGTCAAAAGCCCAACACCCGGCGCCGCGGCACATCCCGTTGAATTGATACACCGTCCGGATTTGGTTTCCGACCTGCATTTGCGGGCGGCATGACTTCGGCTGGCGCTCTTCCCGTCTGCGCTTCGAATCCCGTGGATAATCCCGCAGCTTCTGCTCCGAGCTCCGGGAATTCTGGCGATTCGCAAGCGTTCGGCCGGCAGCTGCGGGATGCGCACGACTCGATGAGCACTTCTAATGCTGATACTGCGTCCCAAACGATCTCGAACGGCAAACGCGCCGCCGCGCGTGAGCTCGAGAGAAAGAGTCAGGGGGACGGAGATGCCAAAGGCTCCGTTCCCGTGCCAGTTTCGACGCAACCCGTGCCGGCGCTGCCGCTTTCGCTGGACTTTGGGCTGATCCAAGGAATTGCTCCGGGTAAGGACGGCGAAGCGGACTCGCAGCAAGCCGCGGGACAACCGGCTGCCGCGACGCCGGCACTTGATCCGAAGCAGGACGCTCTGCAGGCGCCGCCGGACCCGCTGGCGGAAGCCGCCCAGCCGGTCGCAATGCCGAGGGAGTTGAGTTTCGCTCTCAAGCTGGATCCGCAGGCGGTTGGCAAAGGCTCGGAAAGCGCAAAGGACAGTAAGGCCGCGCCGGAGGGGTCTTCGCTCCGGATTCCGGCGCCGGTGAAGACTTCCGCGGCCGCCGTACGAGCGCTCGAGGAGGCTCACGCCGGCGAACCGCAGGCGGATGCGGCCGCACCTCGCAACGACGTAATGGCACGGATCGCCGCATTCCAGATGCCCCAGCAAAATCCGCAGGCTAGCGGCGCGGCCGAGAACGGCGCTGCAGCGCGCATGGAGTCGGCCAAGGCTTTGGACACCGGCAAGGCTTTGGACACCGCATCGATTCAAACCTCGTCCGCGGACTCCACGACCAAGGCCTCCGGCCCGTTAAAGGAGCTGTCCATCCAGGTCGGACAAACTCAGCAAGACCGCGTCGAGCTTCGCGTGGTGGACCGTTCGGGAGAGATGCAGGTGGCAGTTCGCGCTTCCAACCCGGATGTCGCGCAAGGGCTTCGACAGGGCCTTTCAGATTTGGTGGGCCGGCTCGAACAGAACGGCTATCGAGCCGAGGGCTGGCGGCCGGGCGGATCGGTGACCGGCATTCAGGGAACCGGCGAATCGCGGCAGAAGGAAATGCAATTCCAGCGGGACGATTCGCAATCTCAATCCGGAGGGTCCCACCAGGGCCGGCAGCAGAACCCCCAAGGCCAGGGCTACCGCCCGCGGTGGGTACAGGAGCTGGAAGGCAGTTTATCGGACGGAAGCAATTCCACTTCAGGAGATTCATATGGCGTCACCAATTAGCGGATTGTTCGGCTCGCCGGCAAATCCGAGCGGCACCAGTACCACTACCGCATCGACAATCGGCGCGGCGGCTCCCAACGAGCAGATGTTCCTGAAATTGCTCGTCTCTCAAATTCAGAACCAGGATCCGACAAACCCCGTGGACGGCACGCAATTCGTTTCGCAGCTGGCGCAGTTCAGTCAATTGGAGCAATTGATCTCGATCCGCGGCGATCTGGACAGCCAGAACGCTGCCATGAGCGGTGCGGGTGCGCCAAACGGGACGCCCGGCGGCGCGAACAGCCCCGCAGCCGGTACCGACCCGAATGCAGGGAGAGCCACCCCCGGGGTACCGAACGGCACGACGACCCCCTAGAAGTTAAGAACGGAGGACAACCTACATGTTTGATGCATTTACAACGGCACTCTCGGCGCTGAACGCGGATGTAACCGCGATCGATATCGTCGGCAACAATCTGGCGAATCTGAATACCGTTGGCTACAAGGCCGACTCCGTCCAGTTTTACGATCTGATGAGCGAGCAACTGGGGGGCACCAGTTCCTCGAACTCGGTGGGAACCGGAGTAAGCCCGGCGCAAGCGATCAAGCAGTTCACCCAAGGTTCGATTCAAACGAGCGGCGGGCCGCTGGACGCCGCCATCAGCGGTGACGGTTTCTTCGTGGTGCGCGACAACATCGGGCGGACGCTCTATACGCGGGCCGGCGATTTTCAACTTGCCGCCGACGGCAGCCTGCTGACAGCGACCGGCGAGAACGTCCAGGGCTGGATGGCGGCGGGCGGGAAGGTGAACCTCGGCGCCCCGATGGGCAACATCGTAGTGCCGGTCAACGGGGTAGTCCCCGCCACGCCCACTGCGAATCTGTCCGTGACCGCCAATCTGGACGCGCGGCCGGCCGTCGGAGCAACCGGCGCCTCGTTTTCGTCCCCGGTCCAGATTGTGGATTCTCAGGGCTCGACGCATATTTTGACGTTTTCTTTCACCAAGACGGGTGTGAACGCCTGGAGTTATACGGTGACGATCCCGGCGGCCGATCTGAAAGCCGGGGGAACCACGCAGGTCGCGACGGGAAACCTGACGTTTGACGCCAACGGAAACCTGCTGACCCCGGCTGCCGCCAACGGCAGCATTCCGCTGAAGATCACCGGGCTGGCCGACGGCGCCAGCGATATGACCGTGAACTGGAACCTCTACAACGGCACTTCAGCGTTGCTGACACAGTTCGCGCAGAACTCCGGCGTCTCCGGGACGCAGCAGGACGGCTTCCAGGCCGGCCAGATTTCCAAGATCTCGATGGGAACGGACGGCATCATCATAGCCACCTACTCCAACGGCCAAACGGCTCCGATCGCCCAGCTGGCGCTGGCGTCGATTCGCAATCCGGACAGCATGATCTCTGTCGGAAACAACAACTATCAGCCAACCATCGAGACGGCTGCCCCGGCGGTCGGCGCGGCCGACAGCGGCGGCCGCGGCCAGGTCCAGGGCGGCGCGCTCGAGACGTCGACCGTGGACGTGGCGCAGCAGTTCACCCAGCTCATGTCGTTCCAGAGAAGCTATGAAGCAGCATCGAAGGCCATCACCACCACCGATCAGATGCTGCAGACGCTCATCGCGCTGAAGCAGTAATCCAGGGGCCGCCAACAGAATGGAATCGGTACAACAGGCGCTGAGCATAATCCTGGTTCTGGGATTGCTTGGCGGCGCTCTGTGGTGGCTGCGGCGCAAAGGAATGGCGCAGTTCGCCTTCAAGACGCCCGGCAGCGGGCGGAGCCGCGCGATCCAGGTACTCGAACGGATGAGCCTGACGCCGCAGCACTCGCTGCACCTGGTGCGTGTAGGAGACCGGACTGTATTGATTGCGGCTTCGCCGGCCGGTTGCTCGATCCTGGAAGGCTTCGCAGAACCGTCTCGGGAGAAGGTAGAGATCCGATGAGGCGGCGCGGGCTCGCGGTCTTGCTGGCGGCGCTTCCTCTCCAGGCGGCTCCGGCCGAACCGACGGCGCTGTTCGGAATTAATCTGAGCAACGGCGGCAACACGCTCAGCGTGCCGATGCAGATCATCATTCTGCTGACGCTGATGACGCTGCTGCCCGCCATTGTGATGACGATCACGCCGTTTCTCCGGATCACGATCGTGCTGCACTTCCTCCGCCAGGCGCTCGGGACGCAATCGACGCCATCCAACCAGGTTTTGATCGGGATCGCCTTATTTCTGACGATCCTGGTGATCCAGCCGGTAGCCATGGATATGTATCACCAGGGGTGGGAGCCGATGCAGAAAAACCAGCTCACGTCCGACCAGGCATTCGACGCCGGCACCAAGCCCCTGAAAACCTTTCTGCTGCGCTTTGCGCGGGAAAAAGACGTGAAGCTGTTCCTGGACATGTCGCACGCGCCGCAGCCGCGAACCGCGGACGATCTGACCTTGCGCGTGCTGATCCCGGCGTACATCACGTCGGAGCTGAAAGCGGGATTTCAGATCGGCGCCGTGCTGTTTCTTCCGTTCATGATCATTGACCTGGTGGTGGCGTCGGTAACGCTGTCGATCGGCATGGTGCAACTGCCGCCCGTAATGATCTCGGCGCCTTTCAAAATTCTGCTGTTCGTGCTGGCCGACGGATGGAATCTGGTGTTGGGTTCGCTCATGAAAGGGTTCTACTCGTGACTCCGGAATTCGTGGTTCAGATTCTGAGGCAATGCCTGATGACTGCTTTCTGGCTGAGCTTGCCGCTGTTGATCATCGGCTTTGTGGCGGGAATTATTGTAAGCCTGATCCAGATTGTGACTTCCATTCAGGATACGGGATTCGCGACGATTCCCCGGCTGGTGGCCTTTCTGGGAGCGTTTTTGCTCGCCCTGCCCTGGATGCTGGCAAAGATGACGACCTATACGGTTTCAATCCTGGGGGACCTGAGCCGCTATGCGCGGTGAGCTGGTGCTCTCGACATCGACGCTGCTGGGATTTCTCATGACGCTGGCCCGCGTGGGCGGGCTATTTGTATTCGTGCCCATACCGGGCATGGGCTTGCGCGCGAACCAAGCTCGGATTGTGCTGACACTGTGCATCGCGATCGCGTTGTTTCCGAATTGGCCGCATCCCTCGGCCGCCTTGTCCGGCGCTGAAATGGCCGGCTGGCTGATCGACGAAGCGGCGCTGGGAATCGGCATCGGGCTAACAGTCGGGTTCGTGCTGGAGGGATTTTATGTGGCGGCGCAGATTATGGGTTTGCAGGCCGGCTATGCGTACGCCTCGACCATCGATCCGAACAGCCAGGCGGATTCGAGCGTGCTGGTAATCTTTGCGGAAATGGCGGTAGGGCTCCTGTTTTTCGCTCTGGGTCTCGACCGCGAAGTGATCGGAATTTTCGCGCGCAGCATGGAGATCGCGCCGGCGGGATCGCTCGTGCTGGCCCGCGGCCCCGCCGCGCAATTGCTGTATTTGGGCGGCTTGATGTTCTCGACCGGCGTGCGGCTGGCACTGCCCATCGTAGCGGTGCTGCTGCTGATCGATATTTCTCTGGCGCTGCTGGGGCGCGTGAACGCGCAGCTGCAATTGCTGACCATCGCCTTCCCGCTCAAGATGATGGTGGCGCTGACCATCATTGGCTGGTTGGTGCTGCTGATGCCGGGTATCTTGCGAAACGAAGCCAACCTGTCTTTCGCGGCGGCGCGAACACTGGTCGCCCGGTAACATGGCGGACAACGGACAAAAGACCGAGCAGCCAACGCAGCGCCGCGTCAAGAAAGCGCGCGAGGAAGGGAATTTTCCTTCGGCGCGGGTCTTCGTCAATTCACTCCAGTTCATCGCGTTCGTGGCGATGCTGCACTCGTGGGGGCCGGTATGGGTGACGGCAATTCACCGCAACCTCGCAATGCTGTTGAATCACGCTTCGACGGCGCACATGGATCCCAAGTTCATTGTCTACATCAGCCTCGATCTGGCGCGCGAAACGCTGATGCCGCTGGTGCTGGTGGGTGCGGTGCTGATGATTGTCACGCTCGCGGCGCAGTTTTTCGTGACGCGGCTGGGGCTCAGCCTCAAGAAGCTGGCGCCCGATCTGAATCGGCTGAACCCCATGACGAAGATCAAAGAACTGCCGAAACAGAACATTCCGGCATTCCTGCAGGCGCTGGTGATGCTGCCCGTATTCGGCGCCGTGGTGTATTTCCTGGTGCGCGACAATTTCGACGCGCTGCTCCAGTTGCCGCTGACCAGCACCATCTCCGGGGCTGCCGAGGTCGGGCGAACGCTGGAGTCGCTTTTGTGGAAGGCTTCGGGATTGTTTCTGGTGTTCGGTCTCGTGGACCTGTTCCGGCAGAAGCGGCGATACCAGCAGGATCTGCGGATGAGCAAGCAGGAAATCCGCGACGAGCTGAAGGAAGTGGAAGGCAATCCGCTGATGAAAGCGCGGATCCGGCGCATCCGGCGGGATGTCGCGCGGCGGCGCATGATGCAGGAGGTGCCGAACGCCACGGCGGTGGTCGTCAACCCGACCCACTTCGCGGTGGCGTTGCAATACACCATGAATTCCCAAGGCGCGCCGAAAGTAATCGCCAAAGGCAAGAATTACCTGGCGCTGCGCATCCGTCAGAAGGCGATCGACGCCGGGGTGCCGCTCATCGAGAACCCGCCGCTGGCACAGGCCCTGTACAAGTCGGTCGACGTCGGGCAGGAGATTCCGGCGCAGTTCTATCGGGCCGTCGCGGAGATTTTGGCGTATGTGTACCGCTTGATGAATGGGAGGATGCCGGCATAGCCGCCTGAGCAGGCGGCGGCAGCCCGGATTGGCTGCCCTACTGAAACTTATATGGAACAGAAGGCCATAACGGGCGGGAAGTCGGGCGGCGCGGCGGCGGTTGCATTAAAGCAATTGCCGGGGTTGGCCGCCACCAACTGGCGCGATATCGCGGTGCCGCTGGCCGTGTTGGGTGTGGTCATCGCGCTGATCGCGCCCGTGCCCCGATTTCTCCTGGACATCCTGATCGTCACCGATATCATGCTGTCGGTGGTGGTCATGATGGTCGCCATGTACATCCGGAAGCCGGTCGAGTTTAGCGTATTTCCGACCACGCTGCTGCTGTTGACCCTGTTCCGGCTCTCGCTCAATATTTCGTCCACCCGGCTGATCCTCATGAATGGCAACACGGGAACAGCCGCGGCCGGAGACGTGATTCAGGCCTTCGGCAATTTCGTGGTGGGCGGCAATTACATCATCGGCGCGGTGATCTTCCTGGTGATGATCGCGATCCAGTACGTCGTCATCAACCACGGCGCGGTGCGCATTTCCGAAGTCACCGCGCGGTTTACTTTGGACGCGCTGCCCGGCAAGCAGATGTCGATCGATTCCGACCTCAGCTCGGGGTTGATCGATGAGCACGAGGCGCGGCGCCGGCGCAAAAGCCTGGTCGCCGAAGCCGAATTTTACGGCGCGATGGACGGCGCTTCGCGCTTCACGCAGCGGGACGCGGTTGCAAGCATCCTCATCACCGGGATCAATATCATTGCGGGCTTCCTCATCGGTGTCCTGCAGCACGGGATGGATTTGGCGCGCGCGGCCGAAACCTACACGGTTCTGACAATCGGGGACGGGCTGGTCACCGTAATTCCGGCGCTCATGATCTCGATCTCGGGCGGCTTGATTGTGACGCGGGCAAGCTCGGACGAGCGCCTGGGCACCGATTTCGGATCGCAGGTGTTCGGCAATCCGCAGCCATTGTTTCTCGCCAGCGGCGTGCTGATCGTGCTCGCGCTGTTCCCGGGGCTGCCGACCATTCCTTTTCTGGCCATGGGCGCCGGCCTTGGCGCCACCGCATGGGGGCTACGGAAGAAAGAGGCAGACGCGGCGAAAGCCAGCACGGCGGTGAAACCCGCGGCGGCGGCCAAGGAGAACCTGGAAGGCCTGCTGCGCGTCGAACCGCTCTCGATCGAGATGGGCTTGGGCGTGGTGAAATATGTGGCCGGCGGCCAGGAATCGCCGCTGATCAAGCGCATCTCCGGCATTCGGCGGCAGTTGGCCTCGGAACTGGGATTCCTCCTGGGGCCGGTGCGAATCGTCGACAACATCGCCTTGAAGGCCCACGAGTACGTAATTCTGCTCAAGGGCGCCGAAGTGGGGCGTTACGAACTGGCGGCCGGGTGCGAGCTGGCGATTCCAGTCGGAAAACCGGAGGCTCCGGCCGAAGGCAAGCAGACCAAAGAGCCCGCGTTCGGAATGGCCGGCTGGTGGATTCCCTCCGATGCCGTGGAGCGCGCGCGGCGCAACGGCTTTACGGTGGTCGATCCGGTGAGCGTCATCGGCACCCATTTGACCGAGATCATCCGCCAGCATGCGCCGGAATTGCTATCGCGCCAGGATACAAAGAAGATTCTCGACCGCGTGGCGATCGAGCATCCGAAGGTGGTCGAGGACCTGGTTCCGAAACTGCTGCCGCTCGCGGCCGTGCAACGCGTGCTGCAAAACCTCTTGCGGGAGCGCGTATCGATCCGCGACGCAGTCACAGTTTTGGAATCGCTCGGCGAAGCGGCGGCAACCACTCGCAACCCGGTCCTGCTGACCGAATACGTGCGGCAGGGATTGCGGCGCATGATCATCAAGCCGTTCCTCAACGCCAACGGCGAGCTGCCGGTATACCTGCTGGATGCCTCGCTGGAGCAGACCGTGGAATCGGCGGTGGAACACGGCGAGCAGAACAGTCACCTGACGCTGAATCCGACCGCGTTGCGAGATGTTCTGCGGCGCCTGCAGGCGAAGCTGGGGAATCCGGAGACGCCCGTCGCCGTCGTGGCGAATTCGGGCTCCCGTTACTTCTTCCGGCAGATCGTGGAATCGACAATGCGCAACGTGTTTTTCATCTCGCACAGCGAAATTCCGGCTGACACCAAGATCGTTTCATTAGGAGTAATCCAATAAGATGCCTGGGATAGACAAGAACACCCGATTGTTCGTGAAGTCGTACTTTACAACTTCGATTGCCGAGGCCATCGAACTGGCGGGGGCGGAGCTGGGACCGGATGCGCTGCTGTTGAACACGCGTCCCGCGCCGCCGGAGAGCGGGCATCCCGGCGAATACGAAGTAGTCTTCGGCGTGCCACCCGCAACGGGGGGCGGCGCCGGGGTCGCGGCCGCGCCGTCAGCCGATCCGGTAGCGGACTTGCGCAAGCGGATGGACGAGATCCGGGAAATGGTGTCGCGGATCGGATCGCCGGCCAGCGCGCCGAAGCCGACCTTGGCGGCCGACGCGTTGTTGAATGCCGGCATTGAGCCGCGCCTGGCCGCTGAGATCGATCTGGCGGTGCAGCAACGGCTCCGGAATCGCGGTGCGCTGCAGGCGGGCCGCATCAAGCCGATTTCGGATTGGGATACGGCCACGATCTTGCGCGAGACCACGCTCGAAATCGAAGCCCGGTTTGAGGTTGCGCCGGAGCTCGGGCGCATCGCGGCATTGGTAGGCCCGCCGGGTTCCGGCAAAACTACAACGCTCATCAAGCTCGCGGTGACGCAGGGCTTGGCGGCGCAGCGGCCCGTACGCCTGATTTCCACCGACCACTACCGGATCGCGGCGGCGGCGCAATTGGAAACTTACGCCGACATTCTGGGCGTCCCCTTCACGCTCGCGGAAACTTCGGTGGCCCTGGCGCATGCGATTGATGCGGCGCCGGCCGAGGCCCTGGTGCTCATTGACACCCCGGGTCATACGGCGGCATCGCTCGAGGACTCGGGTGGAGATCTGGTGTACTTTCTCGGCAGCCGTCAAGATATTGACACACACCTGATTTTGACAGCTACCATGCGGATACCGGACCTGCGCCGGATCACGGATTTGTTTCAGGCGTTCCGGCCCTCCAAGCTCCTGTTTACCCATCTGGACGAGGCGGACTCCACCGCGGCGGTGTTTTCCGAGGCCGCGCGCACGGGAAAACCGCTCTCGTTCTTATCAACCGGCCAATTGATCCCCGAGGATCTGGAATCGGCGAGCAAGTCGCGCGTCACCGAATCATTGGTATTGGAATTGCCACAGCCATGCGAGGCGGTCGCCTGAAACGCGCATGGCCCTTAGTCCGGCTGATTACCGTAGCACTCTCGACGAAGACAGCACATTACGGCGTGAAGCGCTGGTGCTGCAGCACCTGCCTCAGGTGCGCCTGATCGCGCGGCGGATCCACGAACGCCTGCCCGCGTACATCAGCCTCGACGATCTGATTTCGTCCGGTGTGCTGGGCCTGCTGGCGGCCATCGATAACTTCGACGAGACGCTGAACGTCCAGCTCAAAACCTACGCCGAGCGGCGTATCCGCGGCGCCATCATGGATAGCCTGCGCGAGCTGGACTGGGCCCCCCGGGAAACGCGGAAGCGATCGAAGGTCATCGAAGCGGCGATTCACAAGAGCAAGCAGAAGCTGGGGCGCGAACCGCAGGAAGAGGAGATCGCGGCCGAACTCAACATTGCGCCCGAGGAATATCAGCGCTGGCTCACCGATATCCAAGCCATTGATCTGCAGCCCATGGAGTACGCCACGTCCGATGGCCGGCGGCTCGACGTGCTGCGGCTGGTCCCGGACACGGACGAGAATTGGCCGTCGCGGCTGGTGGAGCGATCCGAGCTGGAGCGCATTCTGGCGCTCGCGATCGAGCGCATGCCCAAGCTGGAGCGCACCGTTTTGAACCTGTATTATTTCGAAGAATTGAGCCTGGCGGAGATCTCGAAAATCGTCAAGTTGCACCTTTCGCGCGTCGCGCAATTGCGGGTGCAGGCGGTGCTGCGTCTACGCAGCCATCTGCAGCGCGTATGGTCGCTGGATTCGCGGAGGAAGGATTGAATCCGACGCTGCCAGGAGGGCCGGAATCCGGCGGGAACGGATCCCAGGCCGACGCCATGCCGCCGCCAGGCCCGGCTATGGCTGAGCCGCGCGCCGCGGATGGGAAAGGCACGATCGGCATGCTCCTCGACATGGAGATGCCGCTCGTGGTGCGCTTCGGCAGCACCCGGATGTTGCTCAGCGATATTTTGGCGCTGGGCCCGGGATCAGTGATCGAGTTCCGGCGCTCCCCGGAAGATCCCGTGGACCTGCTGGTGAATGGCCGGGTCGTGGCGCGAGCGAAGGTGGTTGTGGTGCAGGGCAACTACGGCGTGCAGATTACCGAGATTGCGACACAGCGCGACGAATTGGCGAGTGACCCGCGGCCGCCGGCGCGCACCATACGAGGCAACTGATGAATTTGGATTGGATCTTAAGCCCCCTTACTCCGTACGTGGTAATCGTGTTGGTGCTGGTAGCCTGCATTGCGGTGCTCGTCACCGCCCAAATCGAGGTCTGCCGGTTGCGCCGGGCCGCCGCGGCCTCCCAGCACGAGCTGGCGGACAAGCTTACCGCGATGCAATCGACCGTCGCCGATATCGGCCGGCAGCGGCAGGAACCGCCGGTCGAGGTGGCGCCGGTTCGCAGTGCGGCCCTCCGGCCCTCGCTCAATCTTACGCGGCGCACACAAGCCCTGCGCATGCGCCGGCGGGGAGAATCGGTCGAGAGCATTGCCGCGGCGTTGTCCACTCCACGCAATGAGATCGAGCTGCTGCTGAAGGTCTACGAGATGGTCGAGTACCGCAGGCAGTTAAAGGCGCCGGTACAGCCGGTGGCGTAAGAGGAGAACCATCGGGTGCGCCGGTTTGTGGCTTTGCCGCCGCTAGGCCGGGCGCTGGGCCGCCCACGAGGGGTCGCCTAAACCACGCAGCTTCATGATGAGCGTGGTTCGTTTCAGGCCAAGGAGCTCGGCCGCGGCCGTCTTGTTGCCGTTCGTCTTCGCGAGAGCGCTCTGCAGGATCGACCGTTCAAACTGACTGACGGCTTCGGCGAAATCCATCGGACCGGAAATCAGCATCGGAGCCGGCACCGCCGCATCGAGCGGCGGCCGGTACGAGTCGGTCAAACCGAAATCGGAGGGATGAAGGGTGTCGCGCAACCCGCTCAACGCGATCGCCTTCTCGACGGCATTTTCGAGCTGCCGCACGTTGCCGGGCCACGGCATCGTCAGGAGCCGGTCGAAAGTTTTGGGAGTGATTTTCTTGAGCGGTATTCCTTCGTTCTGGCAAACCTTGGAAGTGAAGTGTTCCACCAGCAACGGGATATCGGCTGGGCGCTTGCGCAGCGGCGGCATTTCCAGCGGCACTACGTTGAGCCGGTAATACAGGTCCTCGCGGAACTTGCCCTGGCGGACCCGATCGAGCAGGTTGACGTTCGTGGCCGCGATGACCCGGACATCGACCTGGATCGTGTCGGAGCTCCCCAGGCGTTGGAATTCCCGTTCCTGCAGCACCCGCAGGAGCTTGGCCTGCAGCTCGAGCGGCATATCGCTGATTTCGTCCAGAAAGATGGTGCTCTTGTGAGCCTGTTCGAATCGGCCGATGCGCTGGCCGATGGCGCCCGTAAACGCTCCCTTCACATGCCCGAACAATTCGGCTTCGAGCAGGTTCTCCGGGACGGCGCTGCAGTTCACGGCGACCATCGGAAGATTGGCGCGCGGACTGGCGCTATGCAGCGCCCGCGCCGCCATCTCCTTGCCGGTTCCGGTTTCTCCCGTGATCAGGACCGTGCAGCGGAACGGCCCGACCAGGCGAATGGTGTTGGCGACATCTTCCATCGCCGCGCTGTTGCCCACCAGCTTGCGCCGCCATGGCTCCGTGTTCGGCGTACCCGCATGGGCCCGATCCCGGCGCTCCTTCTCTTCGCACGCCTGCGTGATCGATTCCAGGGCTGCGTTCCAGTCGTCGCGGCCACCCAGGCAGGTGTAAGCCCCCTCGCGAACCAGTTGGATCGCCTGGCGCGCCGATAGATCTCGATCCCAAAAGATGATCGGAAGATGGACATCGGCGTCGAGGAACAGCTCCAAAATGGCATGCCGCTCGCGTCCCTCGGGCTGCGCCGAGATCAGAACGCAATCAATCTTTTCCGACCGGATCGCCGCGAGTGCCTCATCCAGGCTTGTGACCCGCGAGAGTCCCAGCCCCGGCGGCAGAGTTTCATAGCCGGTACTCGCAGATTCCTCATTGGCATTTACCAGCCATAAGACTCGTTGCAAGGGCATAATTGATTGGTTGATGTTTCCTCGGTGCCGGCCGCACCCGACCTGGTGCTCCTCAATTGTTTACTCGGACCGGTGACAGGATTCTAGGCCGAATTTAGGAAGTATTTGTTTCCTACCCCCCGGCCAGAGTACTGCCATAACTTGCGTTATTGGCCTCGTGCTTACCTATTTACGGTATTGCTGGACGAGCCCGGACATGGGATGCTTATGGCCAGTAGTGTGCAATAGCGGTCTAGCCATATGAAGATTCAAAACGACGGCTTGCAGGGGACGAATCCGCTCGAGAGTGGGCGGACGCAGGCCACTCAGCAACCGGGGGGAACCAACGGTCTCACCGGGCAAACCATCGCGGGGCACGAGGGAGATTCGGTTCAGATATCGGGGATCTCGAAGCACCTTGCCGAATCCAACGCGCTGGATAGCAGCCAGCGCGAGAATCGCGTCGCGCAGCTGGCCGCGCTTTATGCCAAGGGAAACTACCACGTCGACGCGGCGAAGCTCAGCGGCAAACTGGTTTCCAACAGCGTCGCTGCCGGAGAAGGCGGGTCGAAATGACGGCCGGAGCCGGCTTGCTTGCTCATATCGCGCAGGCCGAGGGGCACGTCCGGAATGCCCGCCGATCCTGGGATCCGACCAAATCCGAGGGGTGCGAGCAATGCGCGGAGCACTTGCGGAAAGCCGTTGAATTCATGCTGTTCGCGCGCCAGGCAGCGGCCGGCGGCACGGCTCTTCCCGGAGCGAAGGCGCAGCTGACGCGCCTGCATCATGAAGTGGAAGTTCTATCGCGGCTCGTAGATTCAGCAATCGCATTTTCACGAGGCCTGGCCCTGCGCTTGATCAGCGAGGAGCCCGTCCACGCCGAGCTGAAAGGATGATGCGCTGTGTCCAACGTCTTTGCCACTCTCAGCACCGCCGGCCAGTCGCTTGGAGTATTTCAGGACGCGCTGACCACCGTTCAGAATAACATCAGCAACTCCAATACCCCCGGTTATGCGAGTCAATCTGTCAATTTCGTAACCCAACCTCTGGATTTGCTTAGCGGCCTGGTTGGCGGAGTGGCCGCAAAAGGCCTGCATAGCGCGCGCGACGAATACGCCGAAGAAGAGGTGCGCCGGCAGCTGTCGACCCTGGGAATCTACGAGTCGCAAGCTTCCGCGACAAGCACCATCGCGAGCAATTTCGACCCGAGCGGGAATACGGGAGTCCCGGCTGCTCTGAACCAGCTGCTGAACTCGTTTTCAGCCTGGAGCCTCGACCCGAACAGCGACAGCACCAAGCAGCAGGTGCTCGGCGACGCGAGCAGCCTTGCCACCACTGTGCATCAGTTGGCGGCGTCACTGACAAACAATGACCAGGATCTGCAGGGGCAAATCGCGGGCGCGGTCCAGCAGGTCAATCAGCTCACCTCGCAAATCCAGCAGCTCAATCTCGCCATCGGGCAGACTGCGAGCCCGGGGCAGGCTCCGGATCCCGGTCTGGATGCGCAGCTGCACAGCGATTTGCAGCAGCTCTCCGAGCTCGTCGATTTCAGCCAGGTGTTCCAGCCGAATGGAACCGTAACGGTCGTTTTGAGCGGCGGGTCGCCCCTGGTGGTGGGCGATCAGCAGTTTGCTCTGTCGGCCAACGCTGCGGTTCCGGCCGGGTCCGCCAATCCCGGGGCGCCCCCCACCATGAGTGTTCTGGACTCCAACGGGAACAACATCACGTCTCAGATCACCGGCGGAAAATTGGGCGGCCTGCTGGACGTGCACAACCGCGTGATGGCCTCGATTCTCGGCGACGGCAGCCAGGCAGGCTCGTTGAATCTCTTTGCCAAGTCATTGGCCGATACCGTCAACGGCATTCTGCAATCAGGCACCGTGTCGGTGAATGCCGGGGCTGCCAACGGCCAGGCTTTGTTTACCTACGACAATACGGACGCGACGCACGCAGCCGCCAGTTTCGCCATAAATTCCAATCTCACCACGGCCGGCCTGGCACCGGTGGATAGCAGCGGCAACGCCAATGGCAACGCCTTGAAGCTCGCATCGCTGGCCAACTCCATAACCAATGGTGGCGTCGGGGGCCAGACCTTCGCGGCATATTTCGGGCAGATCGCGCAATTCGTCGGAAATCAGAATTCCACCGCAACCACAAATCAGAACACTCAGCAGCAGATCGTGACCCAGGCCGAATCACTGCGGGACCATGCCTCGGCTGTTTCGCTGGACGCACAAGCCATTCAACTCCAGCAATTCCAGAAAAGCTACGAAGCGACTGCCAAGCTGATCACGGTGCTGAACAGCGTGACCGAGACGACCATCAACATGGTGCAGTAACAAGGAGCTCTATGCTGCCCTTTCTTTCCGGTGCAACCCAGCAGTATTTATCGGATCTCCAGCGGATCAACAGCGAGATGGCGGACGTTTCCAGGCAACTGAGCAGCGGGTTGCGGGTAACCAGCGTTTCCGACGATCCGGCCGCGGTCGAACCGATCCTGTTGAATCAGAGCCGGATTTCCCAGCTCACCCAAACCCAGACCAATCTCAATAATCTCAAGCCGGAACTCGAGACCGGCGATACCGCGTTATCGGAGGCGATGAAGCAGGTGGAAAGCGCGATCTCCATCGCGAGCCAGAGCACCTCGCCCCTCAGCAATGCCGACTCGATGGCCCAGCTCACCATACAAGTGCAAGGCATTCTGCAGAACCTGGTGAATTTGAGCGCTTCCACGTCGGGCGGCCGCTATATTTTCAGCGGCGACCTGGACCAGCAGGCCCTGTACACCATCGACCCGACGCAGCCCACCGGGGTGCGCCAGCTCGCCGCCACGAAATCGACTCGCGGCATCACGGACGCCAACGGCGTGCAGATCTGGCTTGGGAAGACAGCATCGGAAATTTTCGATGCGCGGGACGCCAGCAACAATCCGGCTTCCGATAACGTCTTCGCCGCGGTGAACTCTCTGCTGACAGCGCTGCAGGCCAACAACAGCGCGGCCGCTGAAGCCAGCATCACGAACCTGAAGTTGGCGGATTCTCATCTGAACCAGGAACAGGGATACTACGGCATCGGCCAGGCCCGCGTGAACGATACTCTCACGGCCATTTCGAGCTCTCTCGTGAGCGTGCGAACCGACCAGAGCAGCCTGCGCGATGCCGACATGGCGACCGCGGCTGTGGAACTCCAGCAGCTAACCGTGCAGCAGCAGGCGGCCCTCTCCTCGCGCGCCAAAATTGGCGGCACCAATCTCTTCGATTTTCTTGCGTAGGGATCTTCGCGCCATGGTGAGTCTCTGCACGATCGTCAAGAACGAGGAGCGGATTCTTTCGCGGTGCCTCGATTCGGTCCGCGAGCTTGTCTCCGAAATGATCCTGGTTGACACGGGTTCGACCGACGCAACCCCGCGGATTGCCGCGGAATTTGGCGCAACCGTCATCCCGTTCGACTTCACGGCGCCCGATTTTGCGGCCGCCCGCAACCATGGCCTGGCGCGCGCAAAGGGCGGCTGGATTCTGGTGCTGGATGCCGATGAAATTCTCGAGCCCGCGTCAGCGGCGCTGGTTCGCGAACTGATCGCGCGCAACGAAAACGCAGGATATTACTTCCAGCGCCTGAACCGCCTGCTCAAAGCCGGCGCCACGCCTGACTATCTCGTTCGTTTGTTTCCAAACCGCCCCGAGTATCGCTATCGCGGCCGGGTCCATGAGACGATCGACGCCTCCATCCTGCAGTGCGGCGGACGGCTGGTCCGCACCGGCGTCCGCATTCACCACGAGTTCGCTGCCGATCCGCAAGCTCGACGGCAGCGAAACCTCTGGTACATCGGGATTCTGAAAGAGGAGATCTCCGCTCATCCGGAGGACAACAGCCGCCTCGATTTTCTGGCGGCCGAATATCATCAACTCGGGATGTTCGACAAGGCGGCCGAAATCGCCGAGCAGATTGTAGCCGCAAGGCCGCTCGATCCGCAGGCTCATCTCCACGCCGGCGTCTATCATCTGCTCTACAAACCGGACCGGGAGCGGGCGCGGGCCGATTTCATGGCTGCGCTGGCGTTACGCCCCGGCTATCAGGAGGCGCGCGCATTTCTTGAACTGATGGAAGAACAAGAGCGGCTGCTCGCGAGCCCGGCATTGGCTCAGGCGCCGGGTCCCTACATGACCCAGGCGGATTGCCGGTAAGCGTTTCCCCGGGCGCTGGGCGTCTGCGCCAGATGCGCCAGGAGGTCCAGGCAGCGCCGTACCCCCGGGTCCTTCCGGCCTTCCGATAAACGCGCTCGGAATCGCAGCATGCCTTCGGCCAGCGCCTGTAGCAACTCGAACCGCTCTTCCTCCAGCCCCGGCGATAGGCTGCGCCGCAGGTTTCGCGTCTTCTGCAGCTCCTCGTGCAGCAGCGGCTCGTTCCCGGAGGCAAAAGCTTCGAGGATCCGCCCGGCCTGGAGAGCGGGGCTCGTGCTAAGGGTATCTGCAAGTGGCATCTGGAGTTCTTATCGTCAGTTCCCGGCAGAATTTCCTAGAACTTTAGGGCTGTCGACTCGATGTGATAAGAGGAACGGCCCATGATTTACGTCACCCGCCTGAACCACACGCCTGTGGTTCTCAACTGCGACCTGATCGAGCACATCGAGACCACGCCGGATACTGTCATAAGTTTGACGACCGGTCAAAAAATGATGGTGCTGGAATCGGCGGATGAAGTCGTAGATCGCGTGATCCGGTATCGCCGGTCGCTCCTGTCGCCGGAGAACATGGAACGGACCCCGCACGACTCGCCCGACGAATCGATCTCCACAGGACGCGACATTCATGGCAGACGCTAAAGACACCAAAGGGGCAAAGGAAGCGCCCAAAGTTGTTTCCAAGGGCCCTGCCACCCGGCCCGACCTGGTCAGCATTGGCGGCCTGCTCGTCGCCCTGGGAGGAATCCTCACCGGCCTCATCATGGACGGCGGGAGCTTCAAAGACGTCCGGCAAGTCTCGGCCGGGCTCATCGTAATCGGCGGGACTTTGGGCGCCGTGATGATCACGACTCCCATGTCCGTGCTGCTGGGCGCCGCCAAACGAGCGAGCTCGATTTTCCTCGAACGAACGTATACACCGGCCGCGGTAATCGATGAGATTGTCGCCTATGCCACTCAGGCGCGTAAACAAGGAATCGTTTCCCTGGAACAGCAGGCTGACGCCATCAAGGACCCGTTCCTGAAGAAAGCGCTGAACCTGGCCATCGACGGTGTCGAGATGAACCAGTTGCGCAGCATCATGGAACTGGAGATCACGCTGATGGAGCACGAAGGCGAGGCGGAAGCCAAAGTGTTCGAGGCTGCCGGCGGATATTCCCCGACCATCGGGATCATCGGCGCCGTGCTGGGTCTGATGCAGGTGATGAAGAACCTGGCCAACATCGAGGAAGTTGGACGCGGTATTGCCACCGCCTTTGTCGCGACCGTCTACGGCGTTGCCCTCGCCAATATCTTTCTGCTGCCCGCCGGCAACAAACTCAAAGCCCGGGTGAAAGAAGAAGTCAAGATTCGGGAACTCGCTTTGGAGGGTATCTTGTCGGTGGTGGAGGGCCTGAATCCCAAATTGATCCGCACCAAACTGGAGGCGTACGCGCCGCACAGCCCGGCGGCGGAAAAGAAAGCCAAGGCCAAAATGGAAGCCGCCGGTAAGCCCGCCCCGGCCGAAGGCTGAGATGGCACGTAAAAAGAGCGCGCATCAGGACCACGAGAATCACGAGCGCTGGCTCGTCTCCTACGCGGACTTCATCACCCTGCTTTTCGCGTTCTTCGTCGTGATGTTCGCCTCCTCGCAAACCGATAAAGCTAAAGCCAAACAGGTGGCGGATTCGGTCAAGGAAGCGATCGAAGATGGTGGTATAAAAGCCACGGTGAAGGAAGTTCTCGGCGGCACCGTCGACGAGAAGGGCAAGGGGAATGCGCAATTCAAGGGACCCGGCGGCGTCAACAAGATGAAGAACCCGCCCAAAGTGGAGGAAGAACAGGAGCCAAAGCCCAAACCGGGGCAGCAGGCCGAACTGCTGCCTTCACTCCACTATCTCAACAAAGAACTCGAGGACGCCATCAAGGCCGGCAAGATCGACGTCCATCTGGAGCCCCGGGGACTCGTGATCAGCCTCCGGCAGGCGGCGTTCTTTCCTTCCGGCGAAGATACCATCGCGCCGGAAACCTACACCACGATTCAGAAGATCGCCGAGGTCATCGGCAGGTTGCCCAATCCGGTGCGCCTGGAAGGCCACACCGATTCCATCCCTATTCACACCGCTCGTTTCGACAGCAACTGGGAATTGTCAGCCAAACGCGCCATCGCCATGATGAAGCAATTGACCGATAGCTTCGGACTTCCGAAAGACCGCTTTGCCATCGCCGGCTATGCGGAGACGGCCCCGGTCGACAGCAATGACACGCCCGAAGGCCGCGCGCACAACCGCCGCGTGGATATCGTCATTTTGAACCAGGAAGCGCTCATCAACGAACCTGGAAAACTGGCCGGCAAACCGGCGCCCGACTCCAGAAAGCCGTCGCCCGTTGCCAGCGCCCCGAAGACCTCGCCAGCAGCCAGCGCCGCCCGGAATTAGCGGAATGCCAATTGCTGAACAGTTTCAGGGAAACTATGCCGAAACTGTCCACTGTTTACTTTCCGGAACTGGAGTATACGAACGATTCGATATTCGACTTCCCGGTCGGGATACCGGGCTTCGAAGATCAAATCGCCTTCCTGTTTGTCGAGCAGCCCGCCACCCGGCCGCTGGTCTTTATGCAGAGCCTGCTCAACGCGCGCCTGTGCTTCCTCGCGGTGCCGGTGCTGACAGTGGATCCGCAGTATCGTTTGAATTTGTCGTCCGAAGACCGCGCCACGCTGGGGCTGGACGCCGAAGGCCCGCTCCAGATTGGTAGAGACATCGCCTGCTTCGTCCTCCTGACGGTCTCCGAAGACACTTCGCCGACCGTCAACATGATGTCGCCGATCGTTATCAACCTTCGGTCCCGCAAGGGGGTCCAGGCGATCCCCACCGCCTCCGAATACTCCCTCCGTCACCCGCTGGTGCCGGAGAAAGAGACGGTTCCATGCTCGTGATGCGGAGGCGCGCCGGCGAGAGCCTCCTCATCGGCGACGACATCGAAATCGAGATCCTCGAAGTCGGCCCCACACGAGTCAAGTTAGGCATTGTCGCGCCCCCGAGCCGCACCATCACCCGCAAGGAAGTCATTCTGACGCGTACAGAGAACGTCACCGCATCCCGCAATGCTTCCCCGGAAATGATCGCGTGGCTGAGCCGCAGGCTCGCGCCGCAGTTATCCAACGATAACAGTCAAGCCGGTGACGCACAGGGTCGTTCTCGTCACCTGAAATCTCCCGCGGAAAAACATTAGAACAACCCAAGCGCACCCCCGATATGAAACGTGAAGATACTTCGGGCATCCGAGAAAAAGGAGAACCCGGACCCACGCAAGATGCGCGGGACGTATCGGAAAACAGGATGTTTTTCTAATGTCACTAACAGTTCAAACCAACATCGCTTCCCTGATTGCCCAGAGCAATCTGAACCTCAACAACACGTTCATGACGCAGACGATTCAGCGATTGACTTCGGGCTATCGCATCAATTCGTCCGCCGATGACGCCGCCGGCCTCGTGATCGCGAATCAATATCGCAGCAGCATCACCGAGCTGACTCAGGGCGTGCGCAATGCCAATGACGGCATCAGCACCCTGCAGATTATCGACGGCGGACTGAACAACATCAGCAGCATGCTGGACCGGATGAAAACGTTGGCCACCCAATCCGCCAGCGGCACCTTCAACGGCAACCGCGCGACGCTGGATCAGGAATACCAGCAGCTCATCGGTGAAATCACGCGCCAGGCGACCGACATCGGACTCGTGACTGGCGGTGCGAATGCGCAGAACATGTCCGTGTACATCGGCGGCGGGCCGGCGGGCGGCGCTCTCTCCAACTCCACCATCTCCGTCAACCTGGCCACCTCGATTGTGGACGCCACGGGGCTGGGGTTGACTGGCACCGCCGTTAGCGGCGCCAACGTGGGCGCGCAATTCGGATCTCCGGTGGATCTGCGAACCGGCACGTTCCTCGGAACCACTCAAGTTACCCTTACCGTCAACACGGCCAATGGCCAGCACATTGCGACCGTTGGCGGCACAGGGACCGCGCAAACAGGGGCGGCTCTGGTGCAGCAAATTAATCAGCAGATCGCCGGCAGCGGCGTCTCGGCGCGCATTAACTCGACCACCGGCTTTCTGGAGTTCGTCGGCGGCCCGTTCGTGATCGACAACGCGGGTACGGGTGCAGCGTCGTTCAGCGGCGCTACGGCGACCGGACTTACCAATGGCGCGCTCTACAACGAAAACCTGGCTTTCACCAGCCCGGTTGCCACCGCCTCCCAAACCGTCACCTTTAACGTGGGCGGCGTCAACACCAACGTGGTGCTCGCCAGCGGCACAACCATTGCCGGCGCAGTCAACCTCATCAACCAGACGATGAACTCGCAGGGCGTGTACGCGGTCGCGAATACCGCCGGCGATCACATCCTGCTTTCCGGCAACGTGGCGTTCACCCCGTCATTTACGCCAGGCACGAGCACGGCTGGATTCGTTGGCGACACGTTCGCTGCGGCCACTGCGCCGACTATCACCGGTAGCGGCACGCAGGCGGCGACCAGCGCGATCACAGCCATCAATAACGCCATCGCAACGCTCGGTACCGTCCAGGGCGTCGTCGGCGCCGGCCAGAACAAACTGAATTACGCGATCGGTCTGGCCAACTCGCAGGTCACCAGCTTCTCGGCCGCTCAGTCGCGCATCCGCGATGCCGATATGGCCGCCGAAGCCGCCAACCTGACCAAGGCGCAGATCCTCGAGCAATCGTCGGTTGCCGCCCTGGCCCAAGCCAATGCCGCGCCGCAGGCAGTCCTCGCCCTCCTGAAATAAGAGCGGTGGGTAGTTCGGGTGTGGGCCGGCCTCACCGGGTTTGGCCCACATCTTGCATTGAGGGTTAATTATGGGATCCACGTCCGCGCTCAACTCGCTGCTGGCCCCCGTTACCTTTAACGGGACTAGCAAGTATTCCAGCGATCTGCAGCAGGTGCTCAGCCGCGCTGTAGCCATCCAGTCGCTGCCGCTGGGAGAGATGCAGAATCAGTTGAGCTCCCTCCAGGCCAAGCAGTCCGCTTTTTCCGGTCTGGGGGCAACCTTCAACGCGCTCGGAACCGCAATCCAGAACATCGGCTCATCTATTGGTGCTGTTACCGCGGCTTCCACGAATCCCTCCGCGGTGAGCGTCTCCGCTTCTTCCAACGCGCTTCCGGGAACCTTTACGGTTCAAGTCAATCAGGTCGGCTCTTCGACCACGACGATCAGCGGCGCCGGTTCTCCCGTCGTGACCGATCCGACCACCGGCAACATCAGCCTCTCCGCCAGTTTCACCCTGACCATCAACGGAACCAATACCACCATTACTCCGTCCGGCAGTTCATTGGACGCGCTCGCAACCGCGATTAACAGCGCCGGTCTCAACGTGCAGGCAACCGTGGTCAACGTCGGTAGCAATTCCAGTCCGGATTACCGGCTCTCGCTCACCAGCACGCGTCTGGCGGCCGATACCATCCAGCTCAACGATGGCACCAACAATCTGCTGACCACCTTGTCTCCGGGCGCGCCGACCACCTACCAGGTCAATGGGTTGAACACGGTTTTGCAAACCAACACGCCGCAAATCACGCTGGCTCCGGGAGTGACTGCGAACCTGCTGCAACAGACGTCGGGCTTTGTGAGCGTCACGGTGGCCCAGAATTCCAGTTCGCTCAGCAATAGCCTTTCGAACTTCGTATCCGCGTACAACGCAGCTGTCGACGCCCTCAACGCGCAGCACGGGCAAAACGCGGGGGCGCTGGCGGGGGACGGCACGGTGCTGCAGCTGGGGCAGGCGTTGACCTCGATTACCGAATACTCCGGCGGCGCGAACGGGTTCACCACGCTGGCGGACCTGGGACTCACGCTCGACCCGGCCACGGGCCATTTGAGCTTCGATGCGACAGTCCTCGGCAGCGCGAATGCGAGCACCGTCCAGCAATTCCTCGGCAGCATCTCGTCCGGCGGATTTCTGCAGTCGGCCAGCAGCACCATGACATCGTTGACGGATCCGGCATCGGGGATCATTCAGGACAGCCTGAACGCGCTGCAGAATTCGATTTCCAACGAAAACGATCAGATCGCGGCTCAGCAGAACCTCATCAACACATTTCAAACCAACCTCACCCAACAGCTTTCGGCCGCCGACACGACGCTGTCGCTGTTGCAATCCAAGCTGACGTATATGACAAACCTGTTCGCGACCATGCTGCCGGGCGCCAACAATTCCAATAGCGGCACCGGGACTGCGGGCTAATCTCATGCGCGAGTCACTGTCCCGAATTCAGAAAGAGTTGCGCGCGGCTGTCGAAACGCAGCGCTATGAAGAAATTCAGCGTCAGGTGCTGGCGTTTTGCGAAGCGGCCGAAGGCCACGCGCGCGCGCTGCCTCCGGGCGATCCTCGCGTCGGGGAAATCGCAGCGCTGACTCAAGAAGTGCTGGAATGGACGCGCACCATGGTGCAGGCCGGCAGGGCGTGTCTGATACTTCAGCTCCGGCAAATTCCCAAGGTAAAGCAGTACGTGCCTGGCCCGTTGCCCATGCCGCCGACGATGCGTCTGGACGTGTGACGCTCTGTCAAGCCCGTGACGCGTCACTTCGTTGACGTCGTTTTTGAACTCCCGCATCCGCATTTTCACGCAGATAGCAGTGTGCCGCCATGGTACGCCGCTTGCTTCACTAGACCTGCTGTGATCGACGGCTTGACCACCAGTCTCGAACGCTACATGGATCTTCTGAGCGCCCGCCAGAAGGTCGTCTCCTCCAATATCGCGAACGTCGACACACCCGGCTATAAGACCAAAGACCTGAACTTTCAGGCGGAATTGCAGGCCGCCAGCTATCTCGATAATCCATTGCCCGTCGAAGTCCCCGATCTGCCGGTGAAAAACGACGGCAATAACGTGAGCCTGGACCGGGAGGCGCGCCTGCTCGCCGAGAACGATCTGCGGTTTACGCTGGCCTCGGTTCTGGTCCGCGGCAACCTCTCCCTGATCAAGAGCGCTATTCACGAAGGGAAGACCTCTGCATGAGCCTGTTATCGGCATTGTCAGTCAGCGCATCCGGAATGGCGGCGCAGCGCGTCCGCTCCGAATTACTCGTGGAAAACATCGCCAATTCGGAAACCACACGCACCGCCGAGGGCGGACCCTACCGCCGGAAAGACGCGGTCTTCTCGAGCACGCCTGTGCCTTCCGCGTTTTCCTCTCTGCTGGACGAGCAGATGGGCAGTTCTCTGATGGGGGTCACGGTTGCCGGCATCTCTGTGGATGGCCGTGAACCCGAACGCCGTTACATGCCCGGACATCCCGACGCCGATAAAGACGGCTATGTCGCCATGCCGCGCATGAATCCGGCCGAAGACATGGTGGATCTGATGAGCGCCACCCGAGGCTACCAGGCCAATGTTTCCGCCATTTCGTCCGTCAAGGACATGATTCAGCGTTCCATCGACATCCTACGCTGACCCAGGAGAATTTCATGTCAGGTCCGATATCCCCGATTTCTTCGATTCCAAACCTTGCGGCCATTCAGGCGCCCGGTCAGGCATCTCAGCCGGGAGCATTTCAAAGCGTGCTGAACGGAGCGATTGAAACCATCGAATCGGCCGGCAGCAATGCCGCCGTATCCGTGCAGAAGTTTCTGAACGGCGAGAACGAAGAGCTCCACACCGCGGCGCTGGCTGTGCAGAAAGCCAATATTACTTTCGATCTCGGCCTGCAGGTCCGCAACAAGGTTGTGGACGCTTATCAGCAGATTATGCAGATGCAGATGTAAGGCTCCGGAGCTGACGAACCTGTGAAGAAGCTCTGGGACAGCCTTTCCAACTCCCAACGAATTTCGATCATTGCCGTCGCCGTGCTGACGGTAGCGGGCCTCTACGCCTTCAGCCAATGGCGGCATGAAAGCGATTTCCGTCCGCTGTACACCTCGATGGCGCCCGAAGATGCGGCGGCGGTTGTGCAGAAGCTGCGGGAAAGCGGCGTGGAATACCGCCTGGCCGACAACGGCGCCACCGTGCTGGTGCCTTCGGCCAAGCAGGCTGAGTCGCGTTTGACCTTAGCGGCGGCCGGCCTTCCCAAAACCGGCCGCATCGGATTCGAGCTCTTCGATAAGAGTAACTTCGGCGCCACCGAGTTCGTGGAACACATCAATTATCAGCGCGCGCTCGAAGGCGAGTTGGAGCGTTCCGTCATGTCTCTGGCCGAAGTGGAACAGGCGCGAGTCCACATCACGATGGCCAAGGATTCCGTGTTCCTGGAGCAGCAGCAGCCCGCCAAGGCGAGCATTATGGTCAAGCTCCGGCCGCACGCGCAAATCTCTCCCCAGAATGTCATCGCTATCACGAACCTGGTCGCCAGCGCGGTTGAGGGGCTGGCGCCGGAATCGGTATCGGTAGTCGATATGAACGGCAACCTGTTGAGCCGGCCGCGCCGTCTTGGCGGTCCCGACGGATCCCAGTCCACGGCGGAAGCCTTGGAGCTCCGCCAGCAGTTTGAAAAGGACCTGGTCACCAAAATCCGCGCCACTTTGGAGCCGGTGCTCGGTCCCGATCGGTTCCGCGCCGGCGCTTCGGTCGATATTGACCTGACCAGCGGCGACCAGCAGGAAGAAACGTTTGATCCGACGAAATCGGTGATGCTGTCTTCGCAGAAGACCGAAGACGTGGTCGATCGCGGAATCTCCGCGGGCATTCCCGGCACTGCCTCCAATCTGCCCCGCGGTAACTCCACCCCATCCGCCGGTGGCTCGGGCAGCGCTCGCCGCAGCGAAAATGCCACCTTCCAAAGCAGCCGGATCGTGCGCCATACGCGCATTCCCCAGGGCATGATTAAGCGCATGTCCCTCTCCGTGCTATTGGACCAGACGGCTCATTGGGAGGGCCAGGGAGCCGCGCGCCACCGCGTGCTGGAACCCCCCAAGCCCGAAACCGTTCAGAGCATCAAAGGCCTCCTCACGGCCGCCACAGGGCTCAACACCGAGCGCGGCGATCAGCTCATCATCGAGAGCCTGCCGTTCGAAACCACTCTGAACCCGGAAATGCCGCCGGGCGGCGAACCTTCCAAGGCCGCGCCCAAGTTTTCCGGGCCCAAATGGCTGCAACTGCTCAACCAATACAAGGATCTCATCGGCCCCATCAGCGCGGGAATTATCGCCATAGTCTTGCTGCTCTTCGCGATTTTCCGCTTCATGGGTCCGAAACGGCGCCTGGAAACCGACTCGGCCCAGCAGCTGGAAGCCGGCTCACGCCCATCCGAGTTGGAGGCCAATCTTCCGGCAGGCCAACTCGCCGCCGCCAGCCAACCGCTCGGAGACGATGAGTTGGAAATCACCGAGCGCGTGCGGCAACTGGCGAAACGCGACGTCAGCACGGCCGCCAATGTCGTCCGTCTCTGGCTGCAGGACAACAAGTCGTAACGGCTGCGCGCATGGCGACGCTGAGCAGAGTTCTTCCCGGTGCCGATAGCGATGTCGAGGCCGTTACATGGCGGACCAGCGGCTCGCGCCCTGCCGCACCGCCGCCGGCGCGTCCCCGTGGACCGGCGGTGCCTTCCGGATCGCCGCCTCTCACTCCGGTGGGCAATGCCGAACTCGAGGCGCAAGTTCACCAACAGCTCCAGGTGGCGTTTGAATCCGGAGTCCGCGAAGGCGAAACCGCCGCCCGCCAGAAACTCGAAGCCGAAGTGTGCGCGGCCGTGGAACGACTGGCACAGGCGGCCGCCGATGTGGCGGCCACGCGCGGGCAGGTAATCCGCCGTGCCGAAGCCGACGTCGTACAACTCTCGATCGAAATCGCCCGCCGCATTTTGCATCGGGAACTCTCTGTGGATCCCGCGGCCTTGGCTGCCCTCGTGCGAGGCGCCCTGGAAAAACTTGCGGGCCAGCAGGTCTGCCGCGTGCGTGTGCATCCCGAACAGGAGCCGCTGCTACGGGCGACTCTGGCCCAACTCGGACGCGGCGCGGATATCGAAATCGTAACCGACGCCGCTCAATCTCGCGGCGGCGCTCTGTTTGAAACCGCGAACGGCTTGCTGGATGCTTCGGTCGAAACTCAGCTTCGCGAAATCGAGCGTGGCTTTGCCGATCGCCTGCAGGAGCGCGAGTGACCTCTCCGTCCAGCCTCAATCTTCAGCCCTACCTCGACCAGGTACGCGACGCCGAACTGCTGCCGTGGTCCGGGGAAGTGGTCGAATTGATCGGGATGCTGGTTGCTTCGCGCGGACCCGCCGCGGCAGTCGGCGAGTTCTGTGAGGTGCACTCTTCCTCCGGCCGCCGCATTCGCACTCAGGTGATTGGCTTCCGGGACGGTCTGGTGCTGTCCATGCCTCTCGAAGAAATCGATGGCATCCAGCTCAAAGATCGCGTGTACGCGCGGCAACAGGAAGCTCTGGTGCCGGTTGGGCCCGACCTCGTCGGCCGCGTCCTGGATGGCTTTGGGCGCCCGATCGATCGAAAACCGAGAATACGGCCGCAAGCCCATTACCGATTGTATCCGCCGGCCGGCAGCCCTCTGGACCGCGAGCACATCACCGAACCCATTGTCACCGGCATACGCGCCCTCGATGCCTTGGCGCTCAGCGGCAAAGGCCAGCGCATGGGAATTTTCGGCGGCAGCGGAGTTGGCAAAAGCACCTTGCTCGGCTGCATGACACGCCACAACTCGGCTGATGTCACCGTCATTGCCCTCATCGGCGAGCGGAACCGCGAAGTACGCGGATTCTTGGAGCATGAAATGGGCCCCGAGGGCGCCCGGCGTTCCATCGTCGTCTGCGCGACCTCCGATCAACCCGCGCCCCTGCGCGTCCGCGCCTGTTTCGTGGCCCTCGCCGTCGCCGAATACTTTCGCGACCAGGGCGCCAATGTCCTGCTGATCATGGATTCGGTCACGCGGCTTGCGATGGCGCAGCGCGAGATCGGGTTGGCGGGCGGCGAGCCTCCCGGCCAAAAAGGCTATCCGCCTTCGGTCTTCAACCTGCTTCCCAGGATCCTCGAACGCGCCGGCAATTTCGCCGGTGGATCCATCACCGGTTTCTTCACCGTGCTGGTGGAAGGAGATGATTTCAACGAGCCGATCGCCGATGCCGTTCGCGCGATTCTCGATGGGCACATCGTTCTCTCGCGTCGTCTCGCCGCCGCCGGCCACTACCCGGCGATCGACATCTCGCATTCCATCAGCCGCCTGGCTTCCCAGCTCGCGCCCGCCGATCTGATTTCCGCCGGTATTAAGATTCGCGAGGCCCTCGCGGTCCTGGAAGACTCCCGCGATTTGATTGATCTCGGCGCCTATGTGCCGGGTAAGAATCCCAAACTGGATGCCGCGATTCAGCTGCAGCCCGAAATTACCGCTTTTCTGCGCCAGGCGAGTTCCGAGAAGTCGGCCTTCCCGGAAACGTGCGACCGGCTTCGAGCCATTGCCGCGAGGCTTTGAAATCCGTGCGCCGCTTCGAATTTCGCCTGCAACGGATTCTGCAATGGCAGCAGCGCGTATGTCGGATTGAGGAGGAAAAATTGCGCGACTGCCGCCTGCAGGTCGCGGAAACCGAGGGAAAACTGGCGCGCCAGGCGGCGGAGCGCCTCGCCATTGAGCAGGAGTTCTCCGCCCAGCAGGCTTTGGCCGCGCCCGACCTGAGTGCGCTCGCGGCATTCCGGCACAAAACCCTGCTCGACCGGCAGGCCCTCCAGCTGGAACTGCAAACGCGTCAAATCAGCCTGGATGCGCAGAGGCAAAAGCTTCTGGCGGAGCGGCGCCGCCTGGAAGTCATCGAGAAGCTTCGGGAACGCGCGCTCGACGAGTACCGCCGCGCCTCCGACCGGGAGGTGGAAGTGCTCAGCCACGAATCGTACCTCTCGACCTGGGTTTCACGACCGCGCTAGCTGGCCGATCCAGCGCCAGTGCGCGCCTTGGCTGGGACTTTCGGAGATCACCCCGTGCAGGATCTCGGCCAGGATTTCCGCGGTCCGTGTAATCGTCATCCCCGAGCGGTTGAAGAAGAGATTGCCGTCCGCGAACGACACCTTGCCCGTCCGCACCGCCTGCAGCCCTTTCCACCAGCTCTGCCCTTCGAGCACCGGAAGTTCCTTGCAGGCGCGTTCCAGGTTGAACCCGCACGGAGCGACGATCAGGACCTCCGGATCAGCGCGGCGAACCTCTTCGCCCGCGATCGCCCGGGAATGCTGATTCCGTTTCCCGAGCAGCAGCTCGCCATTGGCGATCTCGACCAGCTCCGGCCCCCAATTTCCCATCGCAAAAACGGGGTCGGCCCACTCCAGCATCACCACCGAGGGGCGTCTCGAATTCGCGGTTTTCTCGCGCACCGCTTGCAGCCTTTGCCGTTCGCGCTCGATCACGGCGCAGCCTCGCTCTTCTTTGTGGATCGCCTGCGCGATTTCGCGGATGCTCCCGAAAATGCCATCCAGCGAGCCGGCGCTCAGCCCCAGCACGCTCCGCGCGGGAGTTTCACAGCCGCTGCGTTGCACATCGCCGGGAGTCACCGCGCACACTTCGCAATGGGATTGCGCGATCAGCAGATCGGGCGCGAGTTCGCGAATCTGGTCCGTATGGATGCGGTACAGCGGCTCTCCCGACCGAATCCGCCGGTTGACTTCGGTATCAATCTCGCGGCTCGATACGGAAATATCGAAAGCCGGCTCGCTGCACGCCGGCAGCCGTCGCACCCACGGCGGGTTGTCGCACTCATGCGAGCGCCCCACCAGGCTTTCGCCCGCGTCCAGTGCGCACACGATCTCGGTGGCGCTCGCCAGCAATGAAACAATCCGCATGCCGCGCTCCCGTCCTCCCGTTTCCCCCGGAATCTCCACTGACATGCCTGACAATATTCTCGCAGGAGCACGCCATTACGATCTATCACGATCACCGCTCCCGGGAATTTTCCCATCCCTCGCGCTGCTCGTGCGAAAGGGTTCGCATCGATCGATACGGAATTGGGCGAAACGCCTCGCCCTACTGGAGCGCAACACCGGCGGTGAAATCCATCACGGGGAGTGCGGCCACCGATCCGCTGGTTGGATTCAAGCGCAGGCCGGATACCGAAAGGCAATTGATGTTGGCGAGGATGGCGACCGTGCCTGCCTGATTCGCCAGATCCGGGTATGTGTTGGGCAGCGTCAGAGTCGCTTGTTCGCCAGGTTTCAACCCGATCGAATCCAACAGTGTCACCTGCCCCTGCGCATTGATATAGGTGAGCTGCACTTGCGCGCTCAGGTTGGAGGCCGGATTTACGATGGTTAACTGCGTCTGGAATCCACGCGTGTTGTCGAAGGGCATCCGCGCGGAGGAATCCATCATGTTGTCGAAAGGAAACGTTGCTTCAAAGGTGACGGTCCCGCCCGCCATCTTGTGCCGGAGAACGGAGTAGCCGCTGAGTTGGTTCGGAATGCCGTCATAGGTCAGCAGGGACCACCCCTCCTGCAGCGAGGAGCCGTCGCCCGTCAACGTAAAGCTCACCATCCCTGAGGGACCGATCATCCCCTGCAGCGCCGACGTCGTCAGGTTCGTATTGTTTGGCGGCAGGTTCACATTAAAGGAGGCCGCCGCTCCATTGCCGCCGAAGAATGATTGACGAAAGCTGACCGCGGTCGATCCCAGGTCCATCAGCACAATCGTGGTCTCCCAGCCTTGGCCGCTGAGAAGCCGGTTCACGCTCTTGATCTGGGTTGTCGCGACGCCGGCAGCGGGGTGCGTCTGCCCGGCTCGGATCAAATTCAAGCCTTCCTGCCCCTGCAGCGATATCGCTCCCGCGAGCAGGGCAACCGCCGTCGTCAACCCCCTGGACGTTTTCATGTCGAATGGCTCCTTCCGATCGCGTGCCGCCACGAAATCAGCGTAACGGTAAGCGAAACCGTCCCAAAGTACTGTCATGCCCAGAAGAAGGGAGGGAACCGTACCGCCGGTTGGGGTACCAGCGAGCCACTGGTCCCGCTGGGACGCAGTCTCCGAAGGGAAACCTTATCAATTGGATATGGCGATTTTGAGCTGATCGCTCGTGGTAATCCCGTTGAGGCTTATCTGGACTGGCACGGCGCTGCCCGTCGGCGTTCCGGGCTGAACGATGACATTGAGCTGATATACGCCTGGAAATTGTGGAGAGAGCCCCGAAAACACGACTTGTGCCGGGACGCCGCCAATCGACACAGCCGGAGCCTGCATCGTAGTGCTATACGGAGGCACATCCAATCCCGGGGCGCCGTTGTCCGGCTGATTCGTCACCGGACCGAGGCCGGTGGCGAACAGAACGATGCCAGCCGGATCGCCTATCATCGCCGGCCGCGAAG